>RCNB010002290.1_pt1 | contig 11818 bp, 14 predicted proteins | sample 2041321 | NCBI WGS metagenome assembly RCNB01 (sample SAMN09708232, study PRJNA481090) | Marine sediment metagenome, whole genome shotgun sequencing project.
GAAAGGTCACTATTCCTGGCGCTTACCGCTGAATGCGATTTCAGCAATTTCCTGACAACTCTCTTTGCAAATCGCGTTTCTCTGTACGCCAGGAACATAACTGCTCTCCTAGTTACCCAGTGAGCGACAACCGCTCCCAAAGTAGATTGAGCGCGTCTATCGTTTCATCCATTCCAGCAGCGCTGCTATCGGCCAAGAGCGGACATTCACTTCGCATCATCAACCATCTGGATGGTTATGGCCTCAACCTCTTCGGACACCTCGACGAGCACCGCATCGTGAGACAATGCCGAGAGCATTTGTGCTGGTTTAATGAGGCCGATTTTCGTTCTGCCTTTTTCCGTAAATACCGATATTCGGCATGGCAGCGCCATGTTCAGGCGCATGTCAGCGGATAATATCTTTGCCGCCTGTACCGGATTGCATACCTCAAATACCTTGCACTGCTCTTCAAATGCGATCCCCTTACTGCGCAAAGTAGAGCCTAAATCATGGACATGCAGCACCCCGAAACCGTGCTGATTAACAGCTGACTCAAGGTCTGTTGACGCTTGCTCGAAAGACTTATCGGTTTCAACTATGTAATACATAAATTATCTCTATCATTGCGCCGCCTCTAGAAGCGGTCATTTAACGACAGTCCTATGTAGGACTGCTAACGGCCAGAAGCGGACCGGATTTTACTCTGGCCAATCCTGCTACTGCGCTAAAATAACTCACAAAAATCGACACGCTCAGCGTCCCCAAACATTGGCAAATTTTGATTTGGCCTGTTTGCGCCACTGTATTCATTTGTATAACTACTGCCATTCCAATAATCGATATGAGATCCGGGACCACCATTCAGATTCAGAAAGAAAATAATACCTTTACGCTTATTTGGATCTGAAATTACTGCGGGATCAGATCCGATGTCATTTTTAAACTGAAAACCCAAATTATTTGCCAGATAGTCTCTCAACTCTACTGCTCTGGTTGAGTGCCTGCATTTTTGAGGATCTACCAAACTTCTGTTCGCACAGCATCTGTCAGAATGCAGATTTCCAGTATTGGGTGGGTATCTTCCGAGGAAGTCATGCCCCATCGAACGACACAGAGCAATACTCATACGAACGGCACATTGATTTTCTACTCTACGGTCCCCTGTAGAATCAGTTCGTGTGCATGGAAATCGTCCGGTTGAATCGTAGATAGCAAATTCGGATTCCAATCCGGCAGCTGTTGGTCTTCTGAGACAAGCTCTGATTTGCATAAATGACATTGTATTTGACCTATCATCAACTTTCGTAAATGTATGTACCACGCGTGCTGAACCGTTATCGATTTACTATACACCCACTAGCTTTTCCTGCGACCGCTCTGTCTCGGCCGAAACCCGGAAAAACGACGAATACAAAGCCGGCAAGATCATTGGGTCAGTAGCCGTCGTTCAGCACAATAGCATCCGAACTTCTGCTTTCGGCCAAAAGCGATCAATTGAGCATGTGCTGGGCTCTTTTTAAAGTTCGTACGCTAGCTCATATGCGTGGCCATTCGTATCCTGAGAGATAGCCATCGAGCCAGAAATCTTTTCGAGCTCACCGCTGCCGGAACCATCGAGAATTCCGACATCCAGGGTCTGGGACTCCTTGGTCATATGACCCTTGTGAACAAGTGTAAAGGCACCGTTCTTCCCCTTTACCGAACCTGTAAATTCTTCAATGGCGTAGTAGACCGCTGCTCCGCCCTCTGTTCGCTTGCTAATCATCTGACCCTTGCCCGATCCGGTCATGTCGCCCGAATAGTTTTTATCGATGACCATCCTGCCGGCTGGAGAATCCCCGTCAGCTTGTGGTCGCAGATCTACTTCAAATGTCCCTTTTGCGGTCATCGATTCACACTCATTGGAAGTCTCGTTTGTGAGTATCATTAAGGCTATCCGAGTCGCGCTCTATCGCCGGCATTCGAACCAAAGCCAGTAAAAATGCTCCGGCCAGGAACATCGGCATTAGTGCCAGCAGCACCCACTTCGGATCGTCTGACAACATCGCCGCTATCGCGACCATCGCCGGTCCCAGTACGTGCGCGAACTTGGTCGTCATACTGTAGAAACCAAAAAACTCGCCGGGCTGATCCGCGGGAATCAATGTCGCATAAACGGAGCGACTCAATCCCTGCACTCCCCCCTGCACCGCACCGATAATGACGGACATGACGTAAAACTCGCGCACCTCGGTCATTTGAATACCCCAAAAGCAGGCACCCACGTAGGCGATCAGTGCGAAATACAGACCCTTCTTCGCGCCAAATCGATGCGCAAGAAAACCGTAGATCAAGGTCGCAGGGAAACCGACGAAATTCGCGATCAACAGGGCCAGCACCAGATCACTATCCGCAAAACCGAGCCGTTGGCCGTAGTTCACCGCCATAAAGATTACGGTGAACACGCCGCCGATATATAGCCAATACGCGCCGAGGAAAATCATGACGTTTCGATACTGACTAATCTTCTCGACCGTAGATTTCAATTCCTCATAAGCAGCGCGTATCGGATGCCGGCCGTCTTCGATCGGACTGTGCCCTTCGGGAACGAAATACAGCAACGGCAAAAGAAAAAGTAGCCACCACACTCCGACGGAAATGAAGGCATAGCTGAACGCTTCAGACGTGCTCTCCAATCCGAAGGTTTCTGGCGATTTCAGCATCCATAGATGCAACGATAGAAGAACAGCGCCCCCTAAATAGCCAACCGAAAATCCCAACGTCGAAACAAAACTGTAATTTTTTGGCTCGGTCACGTCGATGAGTAACGAGTCATAGAAAACAGTGGCGCTGTAGAATCCAACGCTTCCAATCAAATACAGAACCAATGCAATTGGCCAGTCGCCCTGACCCACGAATCCGAGCCCCGTTGTCGCCACAGCACCGGTAATGGCGAACAGCACCAGGAATCGTTTTCTGTATCCACCGGTGTCCGCGATCGTGCCAAGAATCGGCGCGGACAGAAATACAACCAGGCTTGCGGAAAAAGTGATCCAGCCGAGACGAATAGTGGCTGCCGAGCCACCGTCGTTGGCGCCCCAATAGTTACCGAGCACTAATGGGAACAAAACCGCGAGGACGCTTAGCGCGAACGCCGAATTCGCCCAGTCGTAGAGCGCCCAGGTAATGACCTTCTTGGTTAGCAGCTTTGACTTCGGCAATGCATTGCCTCGGGTCGATGACTGGACGCTAATGCTCTCTCGTCTTGCGGAACGCAATGTCAGGCCAACGTTCTTCGGTCAGATTGAGATTAACCCGTGTTGGTGCAATGTAGACCAGACTGTTGCCGTGATCCAGCGCCAGATTGTCGTGCGCCTTTCGCTCAAAGTCGCTGAGCATCTTCGGATCATCGCATTCGACCCAACGCGCTGTCGCCACGTTGATCGCTTCAAACTGACATTCAACGTTGTATTCGTCGCGTAAGCGGTGAGCAACGACCTCAAACTGCAGGGGGCCAACAGCACCAAGAATCAGATCATTGTTGCGCATCGGTTTGAACAACTGTGTTGCGCCCTCTTCGCACAACTGCGCCAGACCCTTCTGTAATGCCTTTAGGCGTAATGGGTCCTTCAGCACGGCTCGACGAAAAATCTCAGGAGCAAAGTTCGGAATACCGGTGAATCGAATCGTTTCCCCTTCGGTGAAACTGTCGCCGATGTTGATCGTGCCGTGATTGTGGATGCCGATGATGTCACCCGCGTACGCGGTTTCGGCATGCTGTCGATCTGCGGCCATGAACGTAATCGCGTCCGGGATTTTCATCTCTTTTCCGGAACGCACATGCAGGGTCTTAATCCCTTTACGATACTCGCCAGAACAAATACGCATGAATGCAATTCTGTCGCGATGAGCGGGATCCATGTTCGCCTGAATTTTGAAAACGAACCCCGTCATATTCTCTTCGTTTGGCGCGACATCGCGCTGTTCACTTTCGCGAACTAACGGCGCCGGTGCGTAATGGATGAACTCGTCCAGTAGTTCCTTGACACCGAAATTACCAATGGCCGATCCGAAAAATACTGGCGTCTGCTTCGCAGCAAGATAATCGTCAACAGACAACTCGGGACATGCCCCTTTCACTAACTCGACCTCTTCGCGGAACTCGTCCGCGGTATCGCCGAGCGCGGCCGTCGCTTCGTCGGAGTTCAGGCCCTCGATAATGTGACGCTCGGATGCCTTTTCGCGACCCACTTTATCGTAAATATAGATTCGATCTTGTAGCAAATGATAAACACCCTTCAGGGCGCGGCCCATACCGATTGGCCAGGTCACAGGCGAACACTGAATCTTCAAGACGGACTCAATCTCATCCAACAAATCGATCGGTTCCTGACCGTCGCGGTCGAGTTTGTTGATAAATGTCATGATCGGTGTGTCACGCAGGCGCGTGACTTCCATCAATTTGATCGTGCGTTTCTCGACGCCCTTGGCACAATCGATAACCATCAACGCCGAATCAACCGCTGTCAATGTACGGTAGGTGTCTTCTGAGAAGTCTTCGTGGCCCGGTGTATCAAGCAAATTGATGACATGATCGTTATACGGAAACTGCATCACAGATGAGGTTACCGAGATGCCACGCTGCTGTTCCAGCGCCATCCAGTCTGACGTCGCATGACGGCTGGCTTTACGACCCTTTACCGTACCGGCGAGCTGAATCGCACCGCCGTAAAGCAGCAGCTTTTCGGTAAGCGTCGTCTTGCCAGCGTCCGGATGCGAGATGATCGCGAACGTACGCCGTTTGCTGACTTGTTCGTCAATAATTGACATTGCTAGAGTTCAGAATTGAGTGGCGGCGCAGTCTATCTGAGATGCGTCGTTTGCGAAACTGCTTCGTCAGGATTCGATGACGAATTTCTTGGCGAATATAGCCGCGTCTTCGCGACCTTCATGCGCCTGATAGTAGGCCGGTCGTGCCGCGATCTGGTGGAATCCTTTCTTGCGATACAGTGCGATGGCCGAAGCATTCGACGGACGGACTTCCAGAAAAACCTCTCGGACCGATGCAGAACGAGCACGATACAACAGTTCGTCGAGCAATCGCTCACCATACCCCAACGCTCGAATTTCAGGATCGACGCAAAGATTCAGTATGTGGGCCTCGCCCGCAGCGACGGACAGGATCGCATATCCCGCAACCCTGTCTTCTCGGATCAGTGTGATGCACTGATAGCCGGCGAGCAGACAGTCTCGAAACACGCCATGACTCCACGGAAACTCGTAACTGCGACGCTCAATGTCGGAGACCATCGAGAGATCGTCGTAGTTCATCTCGCGCACCGTCGTTGGCGGTTCGGCCAATGGCGTAATCACGCCGACGCCGTCCGGCTTGCCAGACACAGATCACTCCACGACTTGTGCTTCTGCGAGGGACTCCTCAACAGATAGGCCGGGTGATATGTCACGACCAGCGGAATTCCATTGAGATCATAGGCGCGGCCACGCATGCGACCAACGGGCTCATCGCTGCCCAGCAAATTCTGCGCCGCAATCTTCCCCATCGCCAGAATGATCTTGGGTTGTACCAAGGCTATCTGCCGCTCCAGGTAAGCCCGGCATGCCGCCGCCTCCTCAGGTTGCGGATCTCGATTATTCGGCGGCCGGCATTTGAGAATATTGGCCATAAAGACCGAATCTCTGCTTTCGCCGATGGCACGCAGCATTTCATCCAGTATTTTTCCCGCCCGACCGACAAAGGGCTCGCCGCGGCGATCTTCCTCGGCACCGGGTGCCTCACCCACAATCAACCAGTCTGCACTGCGATTTCCGACGCCGAACACCGTTTGTGTCCGCGATTCTGCGAGCTCACAGCGCGTGCAATCGGACACGCACTGCCGCAACTCATCCCAGTTCAGACCGTCGGCAGCAACGTGGTCCTCACTCCCGGACGCTTCCGGTTCCGCCGCATCACGTGGCAACCAGACATCGATACCCATCGCCTGCAGATAAGCGCGTCTTTGGTGTTCAGGGTGGATCATGGGCGAGGACCGAAATTCATAGTGCAGCGCTGATTTTGCCACGCCGCAACATGCATTTCACGAATAGCTTTTATACCGGCCTTATCGTGGGCTCGGGACATTTCCAATCACATCGGTGCCAGCCACAACCGTCTGGCCGGGTTCAACGATCACCTTACCGTCGATCGGTATCTGTATCTCTGCCCTGCGAGCCAGCCGCAAATAGGCGCATCGCTGTCCCTGACCCAATCGCTCGCCGAATCTCGCGAACGCACGCGGCGCGAGACCCAGTCGATAGCCGCTGAAAGTCGTCACAACATCCTCGCCTTCATCTGTCTGTAACCAAAGGGATTTCTTACCCGAATCCTTGATGCTCCCCTCCACCGGACTGCGAGCCGTGTAGGTGCCGAAACTATCGATATCTATGGTAATCCTCAGCGCCGGCGCATCGGTCGCGCCTTTATCGACGGAATCGACCGAGACTACTTCGCCGTCAACCGGACTGAAAACGCCCAATGCCACGGAGGGTACAGATCGGTGCGGATCCCGAAACACCATAAAGAGCACGACCAGCAATACGGCGGGGATCACCGCATAGAAGGGCTCGTAGTATCGGACGATCAGTACACACAGGGCGAAAACGGCCAACAGGATCGGCACACCCTCCTGCGCTACAAATGGATTTCGGCGACCGTGCAAACTGGCGTACTCACGATAAAAAGATTCCGGACCTTCCTCTGCTTTGGCTTATCTGTCAATACAGTTAGAATGCGCGCCTTAATCACTTTTGGACCTTCTCATAATGCGTTTTACGGAATTCGGGCTGACAACACTCAAGGAAGTCCCTTCGGATGCTGAAATTGTCAGCCACCAGCTGATGCTGCGCGCCGGGCTTATCCGACGTTTGGCCTCGGGCCTGTTTACGTGGATGCCGCTCGGATTGCGCGTATTGCGCAAAGTTGAGGCGGTTATTCGCGAAGAAATGGATCGGGCTGGCGCGCTTGAGCTCCTGATGCCGGCCGTGCAGCCGTCAGAACTTTGGGAAGAATCCGGTCGCTGGGACAAATACGGCCCGCTCCTGTTACGGATGAAAGACCGCAGTAATCGTGAGTATTGCTTCGGACCGACGCACGAAGAGGTGATCACCGACATCGCTCGGCGAGAATTGCGCAGCTATAAGCAGTTGCCGATCAACTTCTATCAGATTCAAACCAAGTTTCGCGACGAAATCAGGCCGCGCTTTGGCGTGATGCGCTCCCGTGAGTTCATCATGAAAGACGCCTATTCGTTCGACCTCGATCAGTCCGGACTCCAGGAGTCCTACGCTCGCATGCATGCCGCGTATATCGCCATATTCGAACGCCTCGGGCTGAAATTCCGCGTCGTCGACGCGGATTCGGGCGAAATCGGCGGCAATCGATCACAGGAGTTCCACGTCTTGGCCGATTCGGGCGAAGACGCCATTGCCTATAGCGACGAAGACCACTACGCATCGAATATCGAGACAGCCGCAACCTCGGCGGACGGTATCAGCACGCCACCCGCCACCGCGGAACTCCAGAAAATATCGACGCCGGGCATAAAGACCATTAATGCGCTGTGTGACTCCTTGCAGGTCACGGCCACGCAAACGCTGAAAACGTTGATTGTCGAAGGCGTCGATGGCCTGATCGCGATCGCGCTGCGCGGAGATCACGAACTCAATTCGGTCAAAGCACAGAAGATCCCGGGCGTCGCTTCACCACTGACAATGGCTGCACCGGAAGCCATAGCCAAGGCAACAGGCTGTGGCCCTGGATTTGTCGGCCCAATCGGGCTCGATATTCCCGTCTTTTTTGATCACGCGACACTTGGCATGGGCGATTTCGTCTGTGGCGCCAATGAAAAAGACATGCACTACACCGGCGTCAACTTCGGCCGTGATCTTGATTCGCCGGAAACTGTCGATGTTCGCAATGTTGTCGCGGGCGATAAGACGCCGGGTGGCAGCGGCACGCTGAGCATCGCACGTGGTATCGAGGTCGGTCATATTTTTCAGCTCGGAACCACCTACAGCCAGGCGATGAACGCAACCGTCCAGGACCCGAACGGCAAGAACCAGGTCATGTCGATGGGTTGTTACGGTATCGGGGTGACTCGCATTGTTGGCGCTGCCATCGAACAGAACCACGATGACGCCGGCATCATCTGGCCGGCGCCGCTGGCACCGTTCGATGTGGTGTTGGTCCCAATTAACATGCATCGCTCGGACGAGGTTAAAGCGGCCACCGAGACCCTGTACGCAGAGCTGCAGGAAAAAGGCTTCGACGTGCTGCTGGATGACCGGGATGCTCGCCCTGGCGTGAAATTCGCGGATGCAGAGCTTATCGGCATTCCGCACCGATTGGTCATCAGTGAGCGGGGTCTTGCCGCTGGTGAACTCGAGTATCGCCACCGCAGCGACACCGAATCACAAAATTTGAAACGTGAAGAAGCTCTCAAATTACTGTAGAAAACCGTTGTAAGCTGTTAATCCGTAAATAATGTCCCTGACGTATGAAACTAATGCACACGACCATAGCCGGAATACTGCTCGCAGCGTGCCTTGCGACGGGTACCGCTGTGGCTCAGGGCAGCCCGGATCCCGAATTACGGGAGACGCTGCGGGCAGCAGCCAATGACTCGGAGAGTTTCACTGACCGATTTCATGCCGAAGTCTGGTTAACCGACATGTCACGGCGGCTCGCCCGACAGGTCAAAGATCCGGAAGAGCGCATCAAGATCCTCAAACTGGTGCATCTCGAAGCCACCAAAGCCAATTTACCGCCCGAGCTAATTCTCGCAGTCATTGAGACGGAAAGTAATTTCGATCATTACGCGATTTCTGTCGCCGGCGCTATTGGCCTGATGCAAATCATGCCTTTCTGGCTCGACGAGATCGGACGTCCGAACGACAACCTGCTGCACATCGAGACCAATCTACGTTACGGCTGTACGATCCTGAAGTTCTACCTGGACAAAGAAAACGGTGATCTGCGGCGGGCTCTGGGTCGTTACAACGGCAGTTTGGGACGACGTAAATACCCGAATAAGGTCATCGATAAGCTCAGCAAGAAGTGGTTTCAGGGCTAGTATCAGTCGCCTGACTTATCAATCGCTTCCATCGCGTCCAGCGCCTTCATTTTCGCCTGCTTCGCATCACGTCGCGCCAGACTGTAGGCATGCTCGCCGAGGTTTTGTTCGGCGCTGGCAAGGTATTTTTCGGCGGCTCGAAGATGAAAAGCCGCATGGTCCGCTGCGCCGGCCTCTTTGGCGACGGCGATCGCCTGGCGTGCATCGCTCATCTCCTGAACGGGCGGTGTGGTCTCACAGGCCGCCAGACAGAATATGGCCACGACAACACAGAGCTGCCGAATCTTTTTGAAATAACGGGTGAAATGTTGATTTGCCACGATATTTTTATAGTTATTTTTTTACAAGAAGCCGAACAAAGCTACCAATTCGCGCCACTGCTCGTCAAGCTCCAATATCCGCCCTGACGACAGGATTCCCGGCTGGTAAAGTGCGACCTACTTCGATTGACGCCGCTAACAGAGGACCCTATGTCCGTCACAATTTACCACAACCCCCGCTGCTCCAAGTCTCGCAAGACACTGGAATTGATCGTTGAGTCCGGCGTCGCGCACACAGTCGCCCGATATCTTGATCAAACACCGGACGGCGCAACGATTCTTGACCTGGCCAATAAGCTCAGGATTCCTGTCGCTGACCTGCTACGGCGCGGGGAAAGCGCATTCAAAGACGCCACTGATCTGCCTGATCTTGGCGATAACGCCGCATTGGCGAATTGGATAGCTGATCATCCCATCGTTCTCGAGCGTCCAATTGTCATTGACGACTCCGGAAAAGCGGTTATCGGACGACCACCGGAAAACGTCAATGAGTTGGTGGCCCAATGAGCGACATTCTGATTCTTTATTACTCAACCAATGGCGCGACGGAAGCACTGGCGCGCGAGGTCTGCAATGGCGTCGATTCGGTCAAGGGCATGGCATCGAGACTGCGCACGGTACCGCCAGTTTCGGCGGTCTCCGAGGCGAGCGCAGATGCGATTCCGGAATCGGGTCCTCCCTACGTTACCAACGCCGACCTTGGCGAATGTTCCGGCGTTGTGATGGGCAGCCCAACGCGCTTTGGAAACATGAGTTCTGCACTCAAGTATTTCATCGATTCGACGGGCGGAGAATGGATGAAAGGCACACTGATCGGTAAGCCCGCGGGTGTATTTACGTCAACGTCTTCGCTGCACGGGGGGTCTGAGACGACGCTTCTGACCATGGCCATACCGCTGCTGCATCACGGTATGGTGTATGTCGGACTGCCTTATTCGGAAGAGGAATTGGCAACCACGACAACGGGTGGATCATTGTACGGAGCGACACATGTGACCTGGAGCCGACAAGCCGACGAGCTATCGAAAGATGAAAAACGCCTTGCCTTTGCGCTTGGCAAACGAGTTGCCCAGATTGCGCAGAAGCTCGCCGACTAAGTCGTAGCTGACTCAAAAATGGACCGCACAAACGGTATCGTCAGGCGCCGTTTCGCGCGCAGGGCCTCTTTGTCCAGCCGATCAAGCACCTCATAGAGACTCGCCATATCCCGGCGACTGCGCTTCAGGAGATAGCGCGCGGTGTCGTCAGGGAGTTCCAGGCCGCGATGGCGCGATCTTAATTGCAGCGCCATTACGCGTTCTTGCTCATCCAGCGAATGGACCTGAAAGACCGGCAGTCTGGCCAGACGACTTTGCAGATCGGCCAGCGCAATTGGGCATTCCCGTGGTGCAGAAGCCGCCGATACGACCAGTTGAGCATCAGCGTCTAACACCTGGTTGCACAAATCGAAAAGCGCCGCCTCCCATTCCGGAATGCCAACAACCCGATCAAGATCGTCGATACAGACAAGCTCTCGCGTCGCAAGGCCTTCCAGAATTCCGGGGCCAGCTTCCGCGAACATCGATAGTGGAACGTATACCGCTCTGTCGCCAGCCGCATCACAGGCGGCCTGAAGAAGATGTGTCTTGCCCGTGGCCGGAGCGCCCCACAGCCAGCAGCCATATCCACTCGCGCCCGAAGCGATACCGGATAGTGTCGCTACGAGGGCTTCGTTACCGCTTTCGAGATAACTTGCGAAGACGGCATGGTCTGCAAGTTGTAATGGAAGTGCCAGCTGACTCATTCAAGCTCCTGATCCAACTCAATGAGCAGCTCGGGATGTTCTTTTAGATAGCGATGGTAGGCGAACCGTATCAATACCGATAAGACTGCGGCCGCAGGCAGTGCGAGCAGAATGCCGAAGAAACCGAACAACTGGCCGCCGGCTGACACCGCGAAAATAACGATGACGGGGTGAAGTCCAATCCTATCGCCGACCAGTTTGGGCGTTAGAACCGACCCCTCAATTAGCTGTGCAATAGTGAATGTGGCGACGACGCCCACCAGATTCAAAATCGGGTTCGGCTCCAGAATAACCGTCAGCCCGGCGAGCCCAATGCCGAAAACGAATCCGAGGTACGGCACAAAACTGACGATTCCAGCAACCACACCAATGGCGATGGCGAATTTCAAGCCAACCAGAGTCAGTCCAATCGAGTAAATAGTCGCTAAGGCCAGCATGACCAGGATCTGGCCGCGCAGAAATGCACCCAATACTTCGTCAGTTTCGCGCGCCAGTCCCAGAATCGTTTCTCGCTGACTGTCAGGAAGCAATGCGCTCAGATGACTCGTAAATGAATCCCAGTCGCGCAGCATGTAGAAGGTGATAATCGGAATAAGAAACAAGCTAAGGACGGCCGCGGCAAGCAC
>RCNB010008281.1_pt1 | contig 11818 bp, 6 predicted proteins | sample 2041321 | NCBI WGS metagenome assembly RCNB01 (sample SAMN09708232, study PRJNA481090) | Marine sediment metagenome, whole genome shotgun sequencing project.
CACCAACGCCGAAGTGATCCGCGCTTTCGGCGCGGCGGAGATTGATATTCGCGGCGAATTGGATCAGCATGGAGCAGTTGAGATTAGGCCACGAGGCAGGAGATAGCTGAAGCGAGTGTTCTCATAGATCTTTGGGGGTTCACTTCGCACCCATAAGAATGGGCTTTCACTGCTGCGAATTGTTGGAACGAAAGGGATCCAAGGAACGCGGCTTTACTAGCTAATTCCCCATGCTCTCGATGTATTCCAGCGATTGGTGGCGGAAGTACGTGTTGTAAAGGTCGGCGTAATGCCCGCCTTCTGCCATCAATGATTTGTGTGTTCCATCCCCGATGACCCTGCCCCTATCGATGATGATGATTCGGTCTGCATTCTGGACAGTCCACAAGCGGTGGGCGATGACCACGGAGGTGCGCCCGTGCATCACTTGCTGCAGCGCACTCTGAATTTGTGCTTCTGTAAATGGATCGACACTGGCTGTGGCTTCATCGAGGATGAGGATCGCCGGATCCTTCAGCAGTACTCGCGCCAATGCGACGAGCTGACGTTGACCCATCGATAGATTCGCGCCACGTTCACCTACATCGGTCTCGAGCCCTTTGGGTAAACCGGCGAGCCATTCTCCACCGCTGATATGCTCGGCAGCTTGGCGCACGTCTTTCTCCGTCGCCTCGTGCCGGCTGTAGCGGATGTTCTCGGCAACAGTACCCGAGAAAAGGAAGGGGTCCTGCGGGACCAAGCCTAAATGCCGTCGATACACATCAAGATCCAGGTGGCGGATATCACGACCGTTAATCAGCAGCTCACCCTCCTGGAATTCGTAGAAGCGAGTGATTAATTTGGCGATGCTGCTTTTCCCTGCGCCCGTATGACCGACAAGTGCGAGCGTTTTGCCAGGATGGATCATCAAAGAAAAGTCTGGTAGGACGATCTCTTTTTCCGAGTAGCTGAAACGCAAATTCCTGAATTCGATGCGACCCTCGAGCTCCTCGACTGGCTCGTTTGCTATTTGCTCGACATCTGATTGGGCATCGATCAAAGCGAACACCCGCTCGGCGGCGGATAGGCCATCCTGGAACTGGCTCCAGAAGGAGGCGATCCCCATGAGCGGGTACCAGAAGAAACCAACAGCTTGCATGAAGAGGTACCACTCGCCGGGCGAGATGCTGCCCGTTTGAATTCGCAGCCCCGCGGCGAAGAGCAGCATTGCCGTCGCCAGACCATTCGCAACCCCCATGATGGGAAAGATGGTGTTCAAAGTCAGACCGCGGCGCAGACCCACTTGATAGGCTTGTTGGTTATTGCCTTCAAAAGTCTCGAAGATCGTCTGCTCTTTACGGAAACTCTTAGCAACGATGATCCCACTGATCGACTCCTGGATCTGGGCATTGATCTTTGCAGTTACCCGGCGGGCATGCTGGGTCACACGACGGGCGACACGCCTAAAACTTAAGGCGATAACAGCCGCAATGGGTGACATTCCCAGTAAAAGAAGGGTGAGCCCGACGTTAATATTGAAAAGCCAGATGATCAGGATGATGATAATCAAGACTTGGCTGATCAAGTTGATGACCAATCCCACAACGTCTGAAAAATCCTGTGTATCAGAAGTCACCCGGCTTACGATCTTTCCTGTTGGGTGCGTGTCGAAGAAGGGCATATCGTGGTGAATGGTGGCGTCCAGGGCGTCAGAACGAAGCTGTAAGACTACATCCGCAACCACTCTTGCCGAGAGCCACTGGCGTATGAAATTGGTGACCCATGCGGCCACGCCGAACAGCAAAAGCAGGCTCGCGGCGAATGCCATACGGTAGATGGTGGGTGTTTCGGTGACCAGGTCAATCGCTTTGGCGATAACAATAGGTCTGCCGCTCCCGGCCACTGAGTTAAGCGTGAGCATGAGTGCGACCAAGGCCATCTTGCGGCCGTATGGGCGGAAATAGGAAATGATCCGCCGCAACAGGTCGCGATCGCTGTACTCACGGTCGTAAGATTCAGTATCCAGTCCGTCGAGAATGAACCCCATAACCTGTTACTCTCCTGCCTTGGGGGTTGTGCCCGTTGGTGAACCGGTGGATGAGCTGTTATCGGCGGATGATCGAACGCGAGCGAAGATGCGCTGGTAATCCGGAGAGCGCGCCAATAGTTCTGTGTGAGTCCCCTGATCGATGATCTCCCCTCCACGGAGCACTAATATGCGATCCGCCCAGCGGATCTGGCTGAGTCGATGTGTGATGAGAAAAGTTGTCCTCTTCTGACTGATCCTGCGCATGGCGCGCTGGATCTGATCCTCTGTTTCGCTGTCGATGGCGCTTGTGCTATCGTCCAGGATAAGGATGCGCGGGTCGGTGAGGAAGGCGCGGGCGATGGCGATGCGCTGCCGCTGACCACCTGAGAGGGTCACGCCGCGCTCTCCGATCTCGGTATCATAGCCATCTGCGAAGCTGCGAATGAACTCGTCTGCCTGAGCTTCGCGGGCGGCTGTCTCGATCATTTCTTTTGTGGCGTCATCGCGACCGAAGGAGATGTTGTCGGAGAGGTTAGTTGAGAAAAGGAAGATGTCCTGTTCAATGGTGGAAATCTGGGAGCGCAACGATTCCATGCTCCACTCCCGTACATCGATCCCGTCGACAAGAACTGCCCCCTCATTCACATCATAGATGCGGTTGATCAGGTGCGTGAGGGTGGTCTTACCGGAGCCGGTCTGACCGACAATAGCGATCGTCTCGCCGGGCTTAGCAGTGAAGGAGATATCCTTTAACACCAGCTTCCCGTTGTAACCGAAGCTGACATTTTCAAATGAAACCTCACCCTGGATTGTTTGGGCGACACCGCCGACATTCTCGTCCAATTCGGTTTCAGCGTTTATCATTTTGAGAATTCGACGCGCTCCGGCGATCCCAAGCTGGACCAGGTCGAACGAGAAAAGTGAGATAAAGGTTGGGAAGCGAAGTCCGCCCATAAGTCCTAAGAAGGCAACTACCTCGCCAAGGGAGATGCGACCCGCATGCCAGATGGTAAGCGCATGGAAGAAGCCAATTGCCCAGAATACGGCGAAGGCCAACATGGGCCAGTAGCGTGCCTGGATTTCGCCGCGCTGGACAAAAAGATCTCGAAATCGGCGCGCGTTATGGGTGAATTTGTCCCATTCGTAGTGTTCTTGGACGTTCGCCTTGACAACCTCGATCCCAGCGATCGCCTCGGCTAAGCCGGCATTCATCGTCCCGAACTGATCGCGAATGTCGCGGCTGACCGGGCTGAGGCGGCGATTGTAATCAAGCAGCGTTAGGACAAGTGCGACAGTGAACATGAGTGGGGCGATTAACAGCTCTGTACGTATAAGCCCAATCAATACGATGGGGATAACCAAATTCATTAATGAATCTGTGATCAACATCATGCCGGGGCTGAACATCAGGTTTAACGAGCGAACATCGTTCGTGGCCCGGGACATGATGTCACCGACGCGCTGGCGGCTGTGGAAAGTTTGACTCTTTCCCAGCAGGCTGACGTAGAGTTCGTGCCGGGTGTCGCGCTCGATGGCTTGCGCCATGAATTCCGCGGCGTAGTTCCGGATCAAACCAGTGAAACCCTGGGAGAGGGCTGCGACCAAGACGACGAGCGTCGCAATCGTGAGGTCTGCTCGCGTCCAGCCGATTGAAGTAATCAGATCGAATGCGCGTCCGATGAAAATCTGGACATAGCCAAAAGCGAGATTATTCCCCGCCGCGGCGAGAAGCAGACCGAGCGGGAGGAGAGGATAGCGCAGCGCGTGGGAAATGATCCAGCGCACCGGTCCGGTTCGGTTGTAGGGATATTCGTCTTCGAGTGAGAACTCGGTTTTCAAAATTTTCTCTTGTGATCCCATAGTTAGGGTGAGATTATACAACTCTCCTCTAGTGAAAAGAAATGAGATGTGAGAGAAGTGGAGTGCGCAGGTTGCACCTACGGCCGGAATCAAAACATCCTACATCGATTAAATGAGGGACGTTTGCGATAGCCCGTGGGTCGTTCTCGATCCAGGTGAGAGAGAAGTCCGCAGGAAGGATAATTATAAAACTGGCAGCATGGTTTTTGATTTTGCGACATGCGCGATCATCGATCAAGGGTAGAGCGGACCTAGCCCTCCCGTTTCATTGCGATATGCCTCCTGTGTGCCTTAGAATGCATCCATTGGTGGTTAGATCAAATGGTTGCTCAAAGGTATGAACTCAAACTATTGTTACTCATCCTGGTGGGTCTTCTCCTTCCCGGGTGCAGCTCTACATCCCTGGCATCTCTTTTCGCAACAGTAACGCCGACTCCGACGATCACGCTTACACCAACGCATACACCGACGGTGACTCAGACGCCCACGTCAACGGATACGCCGACGAATACGCCCACGCCGACCGTGACGTCAACCCCGACGATCACACCCACACCGACGATCAGCCCGACGGCGACCTTCGATTTCCCCGACGCTACCGTACTGCAGCAATCACATTGCCGCTATGGCCCTGGTGTTGCCTATCTGCATGCTGGCGATCTCTATACCGGCTATCACGCATTGGTCTGGAATCGTAACTACGATGGATCATGGCTTTTTATCAAGCCCGACATACAGGAGTGGCCCTGCTGGATTTCTGCCTCATTGGTCAGTGTGGAAGGTGATATCTTCAGCGTGGTGGTGATGCACCGCCGGTTACCCTGGTCTGTGCTCTACGGACCACCCGAACAAGTCTGGGCTAAACGCAACGGCGATACGGTAACCGTATCCTGGACGGCAGTTTACATGACCGAGGATGATGATCGTGGCTACATGATCGAGGCGCGGATATGCCAGAACGGTTTTCTCTTCGACGTTGCTGTGCATACGGATACACCATCCTATACTTTCACCGACGAGCAGACGTGCGATGGTAAATCGTCCGGATCCTTATTTGTGGTGGAAAAACACGGCTACACCGACTCCTTGAGTATTCCTTGGCCGGAATGATTTCTGGCCAATCATCACCGCCTACCAACTAGAATTGCTTATTATCCCGCTGGCGTTGCTATTCGCCCCTATTGGTCGGGGGCTTTGCAGGATTACTCCGCAAAGCATTCTCTAACTTTGTTGCGGGAGTTTGAGTATTTTCGTTGTTGCAGTTCCGAATGCTTGAGAATAACAAGTATTTGTCATGCTGAACGAAGTGAAGCATCTCGTTTATTGAAAAGGGGGTTATTTCTTGCCGGGAACGAGATTCTTCGGCACTTCGTGCCTCAGAATGCCATTAAGAGGGAACCCTTCATGCTGAGTCCATTCGACTTTGCTTAGTAAGGGCACCCCCTCGGGGGTTCGAAATGATGTAAGGAAGAATCATCCACCTTGCTTCCGTAGATGTACCTCATGTCGGGTAGCTCAACAGTAAAATAATGCGCCCAGATATAGACATGGCCAAAGAGCGCTGCTAACAGCGCTGCCCTAGATGCCAGTAGAAGGCCGGGAAGCCAGAGAATGAGCAGACCGAAGATGTACATTGAGTTGTTCACGTACTTGAAGATCCCCTTCTGTACGAGTGATTTTTCACGGTAGCTGACATCAAAATGATCGATCCCAAGAGCCCGCTCTATGCCAAAGTATTTCACAACACAGTAGAGCAGGTAAAGGATCGGAATGAGCAGCACCATGGCAATAATGTTCAGGACTCTCGGGTCTGTATGTAAACTCCCCTGATTCGAGATGGCAAGAAAGGCGATCGATATTGGGCGCGCTACAAGAAGGATCATAAAAATAACCGAGTAATAAATGAAACCACGGTCGCCGAAGGTGTGCGTGATTGTCAAATAATGTAATTCTGCGCGCCAGGTTATCCAAACGAAGACTTGGTGAGCGATGGGAATGATGATCGCCAACCAAAACCAGAAGGCGGTATCCAACCCGTACAGGCTGCCAGACAGGACGTCTTCAGCTCTGCTTGCCCAGTAGACTGCGAATACCAGTACGATAAGTGAGACGAGATGTGACAATTGTCTTTCAAAGAATTTCATCGCGTCCTCTCACCAATAAAGTCAGTGTCAATGACACGCTTTCCGATCCAGCCAAAGCGATGTAGCTCTAAAGGTTCTAAAGGTTCTCCCCTGGGGTTTTCTTGAGCAGCGCTTGGTTTTTTCTAAGTCGGAAGAGAAGGAAAAGTGTGGCTGCCAGCGCAGCACTCAGAATGAGCGTGGTCATACGGACAGAAAAGAGGGTCCAGGTGCGACCGATTTCTCCTGGCAGGAGGTCGCTGATAATATTGCCAGCAGGGAGCATGAAGAAAACGGTTGTGGCGGTCACGAAAACGAGCAGAAAAGTTAGGCTTCGCTTTGTGAGGTTCCAGATTTCTGGTGATCGATACAATTGGAGACCGATCGAGATGAAGAGGATGTACAGTACAACATCATATGCGCGGTGATAAGCTACTAGAAGCGCCCATAAAGAAAGCACGGTAAGAAGGATTTGGCGGAGGGTTGGCGAAAGTTGATTGTTGATAATGTGCTCTTTGTTTCGTTTGTACCAAAGCAGGAGGGGGATACAGACAACCAGGCTGAGAAGGATTGCTATAGGTAATTCCCACGGTTTTGATGGAAATAGGGAGGCCAGGTGGATCCCTTCCAGTTGTGAGTGGTGAAGGAGCATGAAGAAGTACCCGCGCACGATTTCGGTTATCCCGGTTCCGCTCATTATCGATAAACCCAACAACCCCAGGGTTTGAACTGCGAGAGCTGTAAGCGTGGTCCTGTAGTTTCGCTCAAAGAGGAGCAGGTAAAGGAAGAAGCCGATCGATAGGGAGTATTTTGAGAGCGCGATCCCGAGAAGGATGCCGGCTGTGTAAGGGCGGCTCTTTGAAAAATGGATCGAGCCGAGTCCGAGGAGAAGCACTAGAAAGGTCACTTGCCCGCTGCTGCCGGCATAGCGAGTGGAGGTTAGCCCGACGAAAACCAGAATGAAGACCGCTGTTATCCATCTACCCCATCGCTCTTTGGGAGCGAAGATACGCAAGATGAGCGGTGGGATCATGAAGATAAGGAGCAGATTGAACCCCAACCACACCAGCTTAGCGAGGGGCCAGGATAGAAAGGCAAAACACGAGAGAATTGCAATTAATGGGAAAGTGAGCGCTGGTGCTGGAACCCAACCCGGAACCACCACATCTTGAAGATCCGTAACCGTTTTATCTAGATAATGTATCGGCAGTGATGGCTTCTGGTCTGTGAGAAAGGCGGCGTATGGATCTTGGGCTTCGCGCACGAAGTGGCCGGCGTACCAATAGACGTAGAGGTCATTCGCGCCTGCGGGGGAGAAGGTAAATTGAATGATGCGCAGAAGGCTGGCGACTGACCATATCCCCAGGGTTAGGATGAGTAGAGTTTGAAATCCGTTCTTTTTCATGGACGATGACGAAAACATATTTGGAGTCAATACTTTCTGCTCATAAGCCCTGATGATTGAGGGAGTATACAACAAGCGCCACAAGAAGGTATTCAAACGTCCCATGGGCGTCAGGAATTTCGAAAGTACCAAATCTCTCACTAAACTGATGAATCGGTGTAAACTTATGCGAATTTCTTATCAAGGATTGACCTGGATATGGCGGAACCGACACCCATAGAGTCATCAGACTCCGGCGAAGTCACGCTTAGTCGTGAACTCAGCTTATTTACCGTAACGATGATCGGGATCGGCGGGATGATTGGCGCGGGGATATTTGTCCTCACCGGCATCGCTGCGGGGATCGCTGGTCCGGCTTTGATTTTGGCATTTCTGCTCAACGGGTTGGTTACCTCCCTCACGGCAATGGCCTACGCGGAACTGGGCTCAGCTCTTCCAGGGGCGGGGGGCGGGTACCAGTGGATCAAGGAAGCCCTCGGCGGAACCCTTGGTTTTATCTCCGGGTGGATGAGCTGGTTTGCGCAGGCAGTGGCGGGGAGCTTGTACGCATTAGCATTCGGTCGCTTTGCCGCTGAATTGATCCATGTTGCGGGTATGCCAACTTTTGGTTTGACGATCAGCCAGGTTTCGCTTTTATTTATGACCCTCATCATCTTCACCTTCACTATCATTAATTACATGGGTTCTTCTGAGACCGCGAGCGTCGGAAACACACTTACCCTGATCAAGATTGTTATCCTCGGGTTATTGGTCATCTTCGGCGCATTAGCGATGTCGCGCATGGATGGCTGGCAAAGCCGCTTCACTACGGGATTCTTACCCAACGGGCTTGTTGGTGTTTTCATCGCTATGGGGTTCACGTTTATCGCCTTTGAAGGTTATGAAATCATCGCTCAATCTGGTGAAGAAGTTCTCGACCCGATTCGAAACATCCCGAAAGCGATTTTTATCTCAATATCCGTCGCAGTCGTGGTTTATATCCTGGTGGGCATCGTGGCAGTTGGCGCGATCACACCGCCAGGTGATCTCGCTGCATATGAGTACCTGGGCGATAAAGGGGAGATCGCGATTATTGAAGTAGCGCAACAGGTCTTCCCATGGGGTATTGGTGGGCTGATCCTGTTGCTGAGCGGACTCGCCTCCACAACATCGGCGCTGAACGCGACGACCTATGCCTCCTCGCGAGTCTCTTTTGCCATGGGGAGGGACCACAACCTGCCAGGATTTTTTGCTCGGATCCATCCCAAGCGTCACACGCCGTATTTGGCGGTTGTAGCGACGGGAGCGCTGATGACGCTCATGGCGTGGACGCTTCCCATCGAGGACGTCGCTGCATCAGCCAGCATTATGTTCCTGCTGCTGTTCATGCTGGTGAACTTCGCGGTACTTTTCCTGCGGCTGCAGGACCCGGAACTTGAACGCGGTTTTCGTGTCCCACTATTCCCGATCCTTCCGGTTCTGGCAATAATCTCAAATGCCTTCCTGGCGGTGAATGTCTTCCGCTTTAGCCCGATCGCCTGGGTTTTCGCCGTAATTTGGATTGCAATTGGGCTCCTGGCGTACTCCTTTTATTTCTCCCGGATCGAGGAGATGGAGAAACCCAAAGAGATTCTTCTGGAAGAAGTGTTGGTAAGTCGGGATTACTCTGTCCTCATCCCTGTCGCCAATCGAGAGCAGGCTCGCATCCTGGGTAAGATAGGAGCGCTGCTGGCTTGTAATAAGGGGGGGGAAGTCCTCGCCCTGCATGTGGTGCAGGTTCCCGTCCAACTTAACCTATCCGAGGGCAGGTTGTTCCTCAGAGATGGTCGCCAGTATCTTGATGACGTCATCCGGCAATCAAAGAAGTGTGATGTTCCGGTACATACGATTATCCGTCTGGGGCGTAATGTGTCCCATGCGATCCGTCAGACGGCGATTGAGAATGCCTCAGATATCATCGTGCTGGGTTGGCCGGGATTCACGAAATCTTCAGGGAAGCTGTTTGGGTCCGTCGCCGATCCAATCGTTGACAATCCGCCGACCGACGTCATTGTCGTGCGCCATAGGCAGTGGCGTCCTTTGAAACGCGTCCTTGTTCCCGTCACGGGTGGGCGCAATTCGCGTCGGGCGGTTCGTATTGCGGTTAACATGGCTAATGCTGAGAAGCCGGAACCTGCAACGGTGACCATCGTCCACGTCCTGCCCCTGGGCATTGATGAAGTCGGTCGCATCCGCGCTGAGCGAGCCGTCGCCGAGAGTATGCACGGTGTTGATGGAGTGCCGATTGAGACGATGTATGTAGAGGGAGACGATCCGGTGGCGTCAATCCTATTATCAGCCAAGGGTTATGACTTGATCGTAATCGGCGCAACGGAAGAGCCGGTGTTCACAAACTTCTTGGTGGGAACTTTCCCCGAACGGGTGGCGCGCGGCGCTGAAGTAACCGTAATGATGGTTAAGCGGCGCAGTTCGCCGATCCACTCTTTTGTCCGCAAGGCTTTAATCGAGCCAACCCATCTGAAACCGCTCTAACGGGCGGCTATTTTCCTGGAAAATATATAGGCTATTTCAGTAGTATTTTCGGGCATCTTCCGGTCAATCTTGATCCCGGTTTATGGATCAGTTTTTGGTTAAGAAGAATATTGCCGAATCCGAAAGCGATGCCTCTGACCCAGGCAATGCCCGTGGACTCCATTCGGGGCAGCAACTAGTGCTGTCCCGAATGGAATATGCTGTTGGATTGATACCTTCAGGAGGAGTAAATTGAAGGATCGCGTGACATTGTTAGACGGTCAGGTTCTCCGTTTTCAACATAAACTGAACCGTTTGGGCCAGCGTTTCCGAGGTGAGGGGTTTTTGAAGCCAGGTTACACGCTGGTGATCGAGCAACTCTCGAGTGTGACCACCGAGCGGGTATCCAGTGATCAAGACCATCTTGATGTGCGGGTAGCGGGCTGATACTTCATCGTATAGATCCCTTCCACCCATGTTCGGCATCACTAAGTCGCTGATGATCAACTCGACGGCGCCCCCCCGGGCTTCCAGTTCTGAAAGCGCAACAGTGCCATCCTCGGCGAAGAAGACAGTGTACCCTTGAGCTTCGAGGATCTCGCATATCGCGTTGCGCGTTGCGGTGTCATCTTCCACGACGAGGATCGTCTCTCCGCGACCAGACTGTGTTTGGAAATCTCCCTTGGTGCTGTCGGGCTCCGTTTGTTCATCTATAGCCGGGAGGTAAATGATAAAGGTTGTACCTTCCCCGGGGGTGCTTTCAGCATCAATAAAACCATTGTGCTGCTTGACGATACCGTAAACCTGGGAGAGGCCAAGCCCCGTGCCCTTGCCTTGAGGTTTCGTTGTGAAGAATGGTTCGTACATGTGCAGCATCACATCCGGATCAATCCCCGAACCGGTGTCGGAGACGCGGATGCTGACCCAGCTTCCCGCCTGCATCCCTGGATAGGGAGGCTGCTCCGCCTGAACATCCGTTTGATCGAGCGCAAAGCTTAGCTCGCCACCCTTCGGCATCGCATCCCTCGCGTTTAACGCTAGATTCATAATTGCCTGCTGCATTCGTGCTGGGTCGGCGTTGATGAAGTAGCCTGATTCGCCGTTGAAATCCATCTTGATTTTGACGTTCTCGGGCAGTGTGCGTGAGAGGAGCTCTTCAAGATCGGTAAAGAACGGCACAAGATCGAAGGGGTGTTTCTCCATGATCGAGCGGCGGCTGAAGTCGAGCACCTGTGTGGTGAGGGTCGAGCCTCGCTTTGCCTGGTTGAAGATTGTGTCAATTCGCTCCTTGCCCTTTGAGGAGATCGACTGATCATTCAGTAACAATTCGCTGTAAAGCATGATCGTGCCAAGAATGTTGTTAAAGTCATGGGCAATCCCCGCTGCGAGCTGCCCGACAGCGGCGAGACGGTCCTGCAGCAGGGCTCGCTTCTGCGCTAGTTGGGCTTCCGTGACATCGCGGACGACGACCAGCATAACATCTTGGTCGCCCCATTTCTGCAGTTTGACGGAGATCTCAACCGGAAACATCTCGCCTGAAGAACGGACATTCATTGTGCTGAGCATTTGGTCGTAAAGCCCGCGCTCGACCATCTCGCGGGGGAGCACGACGGGATGACTCTTGGGGACCAGGTCTTCTACTGTCATCGTGAGTAGTTCTTCGCGTGTATGTCCGTACATTTCGCACGTCCGAGTATTAATGTCCAGAATCTTTCCGTCCATACTCTCAACAAATATCGCGTCTTGAACGCCTTCAAAGACATTTCGATAATTAGACTCAGATTGCTGCAGTGCCTCCTCTGTGCGTTTGCGGTCGATCGACATCGTAACCTGATTGGCAACAGAGACGATGCGTGCTTGATCGTTTTCTGTAAAGTCTTTCGTCCGCCCCATTATTAGCAGCCCGATCGATTTTCCTTCTGCGACAAGAGGGAT
>RCNB010002291.1_pt1 | contig 11812 bp, 10 predicted proteins | sample 2041321 | NCBI WGS metagenome assembly RCNB01 (sample SAMN09708232, study PRJNA481090) | Marine sediment metagenome, whole genome shotgun sequencing project.
CTTTTTTTCTATAAGGCAACATAAATGGGGCATTCTTTGGCAAAGGTCACTTAAGATTCAGTTCGGCATATGTAGATGGATGAACCCTTATCCTAGAGCGTTTACCTTAAGTTATTTAACATTCTTTTTTTATTAAATACTGCTATTCTAGTTTATATTTGAGGAAATTAACTAATCAACCTCATCATGAAATCTTTTTTAGTCGCTGCTTTTCTTTTATTATCCTTTTCTATTTTTGCTCAAGAAACTTCAGATAAAGTTCAAATAGAGACAACCCTTAACAACTATATTGATGCCTTTTATAAAGGTGATACCACAAAGCTAAAGGCTGCTATAAAACCAAGACTAAATAAGTTTGGTTATTGGAAGAACAAAGAATCGGGCAATTACGAGTATTATGATCATATGAGCTATGAGAAGGCTATGGATTTTGTTCAAAAAATGAAAGATGACGGCAATACTAGAGATGAAACTGAAATTAGAAATGTAGAAGTCTTAGATATTGGCAACCATATTGCGTCTGCCAAAGTAACTGCTAATTGGGGAATTGACTATGTTTTACTATCAAAAGATGAAGGCAAATGGATGATAGAACAAGTGATTTGGGAAGGCCCATATGAAAAAGAAATTGATCAAAAAACTACAACATATTACTTAATTAGACATGCGGAAAAAGACCGCTCTGATAAAACGAATAGAGATCCACATTTAACAGAAGCTGGATTAAAACGTGCCGATAACTGGGCCAATGTTTTAAAAGATGTGAAGTTTGATATGGTTTATTCTACCAACTACAATAGAACAAAAGAAACTGCTACACCAACAGCAAAAGCTAATACTATTGAGGTGAGTTTTTATGATCCTAGAGACATGAAATTAAAAGAGTTTATGAAAAGCACAAAAGGTAAAACAGTGCTTATTGTCGGTCATAGCAACACAACTCCTATGTTTACAAACGGTTTATTGGGTGAACAAAAATATGAAGGCATTGCTGATGATAATAATGCAAATCTATATATAGTCACAGTAACTGATGTCTCAAAATCATCAACAGTTTTAGTTGTAGATTAAGTCCACTTTTATATTTTCGAGTTCTATTTTAGATAATAGATTCAACTGATTTTTTTCAAACGCTTTTCCTAAATCGATGAGTGGAATTGAAGCATCTTCCGCTTTGTAATTATTATAATCCACAAAGCGTAATCCGTTAACATAGCGCTCGTTGTAGGCTTCTCTAAAACGCATTCCAGTGCCATCGTCTTCACTGTACGAATATGCTAAGTACTCAACTTTAAACGACTCTTTATTAATCCAATACACAAAAACATCTTCATAATCCTCTCCTCCACCATCTTGGTTAAAAGTTACCTTTATTTTAGAATAGTCTTTGGTCTTAATTTTCTCTTCTCCTAGTAAGGTCTTGTTTACTGATTTGTCATTTAAACCATATGGCAAAACAGAAAAATAATGTACCGAATTTACAGAAGCTGTATATTTTTTCGCCATTGAATCTTCAAGTTTAATTGGCTTTTCATTTATGAAACGCTCAAAACCATTATTACTTAGTAAATCAAAAATAGAATCGTCCTCTTTAACAATGACACGTCCAAGACTAAAATCAAGATTATTCCTTTGTGCTCTGTATTTTATATTTCGGAAATCAAAAATTACATCAGATGTATTATAAAGTTCACCACCAGAAACCTCAATTGATTTACTGATAATAGCATCTGCAGACAATCCACCTACTTCTGTTTCACTTTTACAACTAAGAACTATTATTAGGATTAAAATGATTGACAAATACTTCATATAAAAGATTTAGGTTTTAAAGTCGTAAAACTAAGCATTTGATTACATTGTATACTAGAAGTATTTTAAACTTTTTACTTATACCTTTTTACTTATAACTATAAAAACTACCTTTGCCCTCCATGCAAAAAACGGTTAACATACTTAACAAAAAGGCAAGATTTCAGTACGAGATATTAGACAAATATACTGCTGGGATTGTCCTTACCGGAACTGAAATTAAATCCATCAGATCTGGCAAGGCTTCTATTGCCGAAAGTTTTTGTGAGTTTAATGAAAAAGACGAATTGTTTGTTATTAACATGACGGTTGAGGAATATGCCTTTGGTAATTATTACAACCATAAACCAAAAGCTGTACGTAAACTTTTACTCAACAGAAAAGAGCTTAAAAAACTCAAAAAGGAAATGGATATAAAAGGCAATGCCATTATTCCTCTTCGATTATACGTCAATGAAAAAGGCTTTGCGAAGTTGGTCATTTCATTAGCTAAAGGTAAAAAACTATTCGATAAGCGTGAGACAATTAAAGACCGAGACAATAAGCGCGATTTAGATCGTATTAAGAAAAATTTCTGATAACTTTAAGATTGTGATAACTTCTATCGATTTTTTTTTAATCTATGTTTGAAACATAGTATTAAATGAACTTTGAAATGGTTGAAAATGAATTTGAATTATATTTTCCTTAGATGAAGCTATAAAATCTAAGGATAGCCAGAGCTACGACTCTATTTTAAATTGAAATCTGTCGACAGGCAGTTATAAAGGAAATAGGAACGGATGTAATAAATTATTTTGAGGTTTATATAATAACCAGACAACCATTCCTTGTAATGTTGCTTCTATATAAATCATCAATCAAACACTATGATTAAAAAACTACTCAGCTTTTTCTTTATCGCATTTAGCTTTTTTGCTTCAGCTCAAATCGTAGGAACAATAACCAATACAAAAAATGAACCGCTTCCATTTGTTAATATCATAATAGAAAACACCTATAAAGGGACTACGAGTAATGATGATGGCTATTACGTACTTAATCTTACAGAACCTAAAACGTATACCATTATATACACCTATTTAGGTTATAAAACAGTAAAAAAGAAAGTTGCCATAGATACGTTTCCTTATAAAATAGATCTCGTTTTAGAAGAAGAATCGGTATCTCTTGGCGAAGTTGTCGTAAGTGCAGAAAACAATCCTGCAAATGCTATTATGCGCCAAGCTATTGCGAAACGAAAAGAAAACCTTGAAAAAATAAACACCTTCAAAGCAGATTTTTATTCAAGAGGTTTAATAAAAATTAAAGATGCACCAGAAAAAATACTTGGTCAAGAGGTTGGTGACTTAGGTGGCGGATTAGACTCTACACGAAGCGGAATTATTTATTTATCAGAAACCATTTCTAAAATTCAATTTCTAAGACCCGACAAGCTCAAAGAAAAAATCACAGCATCAAAAGTTAGTGGAAACAGCAGTGGGTTTAGTTTTAATAACGCAATAGATGTTGATTATAATTTCTATAACAATACTGTTGAATTTGGTAATGAAATAATTTCACCAATTGCCAATAATGCATTCAGTTACTATCGCTACAAATTAGAAGGTATCTTTTATGATGACAGAGGAAATCTAATTAATAAAGTTAATGTTATTCCTAAGCGTAAAAACGACCCTATTTTTTCAGGAAGCATTTACATTGTTGAAGATCAATGGACCATTTACGCACTAGAATTAGATATTACAGGTGTACAAGCACGTATTCCTGCAGTAGATATTATATCGTTGAAGCAAAGTTTTTCATATTCTGAAACTAATGACATTTGGGCTTTAATTTCTCAGAGTCTCGATTTTAAATATAAGTTTTTAGGGATTAAAGGTGATGGCCGTTTTACTGCGGTTTACAGTAATTATGAATTTAACGCACCTATGACAAGAAAAGATTTTGGGCGCGAGTTAGTCGCTTTTGAAGACCAAGCCAATAAAAAAGATTCTCTTTTCTGGAATAAAATTAGACCTGTTCCTTTAACAATCGAAGAGCGCACAGATTATACTAAAAAAGATAGTATTCAAATTATTAGAGAATCTAAACCTTATTTAGATTCTATAGATCGTGTTAATAATAAATTTAAGTTGGGTAGCATCTTGGGTTACTCCTTTCAAAATTCACATAAAGATTATCGCTTAGGTTTCGATATTCCGCTTTTAGGTGTTCAATTTAACACCGTTCAAGGCTATACGGCAAAGGCAAATGTATTCTTTACTAAAAACTATGACGACTTTAAACGTTACTTTAGAGCTAATGCGGATTTACAATATGGCTTTTCGGATGAACGTTTAAGAACAACAGGTTCATTAACCTATAAATTTAACAATACAAATAGACGGTTTTTGACATTATCAGGTGGTGTAAGTGCCGAACAATTTAATCCTTCAAATTCTATTGCTCCTATTATAAATTCGGTGAGTACACTATTTTTTGAAGATAATTACATGAAGCTTTACGACAAAAGTTTTGTTCAACTTAATTATTCTGAAGAGTTATTTAATGGATTTAGATTGTATTCTAGTTTAAGTTACGAAAGACGTAAAGCATTATTTAATACTACAGACCAAGCTTGGTTTCCTAGAGCGGATAAAGAATATACCAGTAATAATCCATTAGATGAAACTGCTTATGGCATTCCATCTTTTGAAACCCATAATATTCTAAAAGCCAATGTAAGCGCACGAATAAATTTTGCGCAAGAATACTTTAGCTATCCAGATAGTAAGTTCAATGTTGGTAATAGCACTTATCCTACTTTAGTATTGAGTTACGAAAAAGGTTTTGGTGCTACTAATAGAGATTATAATTTTGACCAAGTTAAAGCACGACTTTACCAATCGTTTAACATTGCAGACAAAGGACGTTTTAGATATAACCTAAGAGCTGGTAAGTTTTTTAATGCCGATGACATTGCCTTTATGGATTACCAGCACTTTAATGGTAACCAAACACATGTGAGTACAGAAGGTAATTACACCAATGTGTTTAATAATTTAAGCTATTATGCCGGTAGTACTAATAATGCCTATTTAGAAGCACATACTGAGCACGATTTTAATGGTTTTCTCTTAGGAAAAGTGCCCTTACTGAATCAGTTGAATTTTAATTTAGTCGTTGGAGCACATTTATTAGCAACACCAGATTTTAAACCCTACCAAGAATATACTATTGGTATCGATAATATTGGTTGGGGAAAATGGAGATTCTTAAGATTTGATTATATAAGATCTTACCAAAGCGGATTTCAAAGTGATGCAATTTTGTTTGGACTGAAATTCTTTTAACTTTATAACATGAAAAAACTTTATTTTATTTTATTCCTAACAACTTTAGGGCTAAACGCACAGGACACGAAAGACTACTCTGAAAACGTTGCAACACTAGATAGTACAATTGAAACCTTATATTCGGTTATCTCTGGTGACAAAGGTGTAGAACGCGATTGGGAGTTGTTTAAATATCTATTCCATAGAGACGCAAAACTCATACCTACTGGTAAAGCCGAAGACGGAAAACTCACAGCCCGCTATATGACCCCTGAAGATTATATAAAATCATCTGGAAAATGGTTGTTTGAAAATGGGTTTCATGAGGTAGAATTAAGTCATAAAGTACAAACTTTCGGAAACATCACACATGTCTTCAGTACTTACGAATCCTTTAGAAGTAAAAGTAACACTGAACCTTTTATGAGAGGCATCAACAGTATTCAACTGATGAATGACGGAGAACGTTGGTGGATTATTAACATCTATTGGATGCAAGAATCTGAGGAACATCCAATTCCTCATGAGTATTTGCCAAAAAACTAAATCACAAGTATTTTACACGTCGTCTGTTCGAGTAAATTTTATGAGTGGTAACAAAGGAAATTTGTATCGAGAACCCTATTTTTATTAAGCATTAGTTCTCTATACAATTTCGATACATCAAAAGCACTCGAACTGACAATATATTCTCAGAATCTATCAAACTTATCTTAAACCTATATGAGTTCTAACTTATACTCCTTATTTTTATCAAAACGCTTCAAAAAACCATTCTGACATGACATTCTCATTTAAATCAAACTCAATACTAACTATTGCTTTAGCATTTTCTATTTTAAGTTGTGCGCAACAGGCTGCGGAAAAAGCTATACCAATTTTTAAAGATGGTGAAGCTCAAATTGTTGATGCTTTTAAAGATTCAGACAAATGGATTCGTCACGATTTATGGGTAGAAACAGAATTTGACACAGATGGAGATGGCGAACCAGATCGTATGCATGTAGCTGTAACACGACCAGAACAAACCGAAACAGAAGGTTTGAAATTACCTATTATTTATGTTTCTAGTCCTTATTTTGCTGGTGTAGCAGCTGATGCGCCTGGTACAATGTGGGATGTAAATATAGAATTAGGTGGAACTGCAAAAGAACGTTTTCATCCCGAAGTAACGCGTCGTGGGCAACGTCCGATTATTTCAAACTCACATATTAAAAAATGGGTACCTAGAGGTTACATCGTTGTACACTCCTCTTCTCCAGGAACGGGTTTTTCTGATGGGGCACCAACCATTGGCGGACAAAATGAATCGCTAGCACCAAAAACAGTCATTGACTGGCTGTGTGGACGTACCGCAGGTTATACAGAACGGAATGGAAACGAAAAAGTAGAAGCCTACTGGTCTACAGGAAAAGTTGGCATGACTGGAACATCTTATAACGGAACTATTCCTTTAGCAGCAGCAACAACCGGAGTTGAAGGTTTAGAAGCCATAATTCCTATTGCACCAAATACATCCTATTATCATTACTATCGTTCAAACGGTTTAGTACGTTCACCAGGTGGCTACCTAGGAGAAGATATTGATGTACTCTATGATTTTGTACATAGTGGCGATGAAGACAAACGCGAGTATAATAACAAAACCGTACGCGATACCGAAATGATGAATGGTATGGACAGACAAACGGGTGATATGAATGACTTTTGGGCAGGTAGAGATTACCTCAACCAAATGGATAATATGAAAGCGGCATTATTGATGTCTCATGGTTTTAACGATTGGAATGTGATGCCAGAACACAGTTACCGTATATACAAAGCTGCCAAAGAAAAAGGCTTACCTACTCAGGTTTATTACCATCAAAATGGACATGGTGGACCACCTCCTACGTCTATGATGAATAAATGGTTTACAAAATACTTACATGGTATCGATAATGGTGTTGAAAAAGAAGAAAACAAAGCCTATATCGTTAGAGAATATGATGAAAGACAACAACCTACAGCTTATAAAGATTATCCAAACCCTGAAGCGTCGGATGTTACACTATATCCATATATCACAGGTATTTTAGATACATCACAACCTAAACGCTTAGCTTCAGAAACTTTTATTGACAATGTAGATTTTAGTGGTACAGATTTAGCGAAATCTAAAGATAAAAACCATCGCTTGCTCTATGTTACACCAACACTAACTGAGGACCTTCATATCTCTGGAGTTTCAAAAGTGAGTATTACGTTATCAAGCAGTGAAAAAGCAGCAAACCTATCTATTTGGTTAGTGTCTTTACCTTGGCAAGAAGGAAAAGAGGTGAAGATTACGGATAATATTATAACTCGTGGTTGGGCAGATCCTAAAAATTATAAATCATTAACGGATGAAGAAGATTTAAAACCTGGTCAATTTTATACTGTAAATTTCGATTTGCAACCAGACGACCAAATCATTAAAAAAGGACAGCAAATAGGTTTTATGATTTTCTCTAGCGATCAAGAGTTTACACTGCACCCTAAGGCTGGAACTCAATTGACTGTTAAACTTGATGAAACGGCATTGACGTTACCAGTAGTTGGTGGACAAGAGGCCTTTAAAAGAGCTACAAACTAATTTTTAATTAGTTTGAATGTTTTTACATTATTTATACCTTCAACTTTTAGAAAGTAAATACCAGATTCTAAAGAAGATGTATTTAAGGTATTTGCATTTCTATTGATATCAATTTGTTTTCCAAGAACGTCAAACATTTGAAATTTGAAGTTTAAACTTTCAGACTGGATAGTAATAGAATTACTAAATGGATTAGGAAAAATAGTTACTGTTTCAACTTTAAATTCAGTTGTATTTAAGACTTCATTACAATTAGGGTTAACAGCTGTTGATGTCATAAATGTACCATTATTGATATACCAATTTTGCCATTCGCCTCCGCTTCCTGTTTGCCAATCCGATAAATCAAAATAGTTTTCACCCGATGTCATTCCTGGTACTTTATAAACTTTTATGGCTTCATTATTTTGTATCCAATTTAATGGATTACCATCAGTACAATTTTCAGGTAAATACTCTGAAGTACAATTCGTTTGAATAAAAAAAGCATGTTCCTCATAATTAGGATAATCTCCATAGACATAAGCTTTACCATCAGAATCCACACAAACTGCAGTATATTCATTACAAGCAATCCCAAAAGCTCTTGTATTGTTATCTATCGCATAACGCGCTAAAAAAGCACTATGCCTTCCTCTCCTATCCGGATCATCATAATGTGAATCTGTAATCATGTTCTCTAAAAAAGGAATTTCTAAAAAATCATTATAACCCAAAGTTGCTCTAAAATGGTATGGATCTCCTAACGCTTGAGCATTGGTTATAGTTCCATTTTGAGCAGAAAAATAACCACTTCCTAAAATTGCCATTCCTGCACTCGTACCTCCAATTACACCGCCTTTTACGTTTACAAAATTATTCAAGGCATCTTCTAAAGCATTGTCTTTAAAATAACTCACATAATCAAACTGGTCTCCACCGGCAAACCAAATAGCTTCAGCTTTCTCAACTTTGTCTAATACGTATTCGTTTGTTGCTCCTGCTTCATTATTTATAACAAATGTGGTCACGGAGTTAACTGTAACTCCTAATTCAGAATAGAAATAATTATTGTAGCCATTGCTTCCAGAAGCTCTTAATACAACTACATCTCCGCCATTTGCTTTGTTTAAGAACCACACCATAGCTTCGTCGCTCTCACTTGCCCCACCCATTAAGCAAATACCCGAATCTGGATTAACAACTAAATCTGAAGCACTACCCGTTGCATACTCTATGTAATCTTGAGCAATACTAAACTGAATACTGAAAAGGATAATTAAAATAACTCTATACATCTATTAATTTTTATCTTCAAGAAGTGGCACAAAACGAAACTCACCAAACTCCTGTTTTTCAAATTCTTTTGGTCCTTTTCTAATAAACATAGTCATTATTTGAATAGAATCACCAACAGGAATAACTAAACGTCCGCCAATAGCCAACTGACTTAATAAAGGGTTAGGCACAAATGGAGCACCAGCTGTGACTATGATACTATTAAATGGAGCTTCGTCTGGTAAACCTTTATAACCATCACCAAAAATGAGTTTTTTAGCTCTGTAGCCTATTTTTGGTAGAAATTTAGATGTTTTTTTAAACAATTCTTGCTGACGTTCTATACTATAAACCTTCGCTCCTAGCTCTAATAAAACTGCCGTTTGGTAGCCACTACCTGTTCCAATTTCTAGGACTTTATCTCCAGTTTTTACCTGTAGTAATTCAGACTGAAAAGCAACCGTATAAGGCTGTGAAATGGTTTGATCTGCAGCAATAGGAAAGGCTTTATCTTGATAAGCATGGTCTATAAAGCCAGAGTCCATAAATAAATGTCTTGGGATTTTACCAACGGCATTTAAAACCCCTTCTTCTTTTATTCCTTTTTCTATTAGCGTCTCAACAAGTTTCTGACGCATTCCTTGATGCTTAAATGTATCTTTCAAAGCTTAGTTTAGTTTACGCTAAATTAATTTAAAGAAATACAAGTTCAAAGGAAGAAATTAAACTTTATCTAATTAATAATTTCTGAGTATTTTATATTTTCTTTTTAAAATTTCTGATTCAAAACGACTATTTTTGTTAAAAACAGAAAAACATGCTAAAAGCTGGTGTTCTAGGTGCTGGTCACCTTGGTAAAATTCATCTAAGACTTCTTAATCAATCTAATAAATATGAGCTTGTAGGATTCTATGATGCTGATACTGAAAATGCAAAACGCGTAGTTGCTGAATTTGGCTATACCTATTTTGATACTATTGAGGCATTAATAGATGCCGTTGATGTTGTAGATATAGTAACTCCTACCCTTTCGCATTACGAATGTGCAAAACAAGCCATAAAAAAAGGTAAGCATATATTTATAGAAAAACCGATTACTAATACGGTCGAAGAAGCTGAAACTATTAGAACTTTAGTTTCTGAACACGGTGTTAAAGGTCAAGTAGGCCATGTAGAGCGTTTTAATCCTGCTTTTATTGGAGTAAAAGATCAGATTGAAAATCCGATGTTTATTGAATGTCACAGATTAGCAGAATTTAATCCTCGTGGCACAGATGTTCCAGTGGTTTTAGATTTAATGATTCACGATATAGATATTATTTTAAGTGTTGTGAATTCACCTGTAAAACATATTTCTGCAAGTGGAGTTTCCGTAGTGAGTGAAACACCAGATATTGCGAATGCACGTATCGAATTTAAAAATGGCTGTGTTGCCAACCTAACTGCAAGTCGTATCTCATTAAAAAATATGAGAAAGACGCGTTTCTTCCAGAAAGATGCTTACATCTCTGTAGATTTTCTTGAAAAGAAATGTGAAGTAGTAAAGATGAAAGATGCGCCAGAAAATCCTGGTGATTTTGATATGATCCTTCAAAATGCTGAAGGTCTAAAAAAGCAAATCTATTTTGATAATCCTGAAATTGAAAACAACAATGCCATTTTAGATGAGTTAGAAACGTTTGCAGATGCGATTAACAACAACACCAAGCCCATTGTAACTTTGCATGATGGTACTGAGGCATTGCGTGTTGCAACTATGATTATTAATCAGTTTTAACCAATATAATAGAATTCGTCAGTTCGAGTGATTTCAAGATATCGAAATTGTATCGAGAACTTATCTATGAATAAATTACCTGAGGCACTGCGTTAAGCTCAGTGTGATAAAAAACAGAAATATGAAAAACATAGCAGTAATTGGAGCAGGAACAATGGGTAACGGAATTGCTCACACTTTTGCTCAATCTGGATTTAAAGTACAACTTATAGATATTAGTGAAGCATCGCTTAAGCGTGGCGTAAATACTATCGCAAAGAATTTAGACCGCATGGTTGCTAAGGAAAAAATCACTGAGGCAGATAAAACTGCAACATTAGAAAATATAACCTTATTTACTTCTATTTCTGAAGGAGTTGAACACGCCAGTTTAGTAGTTGAAGCTGCAACAGAAAATATAGATTTAAAACTAAACATCTTTAAGCAATTAGATGAAGCTTGCGTTGAAGACACGATCTTAGCAAGTAACACGTCTTCTATTTCTATTACGCAGATTGCAGCCGTAACCTCAAGGCCAGATAAAGTCATAGGAATGCACTTTATGAATCCTGTGCCGATTATGAAATTGGTTGAGATTATTCGTGGTTATAACACCAGTGATGAAGTAACTAATACCATTATGGAATTATCTAAAACTTTAGGTAAAACACCAACTGAGGTTAACGATTATCCTGGTTTCGTTGCTAATAGAATATTAATGCCAATGCTAAATGAATCTATCGAAACTTTATATAACGGCGTGGCTGGAGTTGAAGAAATCGATACGGTAATGAAATTAGGCATGGCGCATCCAATGGGCCCTTTGCAACTTGCTGATTTTATTGGTTTAGATGTTTGTTTATCAATTCTTAATGTAATGTACGATGGTTTCAAGAATCCTAAATATGCACCATGCCCATTGTTAGTAAATATGGTAAGGGCTGGTAAGCTTGGTATAAAATCTGGTGAAGGTTTTTATGATTATTCTGAAAGTCGTAAGGCAGAAAAAATTGCTAAGCAATTTTCTAAGTAAAAACAAAGATGTCATTGCAAGGA
>RCNB010002292.1_pt1 | contig 11811 bp, 10 predicted proteins | sample 2041321 | NCBI WGS metagenome assembly RCNB01 (sample SAMN09708232, study PRJNA481090) | Marine sediment metagenome, whole genome shotgun sequencing project.
AAGATTAGATAAAGCTTTTTCATTTTAACTCTCCTTATTAGTGGGTTTCTCCCATAGAATAAAATCCCTCAACCTTAATTCGGTAAGGGAGGAATTACATCAACTATCACTTCTCGATTTGCGTTAAATTCACCAGGTGCGATCTTATCAGCAGTGAGAAATATCTTCTGATTTCCATGACAATTCGCACAGGAATCTGTTGGCGGACAATCCTCACAGGTCTCTGTTAATGGTGTAAATCTCTGGATATTATGCGGTGTGGTATATACCCAGGTTTCTTTGGCAGAGAAATTGGATACAAGTCCTTCTTCATAATAGTCAAAACTTGTTCTAGAGATGGGCACATGTCTAACCGGTACATATTCATAGGGTCTTGCATAACTCTTAATTGGATTCTTTCCAATAAAGAACCCAAGGTAGGAACCCTCGGTGTAAAAGATCGGATTTCCAGTTTCATCGCTCAATGAGACATGGCAGCCATCACAGCTAGTATAAGAAACGGAATGACATACCTGACAGGACAGCGTACCGGAATGTTGTTCATGCATTAAGATTCCGTCATTTCCAGCAGTGACTGCAGCATGGCAGCTCTCACAACTTGGCAATTGCAGCCCATCATAACGATGTTCAGGAGGAGCAATCTCGCTAGCTTCCATATCCGCATGACATTCTTGGCAATTAGGTTCTTCTCCATGCATTTCATGTCCGGTATGGCAATCTATACAAGTCATCCGTCCCTGACGGAAATGAACATCTGCTTTCAAATCTTCATGTTTTCCCAAAAATTCATTCCCGACTCTACTTCCGTGACAAGCTGTGCAGTTGTTGGTCATGGAAGGCTGAGCGGAAAATACATGTCCATCAATAAACCCTCCATCCACTGATGTCGGACGACTGACATGACAGTCTCCACAAGAAGCATGACAGCCTTGACAATGATTTCCAAACATTTCCTGTGCCTGGGAGTGATCTTGTGAAACACCGCGTGTTTCGAGGACAGTCCAATAACCATCGAGACCGGAATGTAAACTGTTCTCAGCAGCTGCAATTAAATTCGGATGACAATCTCCACAGAAGGTGCCTGGATCATCACTTGGGTGAGAGATCAAGTCAGTATGAGCAATATCTTTATCAGGGGATTGAACACCCTGGTGACATTCCTGACAAGAGATCTTTCCGTGAACTGTAGGTAGGAATTTTTCTTCATTTACTAATGCTTTTTCCCATGGCTCCAACGGAGCCACTTCTCCCCCTCAACCTTCCCCGGAGTTTTCGCTTTCTACTACAACAACCGGATTCGCAGTATCAATTAAAGCCTGTTGATTGACGTGGCATAACAAACATTCATCAATATTTTCGGGTTTTTGATCTTCTATGGGCATGTCATCTTCGATAAGTTCAGATTCCACTATGGGGGTAGCGATCTCTGTGGAAATTAAAATAGTTTGAGAAGCTAGTTTTTTTTCCTGTTCTGGAGCTGATTGGCAGCTCGTGAGTCCAATTGCCAGAATAAACATATAGATCAGGATCCTGGAGACTATGTATTCTTTATTTTTAATATCCATGCCTATTCTCATTTAATGATGGTCTAGCCGCTTGTTAAAATTTTCACTAAGCGGGATTATAACATACATATAAGCATTTACCATGTTAATGTGCTCTTAAGATTACATTTACTTATCGTTTTTTCTTATCAAATCAATAAGAAAATGTTATCTTTTATCAGGGGTTTCATTACAAAGGATGATGAATTTGTGCTAACATTCACAAGTAGAGAAATAGAATTAAAACCTGCTAGGAGAGGTTATTATTATGATAAAAGGAAAGTATTCCCCCGCCCTTGTAGCCGGCCTGATCGTTGGTGTGCTGACTATGTCTTTGTTTACAGGTTTGGCTTATGCCTCCCCACCCGCTCAGGGTCAAGATCCCCCTGGAAAAATTCTGTCTGATAGCCAATGCGAGAGGTGTCATCTGGATATCTCAGATTACTGGTCGCACAGTCCCCATGCTCATGCCTATGATGACCCGGTCTTCCAGGAACAATGGCTTGGTTTAGGAACCCCGGATAATTGTTTGGCGTGCCATACCACAAACTTTATCTCCTCAACTGGTGAGTACGATCGGGAAGGTGTTTCCTGTCAGTCCTGCCATGGCGAAGTCACAGACAATCATCCCTCCGAAATAGTTCCATCCAAAGTTGATACATATTACTGCGGCTCATGCCATACCACGACACTAAGTGAATGGCGCAGCACAGGCCATGCCACTGCTGATGTTGGCTGCATGGATTGTCATAATCCGCACAGCCAAGAACCACTCTTTGAGGATCCAGACGATTTGTGTATTAATTGCCATAAGGAAGGCATGAGTGATTACCTAAATGATCTGCACGTTCAGAAGGATATTGGCTGTGTAGATTGCCATTCCCTGGTTATTCCCCCTGATGTTGTACCTGACGATGGCATTGTTCCAACCGGACACGCTTTCAGTATCTCCCCTCAAACATGTGTTGCCTGCCATACCGACACACTGCACGCTGGTTTTACATTGCCTGGATATGAAAATGGGGCTGCAATTGGAGCTGAGTTCCACTCTGGAGACACCACGACCAGTGAAGAAACCACAGGCGCTCAACCTTTAATTGAAACCTCAACCGAATCTGAACTTAACCCATCTCAACGCATCCAGACGCTGGAAACTTCCCTGGCAAGCAGTCGGGTCAGCAGTCTATTTCAGGGTGCAATTATTGGTTTGGTTCTCGGCGGCAGCACTGCCTGGATAGTTGGGCAGAATCTCCGCATACAGTCAACTGAGGAGGACGAGGAAGATGACCTCTAATACTCAATCTGAAGGGAAGAAAAACAAGAAAAGAAAAAAACCAATCATCTCCCGGAAGGAGTTTTTACAAATTGCGGGTTCAACTGGGGCAGCAACCCTGGTTACTCAATTGATTACCTCTGGGCCCTTATCATCTGATGCAATTGAAGGCATTGGTGAAAAGACCCACACATCTGTTGGTGGAGAATCAAAACATAACTGGTGCATGGGTATTGACCTCAGCAAATGCATTGGCTGCCAGTACTGTGTTTGGGCCTGCCAGGCCACAAATGATGTCCCAGATGATGATATGCGCTGGAACATCGGTTTCCCAGAAAGAACAGAAAATGGAACAGAATTTTATATGACCAGACCCTGTCTACATTGTTCGGAAGCTCCTTGTGTAAAAGTTTGTCCCGTCGGAGCAACCTGGAAACGCAATGATGGCATCGTCACCATGGATTACAAACGCTGCATTGGGTGTCGGTATTGTGAAGTCGCTTGTCCCTATGATGTCCGACGCTTCAACTGGAAACCATCTCAAACAGAAAATCCCTATCACCCCACCTGGGGTTCCCCCGAGATTGAACGCAGAACACGCGGGGTTGTAGAAAAATGCACCTTCTGCAGTCACAGAATTGACCGGGGTCTGGAACAAGGTCTAATTCCCGGAAAGGATAGGGAAGCATCCCCAGCCTGCGTCAATATCTGCCCGGTAAATGCCAGGGTATTTGGTGACCACAACGACCCCGATAGCCCAATATCTATCTTTGTTCGCGAGAACGATACCTTCCGGTTGCGGGAGGATTTTGGCACTGAACCCCAAGTTCATTACGTGCGTCCCGAGAAAGAGGAGTCCTAAATCATGGCAAAATTTGATTTTTCAATCCCGAAAGAAGGCCGACAGCGAGCCTGGTGGATCTGGATTGGCATGCTGTCTGTTCTTTTAGTAGTAGGCGTAATTGGAGCTGTCCGCGTATTTGTTTTAGGGCTGCAGGTTACCGGTTTATCTGATCAGGTTCCCTGGGGACTTTGGATCACTCAGGATCTAAGTTCAATTGCAACTGGCGCTGGCGCATTCATATTCTCTGCCGTGGTCTACTTATTTAGTATAAAGAAATATCAACCTATCGCACGAGCAGCAGTATTTGTTGGATTCCTCGGTTATTCTTCTGCGATGATCGCCCTGGCATTGGATATAGGTCGACCAGACAGATTCTGGCATCCGCTGGTTTATTGGAATGTGCACTCTGTACTTTGGGAAATTACCTGGTGTGTCATCCTTTATTCAATAGTGCTGGTTTTGGAGTTCCTGCCTATCATGTTTGAAGGCAAATATTTCTCCCGCTGGCCTCAGCTGAAAAAATATGGAGAGTTAATCCATAAAGCTTCCCCGATTTTTGCCGGGATTGGCTTGGGACTTTCTCTGCTTCACCAATCCTCCCTCGGCGCCACCTATGGTGTGTTATCTGGAAGAGCGATTTGGTACAAACCATCTCTCCCGGTAATGTTCATATTATCTGCTGTTGCCGGCGGGATAGCGATGACCCTATTGTTGTCGATCGTGGTAGGAAAACTTAATGCCAAACGGGTTATCAGCCCCCAGCTTCAGTACGATATCTCACGCATTGCAGGATTCACCTTGCTGGCATATCTTTACCTTAAGTTATGGGATTGGGCTACAACATCGTATTACAGCAATTCTCCTGGGACTACCGAAGCGCTGGCCTTACTTCAATCTACGACACCTTACACCCAAACATTCTGGTGGATTGAAATCCTCCTGGGCGGTGTCATACCAGCGATAATTCTGCTTTATCCCAGATTAAGGAAAAACGATATGTACACCATGTTCGCTCTTGGGATGATTGTGGTTGGTGTGACTGTGAATCGCTGGAATGTCACTTTGTCCGGATTGGTCGCTCCCCCACGATGGTCACCCGGTGTCCTGGGAAATGTTCTGGCGGCATCATACCTGCCAACCTGGAATGAGATCATTGTCTCACTAGGCATCATAGCCTATGCATTACTGGCTTTTAGTTTCGGTATAAAATATTTGCCAATTTTTGGGCCTGATGAAGAAGCAGTTCAATAACCGGATATCACAAATCTTGAATGTAAAGGATTACGCGCTTCTAAATTCATAGAAGCGCTTGTCTTATCTACTTGGATATTTAAAGGAAATATGGCTTTCATTGAGAAGAGCAGAATGATTGGTACGAAGAATCACGATACTGTCAATTTTTCTATACTTTTCATGGTCCACTGAGGGTAGTATAATAATGAAAACAAATAGATTAGCTGCTCTATTATCAGATAAAACTATGTTAGACGCACATCAACTCAATATTTTTTTGGTAGCTGCTGAAACATTGAATTTCACACTGGCAGCTGAACGACTTCACATGAGTCAACCCAGTGTCAGTCAGCATATTAAATCCCTGGAAAAACATTTTGACGAGGCATTGTTTATCCGTCAGGGGAGATCCTTAATATTATCCGATGCTGGTCGGATACTAATTCCTCTTGCAAGACTATTTGTTACCCAATCTACTCGTATCAATGAAACTATGTCCTCCTTGAAAGGCCACATTAAAGGTCAAATCAGGATTGGCTGTAATGCTGAGTCGGGAAAATACATCTTGCCAGAATTTTTTACACAATTTTACAAGGAATATCCCGAGGTATCTATTATATGCGAAACCGATGGCTGTTCTTCACCCTTGGAATCACTTCGCAGGGGAACTCAGCATTTTATCGTCACTAATCAAGATAAGGGTATTGATTCCTGTTTTGATATTCACCAATTCCTTACTGAAACAATCACTCTTATTACTCCTCAGAATCATCCCTGGGCAGAACGGGACAGTATTGACGTAGAAGATTTACTTACCGCAGAAAATTTTATCCTCCCGGCAGGCAATACAAATACTTATGACAAGGTCAATGCTGCGCTGGCCGAAAAGAACCTTTCACTTCTCCAATTGGACTCATCCCTTACTCTGAGCAATGCGGAAGCTAGAGTTTTATCAGTTGACAAAGGTTTGGGAGTTAGTTTTAGCTCAACAATCATTTCCTCCTTGATTGGAAACGTGGTTTCCATACCAATTATTGGATTAGAGATAAAAAGAGAACTGTTAATCATCCAGGACAAAACCCAACTTTCTACAGCTGCTCGGGATGCATTTTGGGAATTTATAGCCACTTCCAGTGATAAGATCAAACAACTTGCAGCGGTATAATCTAAAGCTTGATAATAATTTAATACTCGTAAGATTAAATCTCCTCATAAAAACCTCACTCCGGCAACCAGTAAGATCTCCCCTGCATAACACCCATCAAATAGAAATCATTATTAAAACTGATAGTTTTATTTCATTTTGTTATATGTGATAAATTGCACTAAATACAAAGATTTCACATGTTATAATCTTCACAATCAAACATATACCTGTATGTACATATATTGATGTGAACAAACTAACACTCTCCCAGGAAATAAATATCTTACATGCCAATATCTGCTCAGCCATCTCCGAGCCAAGTCGGATCCTATTGCTGTATGCCATCCAGGAAAAACCCCGTAATGTAAATGGGTTAGCAGAAGCAGTAGAGATCAGCCAACCAGCAGCCTCACGGCATCTCAAAGTCCTTAAGGAAAGCGGTTTGATCCAGGCAAATAGAGCGGGCGCCAATGTTATTTACACTCTCATTGACGATCGCCTCATTCAAGCCCTGGATTTATTACGGGATGTTCTTTTTGATCGTATGGCTGATCGAGCTGACTTATTTAATGCAAACGATTCTTCGAAGAAGGAAAACTTATGAAATTATCAAAATATACCTGGCTAATCGGTTTATTGGCAACCATAGCCATCATAGTAATCCCGATCATAATTTTCCTACCAAAAGCTAATAAACCCATCAGCGCGGATCCGTGGGAAAATGTTCCACTTCGAATTCCTCACATAGATCATACAGAAATTATTCAAGGACCATTCGAAACCGGACCGGAAGTCACCCAGGCTTGCCTGGAATGTCACGAAGAAACAGCCGGGCAAGTCATGAGTACTGCTCACTGGACGTGGGAGAGCCAGCCCTATTATATTGAAGGGCGGGAAGGCACAGTCACAATCGGGAAGAAAAACTCAATCAATAATTTTTGTATTGGAATCCAGGGTAATTGGCCAGGATGCACCTCCTGCCATGCAGGGTACGGCTGGGAAGATGCAAATTTTGATTTCGCTCAGGAAAATCTAATCGACTGTTTGGCATGCCATGACAATACTGGCACTTATGTAAAAGGCGCCGCAGGAATTCCAGTTGAGGGAGTCAATTTACTGGAAGTTGCCCAGAGTGTAGCATTGCCCACACGAGAAAATTGCGGTAGTTGTCACTTTAATGGAGGTGGCGGAAACGCTGTTAAACACGGCGATTTGGATGAAACATTATATTTCCCACCTGCCAATGTTGACATCCACATGGGAGAACATGATTTTCTCTGCACGGACTGCCACCAGACAGAGGACCACAACATTATGGGACGTTCTATCTCTGTCAGCCTCGATGATGCCAATCAAATATATTGTACGGATTGTCACACCCCGAGTCTCCACAATGATGATCGAATCAACGCGCACGTTGATTCCGTCGCCTGTCAAACTTGTCATATTCCCAATGCAGCTACCCGCGACGCAACCAAAATGTATTGGGATTGGTCAACTGCAGGAAGTGATGAAATCGAGGAGAGCCTGCATACTTACTTAAAAATTAAGGGGAGTTTTGTTTATGAAGAGAATTTCACACCGGTATATAGCTGGTATAACGGCGGTGTTGCTGAACGCTACATCCTGGGAGATTTGATTGACCCAGGTCATATCACCTCCATCAACCTACCGGAAGGAAACATAACAGATACATCCTCAAAAGTATTTCCCTTTAAAGTCCATCTCGCAAAACAACCATATGACACCATCAACAACATCCTGCTCCAACCCAAGACCTATGGAGAGGGAGGATTCTGGACAGAGTTTGATTGGGATTTAGCCCTCCAGCTTGGTTCGGATATCACCGGTGTAGACTACAGTGGTGAATATGGATTTGCAGAGACTGAAATGTATTGGCCGACAACTCACATGGTCAAAGCCGCAACTGAGGCCCTCACTTGTGATCAATGTCATGGTCCTGAAGGAAGATTGGACTGGGAAGCGTTAGGCTATTACGGAGACCCCATTGATTGGGGAGGTCGTTTCCAATCTAATAGTTATCAACCTTAATAAAGGAATGCGGTTGTAATGGCAAATAAAACTACTCTTCTCAAAAAAATCAGCCGATTATTTTCCCTGTCCGGCATATCCTTACTTGTGATCGTTGGAGCAATTCTCTTCACAAAACAAATTGTCTCTGCCCGATCATCTGAAACAAAGGATCTTCAGACTTCACCTCTACATCCAACCTTCCCACTGCTTGATGATGATGGTGAAAATGTATTGGAATCAGGGAAACCGGTCTCAACAATGAATACTTGTGGCGATTGCCATAATACAGATTTTATTGCTGAACACAGTTACCATGTCAGTGTTGGATTAAACGACCTATCTTCCCCGGGGAGAACGATTACTGAGCGGCCCTGGGATATTTCGCCAGGGTTTTTTGGAAACTGGAATTCAATTGAGTACCGCTATCTTTCTCTTCAGGGGGATGAAAGAGTTGATTTAACAACTCCTGATTGGATCAAGCTCTATGGTCTCCGCCAGGTTGGTGGTGGACCTGCGATGTATTCTCAAGATGGCCAGCTTTTGACGGATTTATCTTATCGTTCAGGAGATCTGGAAACTAACAGCGTAGATCCAGAAAGCGGTGAGTTGGTAAAGTGGGATTGGCAGAAATCTGGCATCGTTGAAATGAATTGTTTCTTATGCCATACACCAAATCCCAATAATGATGCCAGGGCTGAAGCGCTCACGGGAGGCGATTTCCAGTGGGCTAATACTGCCACCCTCATTGGGACTGAGATAGTAAATATTGAGGGAGCAGCATATACCTGGAATGCAGATGTTTTTACTGAGGACGGAGAATTACAGCCGGATTATGTGCTTATTCAGGATCCAACCAATAATAACTGTGGTTTATGTCACGGGCTGGTGCACGATAATATAGAAGATCCCTTAATTACCCTGGGATGCTCACCGGAACGCTGGAGCACTATTACAACCGGACAAATTATCTCCCCCCAAAAGATGTCCGATTCCGGGATGAATCTCGCAGATAAAAGCAGCCTTACCCGCAGCTGGGATATCCATGCCGAGCGTTTATTAAATTGTGTAGATTGCCATTACTCTATCAACAATCCCCTTTATTATCAGGAATCTTCAGCAACTAAACCCGAGCATTTGCTCTTTGATCCCCGGCGAGTAGAAATTGGGGAATACCTTGAAAAACCACTTCACCAGTTCGCACGAGGAAACAGCGCTCAGAATAATGTCGCCCCCGAGCTCAATAACACGATGAGAACTTGTGTGGAATGCCATGATGCAGGCTCAACTCACGAATGGCTGCCTTACCAAGAGAGCCATTTTGAAGCTTTGGCCTGTGAAACCTGCCATGTCCCGCAACTTTACTCATCTGCAAATATGGTCCACGATTGGACAGTTTTGCTTCCCGGGAACATTCCCAATAGAGAGTGTCGGGGTTCCGAAGGTGATGTCAACACGATGGGATCCCTGCTAACGGGATATGAACCTGTACTGATACCCAATCTGGATTCAGACGGGGAAATGAGATTGACACCTCACAACCTAATCACCACCTGGTTCTGGGTTTACGGAGATCCTCCCCGTCCCGTCAGGCAAATTGATTTAGAAGCAGCTTATTTTGAAAACGACAGCTATCATCCTGGAATCGTTCTCAGGTTTGACGAGAACAAGGATGGAGAATTAGACAAAGAAGAAATGATCATCGACTCTCCCGCAAAAGAAGATTTTGTCCGGGACAGATTGGTATTGTTGGGATTAACCAATCCCCGTATTTCAGGCGAGATTCAACCATACAGCATAAATCATGATATTGCCAGCGCTGGCTGGGCCCTGACAGATTGCACTGCCTGTCATGGAGAAAACTCACGAGTAACTCAATCGATCAAACTAGCATCATATCTGCCAGGTGACACACTGCCAGAATTTGTAAAAGGCAGTGACCTTAACCTGATGGGGGATCTTCAGCAGACGGAGGATGGTTCACTATACTACTCACCCACAACCGATTCAGAAAACCTCTATATTTTTGGTCACACAAGCTTGGCCTGGATTGATTGGTTGGGTTTAGGGTTATTCTCCCTGGTTGTCCTGGGTGTATTCACCCATGGAGGACTGCGTCTGTACTTTACATCCCGTAATCCCTCAGAAGAAAAAACAACCGAAAAAGTCTATATGTATGGAGCATATCAACGTTTATGGCATTGGCTTCAAACAGCCGCGATTGTTTTACTGCTGCTGACAGGATTTATAATCCATAAACCAACCAGCTTCGGATTCCTGAATTACCGAAACGTGGTTTCAGTCCACAATATTTTATCGACAATCCTGGCAATCAATGCTGGTTTATCCTTGTTCTATCATCTGGCAAGCGGAGAGATCCGGCAGTATATACCAAGACCAAGGGGCTTCTTTGACCAAACATTCGCTCAAGCGATGTATTATCTCAAGGGCATATTTAAAGGCGAACATCATCCCTTTGAAAAAACCAGGGATAAGAAATTGAATCCTCTCCAGCAGATCACATATATTGGTTTATTAAATATTCTTCTCCCCCTCCAGGGAATCACAGGCATTCTAATGTGGGGTGTCCAACGCTGGCCATCTATCGCAACAAGTTTGGGCGGACTTCCCATCCTAGCTCCTGCCCACACCATGATTGCCTGGTTATTTGCTGCATTCATCGTGCTTCATGTCTACTTAACCACCACCGGACATACCGTAGTATCCAGCATTGAAGCGATGATCAATGGTTGGGAAGAAGTTGAATTGTAATCTTCATTAATAACCCAAATATAATTTGGACAGGAAGTTTGTGAATATAATTATCAGCAGGATAAAATAAATCGCAGAAAGAGAGAGAACCTATGGCAGAAAAAACAAACCATGAATCAAAAAAGTCAAGAATAAAAGATCTCTTTACCCGTCCCTCCCAACCTTATGCAAACCCCTACGTTGGTGGTGTCCTCTTAGGGTTGGTGCTGTTTGCTTCGTACTTCATCACCGGGAACGGATTGGGAGCTTCAGGAGGATTGAGCCGCATAGCTGCGTTCTTGGAAGACCTGGTAGCACCCAGCCATATTGACCAGGTTCCATATTTGATCAAGATGGCTGGAGGTCAATTAAATGCTCTTGATAGCTGGATTGTGATTGTAACCGCGGGAGTCCTCATCGGTGGTTTTGTATCCGGAGTAATCCACGGCAGAACAAAATTTGAGACCAATAAAGGTCCCAACATCTCAAACAAGACACGATGGTTGTTTGCGTTCCTGGGAGGTATATTTTTTACCTATGGAGCCCGCTTGGCGAGGGGCTGTACTTCTGGCCAGGCTTTATCCGGCGGCGCAACTCTATCTGCAGGCAGCTGGGTTGTGATGTTTTCAATCTTTGGCGGGGCCTATGCCCTGGCTTATTTCGTCCGTAGGCTTTGGGTATAAAGGAGACAATCATGATACCATTTCCCCTTCACTTAGAATCTTTATTGGGCAAACCGCTCATGTACCTTGTTTTCCTGCTGATCGGCTTTTTGTTTGGCTATGTGCTGGAAATTTCCGGGTTTAACCATTCACCATCGCTCGCGGCTCAATTTTATTTTAAAGATCTCCGGGTTTTTAAAGTATTTTTTACAGCGATTGTGGTTGGCATGCTGCTTTTATTTGCCAGTTCAGCCATCGGGCTGCTCGACTACAACTTAATCTGGGTAAACCCCCCTTACCTCTGGTCAGGCATTGTTGGTGGATTG
>RCNB010002293.1_pt1 | contig 11809 bp, 7 predicted proteins | sample 2041321 | NCBI WGS metagenome assembly RCNB01 (sample SAMN09708232, study PRJNA481090) | Marine sediment metagenome, whole genome shotgun sequencing project.
CAGCCTTTTATACGGTCGCAAGGGTCAAAAAAGATATTTTAAAATCTTCTACTATAGGGGCGATTTTTGTGGACAAATCGGATTTTGATACCACCTATACACGGTCATTCGGATTGGACTGGGTCCTGAATCCAGGGGAGCGATGGAAAATCACCGGCCAATTACTGGGCAGCTATCCAGGAGACTTGCTCAAGCATAGCGGGGGATACCTCAGGGTAGCCCATGAGTCAAATAAACATCACGTTCACCTGCGTTATACTGTATTGGGGGAAAACCTTGCAGACAATATTAACCAGACGGGATTCCTGACAGATGATGACCGGCATGAGCTGGATGCTGACCTGAATTATACTTTCTGGTTTAATGAATCTTTTATGCGATATATCAGGATATTCGTTGGGAACAAGGTTTTCTGGGGCATTGACGGCAGACTGAGGGGCTATGCTTTTAGAGATTATATCCGTTTTTACCTTACCAATAATTTTAGCTACAGATTTTACACCGATTATCGATACAATGTTCGCAACAGCACAGATATTTCCGGCCAGCCGACGGATCTTCATTTCTACAATTATTATTTAGAACATGAGCTGGGTTATAATACTGATGCATCTTCCAATGCCTCACTTTCCTTTACGTCGGGAAAGAACTTTAACAGAAAAATGAAGATCCTGCGGGGGGGAGTGTCAATACAAGCCATGGACAGGTTGACAGTAGCATACAATATTTCATGGTTGGACTTTCAACCAGACACAATCTCTTATCCGGGCATCAGGCTTGAGCACAGTACACTGCTGAATATATTAACCCTGGATTATTATTTCACAAATGATCTCTGGATAAGGCTCTTTGGCCAGCATAATACATATAACGAACGGGTTTACCTTTACGGGCAGTTCGGATGGCGGTTCAAACCACCATTCGGTGCCCTGTACCTGATTTATGCCGGGGACAACTATTTTGATCATACAGAGAATCAGTATTTTGATCACCGGACAGTATTCCTGAAGTTTACCTATCCCATAGGATTCTAAAAACAATCACTCAACAGGAAAAACTGTTGTATTACCTTTATCATACTGGATGGCGGAAACGAAGGTTTATGAAATCATAGCTTGGGATTGTTGCGGTGGCGATCCCAATCCCTTTCTGTTTTTTTAGCCAGGGTGCTTTCAAAGGCACTTGTCAGATCGACACCGGTTTGATTGGCCAGGCATACCAGGACAAAAAGGATATCTGCCATTTCTTCTGACAATTCCTTGCCTGTCTCAGAAGGCTTAAACGATTGCTCGCCATATTGCCTGGCCATGAGCCTGGCAAGTTCTCCCACCTCTTCCATCAACAAGGCTGTATTGGTCAATTCATTAAAATAGCGTTGCCCGTAGGATCTGATCCATTGGTCAACGGAGGATTGAACTTCCTGTAGTGTCATCATTCCCGGTTTTTGGTGTCTATGATAATGGTAACGGGACCATCATTCAACATTTCAACATGCATATATGCACCAAACTCTCCCGACTTAACTTCACGGCCGATATCATGTGACAATTGATTTATGAATTGTTCATACAATGGTATGGCAGATCCGGGTCTGGCCGCCCGTACATAGGATGGCCTGTTTCCTTTTCTGGTGCTTGCATGCAGGGTAAACTGGCTGATCACTAAGGATTCACCCTTAACCTCGGAGAGGGAAAGATTCATGATACCTTTCTTGTCATGGAATATCCTCAGCCTGGAGATTTTGCCACTCAGCCATTCCACGTCTTCTTTGGTGTCTGCTTCCTCAATGCCCAAAAAAATGAGCAACCCATTTTCAATACGGGCTTTTTCCTGCCCGTCAATGCTGACAGATGCATAGCTGACCCGTTGAATGACTGCCCTCATAGGGTTTTATTCGAACACAGAATCATCAATACCAGTATTTAGTTTGATAACATCGATCGTAGTGGAAATTTGCTGGGGGCCTATCGCCAGGTCTAATTTATGGGGATATAAAATACCATCCACATCTTGGTAATCAGATAAATGTGTTGTCTGGACCATTTCACCATCAGGAGTTACTTCAATTTTATCTTCTCGGAGTCTCAACCCCGTTTCTGTATCATAATAATCATAACCTGTTCCGCTGCCAGGATGAAAAACCTCTACCATATAGGTTTCCTTTCCGTCAACCATCTCAATACTTTTTAACTGGAGCGTATAACCCAGTTCCTCATATTTCAATTCCCGCATGAACTGAGATTGCGCCTGAAGGTTCTCCAGTTGTTTTCCTTCCAGTACCTGCTCGCCCTGCATGCCGCTCATCCTGCCAACTTTTCCGTCAAACCTGGTGTCTGACAGGACACTTCCCCCCATACTTATGGTCATTTTGTATTTGTCAGGCGCTTTCTGATACATTTTTGCATCAATAGACATTCCCTGCATACTCATCTTCATGTTTATTTCCACATCTTCCAGGGCTTCGAGCTTTTCTCTTCCCCCGATGGCTGCCAGGTAATTCTCAACAACCCTTTCAGCAGTTAATCCTGCAGGCAGGGCTTTTTTAAGGCTGGCAGGATCTATATAGTTTCCTTCGACATCATAATAATTGATGGTTTGATCCGGACTAAGGGCTGCCAGGTTTTCTGCTACATCATCTGCCTTACCAACTACAAAGGCATGACAGTTTTCAGGTTTGATATATTTGCGGGCCATCTCACTAATATCCTCAGGCGTGACATCGGCAAGAGATTTGAGATAATTGGCATAATAATCTGCTGGCAGCCCGTATCTGGCTATATTCAGAGCAAACCTTGCTACTGTGGCCGGTCGCTCGAGTGCCAGGGCAAAGGTTCCGGTCAGATAGTTTTTCACCTTTTCAAGTTCTTCCAGGGGCACAGGTTCAGTCCGGATCCGTTCCATTTCGTAAAGAATCTGGGTTACGGCGCTATCCGTTACTTCATTCCTGACATCTGCACCGGCGTTAAAACTGCCGATGAATTTATCCTGGCTGAGTGATGAGTAAGCGCCATATGTATAACCATGATCTTCCCTGAGGTTCTGAAACAGCCTGTTATCGCTTCCCCCGAGCAGAACATTCATAACACGGGCCTTGATATAATCATCCGTTCCAAGGGTATATTCTACCGGATATCCTACTACAATAACAGATTGCACAGCTACTGGCCTGTCAACGATGGATACCTGCAGGGCTGCCGGGGCTTCAGGTGCGGGATATTGTTTTGAAGGTACTTCTCCCGGGACCCAATCGCCGAAATACTTTTTGGCCAGTTTTTTTGCTTCTTTTAGTTTCATGTCACCAACTATTGCCAGGTATGCAATATTGGGTCTGAAAAAAGTGCTGTAATAATCTTCGCACATTTTCACGGTGACCATATTTACTGTGGCTTCCGTGGTGACTTCTCCATAGGGATGATCCTTCCCGTAAAAAAGGGCATCTGATACCGTTTCTGAGATAGCAGCAGGATCATTTTTATTGAAGGCAAGTGTAGAGATAGTTTGTTTTTTCACCTTATCAAGCTCATCCTGGTTAAAAACAGGATTCAGCAGGATGTCAGACATGATCTCCAGCAGCTTCTCATTATGCTTTTTCAATACCGATCCATAAAGGGAGCCGGAAGAAGTGCTCAGGCTTGCACCGATAAAATCAATTTCTTCATCAATCTGGTCCTTTGAACGGGTGGTTGTTGCAGTTCCAAGCAATTCTCCTGCAATGCTTGTGTATCCCAGGCTGTCCCCCTCGGAGAAAGGTTTGATATCAAGGAGCAGGGAATAAGAAACTCGGGGGATCTTATGGTTCTCAACCAGGAATACCTTCAGGCCGTTTTTTAACTCGAAGGTTTTGTAATCACTGATACGTATCTCCGGGGCTGGTCCGGGTTCTGGGGCCCGGGTACGGTCAATCTGAGAATAGAGTGTGCCGGGAAGCAGCAGGAGAACAAGGATTGTGTATGTTAGATATTTCATGATTAGTTATTGCTTTGTGGTTCTTGATCTTTCGGTAAATAATAAAGGACTACCCTGTTTTCAGGGACCAGGTACTTTTTGGCTACATCAATGATATTTTCAGGGGTAACAGCCAGGTATTTTTCAATCTCCGTATTGATCAGGTTGGCATCACCGAAAAAGGTATAATAATTGGCCAGGCTTTCAGAAATACCTGCCATGGTTGTGTTACGGCTGATGAAATCATTCTCCGTCTGATTCTGTAATTTCTGAAATTCCCGCTCGGATAAGCCTGATTCAATCACCTTGGTAATCTCCTCTTCCATTGCAGCCTCCAGGTCTTCCAGTTTAACTTCAGTATTGGCTATGCCAAGTATAATAAAGACACCTGCATCTTCAAGGCTCAGGGGCATGGCACTGGCTTCAAGGGCCAGTTGTTTATTATCCACTAGGGCCTTATAGAGGCGTGAGCTTTTTCCCCCGGATAATAAGGTCTGGAGCATTCCCAGTGCATAGGTATCAGGATCTCCTTTGGCAGGCATCCTGTATGCTGTAAAAATCGCTGGTAGCTGGATATTATCATATACTGTTTTCCTGATTTCTTCAGTTTGTGGTGGTTCATCGATTTTGGGCCGGTAGATTTCATGCCCCCCGTGTGGAATATCGCCAAAATAATCCTCGACAAGCTTTTTGGTTTTGTCGTATCCGATATCCCCGGATATAACTAGTACTGCATTTTCAGGGACATAAAAATGTTTGTGGAATTCAATAAATTCATGCAGTTGTGCCTGGTCTATGTACTGGACATCTCCAATGGGAACCCAGCGATAGGGATGCTCTTTAAAAGCATTGATAAAAATCTTTTCAACAAATGACCCATACGGTTGATTTTCATATCTTGCCCGCCGCTCTTCCTTGATTACACTGCGCTGGGTTTCGACACCCACACTATCGATCACAAGTTGCAATAGTCTGTCAGATTCAAGCCAGAGTCCCAATTTAAGCTGGTTTGAGGGAAGGATTTGATAATATAATGTTTCGTCAAACCAAGTACCGGCATTGTATACTCCTCCTGCATTTTTAACGTATTCAACAAAATCACCTTTTTCCACATGTTTGGATCCCTCGAACATGAGATGTTCGAAAAAGTGGGCAAACCCGGTTCGGTCCGGCTGTTCATTCTTTGAGCCCACATGATAATAAATATTAATTGCGACTATTGGGGTCGAATGATCTTGATGTAAAATAACATGCAGACCATTGTCGAGCGTAAATTCCTGAAACTCTATCCGGTTCAGCTGGGCATCCACAAGGGTGAAGCAGGTAACCAGGGCAACAAAGCCCAGGAGGATTCTTTTCTTTTTCATAAGAGTCTGTTTCTGATTGAATATCAAAAATAACTGAAAATAATTATCAGTGGTTCTCCAGGCGGAATAAAACATTGCAGATCCACGAAAATAATCAGGGAATTCTGATAAGGTAAGTTTATTTAGTTCCTATGTTCTTTAAAATACTCTGCATTAGCAATTCCTTGTTCAGGGGTTTGCTGAGAAAATCATTACAGCCTGCTTCAATGCATTTTTTTTTGTCCTCCTGCATGGCATATGCAGTTTGTGCTATGATAGGGATTTTTTTAGAAGACTTTCGAATTTCCCTGGTTGCATCGTATCCATTCATGCCGGGGATCCTGATGTCCATAAGGATGACATCAATGTCCTTGTTTTCATGATAGAGTTTCACAGCATCATCCCCTGTTCCTGCATGGAGGATCCGGATGCCGGAAGGCCTGAGGAATTCTTTAAGCATAAATAAGTTGAGTGGTTCATCCTCAACTATTAAAATGGTGTTCTTTTTCCAGCTGCCTGTAGGTATTTTGGTAATTTGTTTTACTTTCGGTAATGTCTCCGGCTTAACGGGGATTGCTATGTATGGAAGGGAAAGGTAAAAGCTGGTACCGACCTTCTCCTTAGATTCAAGCCAGAGCTCCCCGCCCATTAAATGTGCAAGGTTCCTGGAGATGGCTAGTCCCAGACCTGTGCCGCCATACAATCTGTTGTAAGTTTCATTGATCTGCCGGAACCTTTCAAAAGCAGAAATTTGCTTTTCTCCGGGAATTCCTACACCAGAGTCCTTCACATAAAAAGTCAGGTATTTGTCTTCATTGATCTCAAAACCAAACCGGATAAATCCTTTTTCTGTAAATTTAATGGCATTATCAAGCAGATTTGAGAGGATCTGTCTTAAACGGTTGGGGTCAGTTACAACATCAACCTGTTCATTAGGTACGAAATATTGAAATTCAAGGTGCTCCTTTTCCTTGATCTGCAATATTTCCAGGAATTGCTGGTACAACTCTGACATGATGGAATTGGCGCGGCAAGGAACAGTCTCTATGGTCATATGTCCTGATTCGATCTTGGCAAGATCAATGATGTCATCGATCAGGTTCAGCAATGTCTTCCCGTTATTGGAAATGATGTTTATAAATTCATTGCGTTTTTCCGGAGTTAAGGATTCTTCCTTTAATAGTTGGGAAAATCCTATGATCCCGTTCATTGGTGTTCGGATCTCATGAGACATATTCGCCAGGAAAGCCGATTTTAATCTGTCTGATTCTTCTGCTTTTTCCTTGGCTTTGATCAATTCTTGTTCAGCTTTTTTGCGAATGGTAATGTCCCTGAACTGGCCTTCAAAGGAGCTGGAATTCGTCCTGCTGTCTGTTATGATCCCTCCGACAGCATGCATATACATCATTTTACCATTAGCATTGATTATCCTCAATTCCACATCGAATGGAACCTTCTGTTCTATGGTTTGATTGAGTTCTATTAAAAATTCATCTTTGTCTTCAGGGTGGATCAGCGACAAAAAAGTGGATTCGGTTATGACCTGTTCTCCCGGATTGTAGCCTAAGAGGCGATGTGCCTGATCAGACCATTCCAGTTCTTTGGTTTTCTGCTTATATGCCCAGCTGCCTGAAAGTGAAATCTCCTGTGCCTTGTTTAATTTTTTCTGAGATTGTATTAAATCCGTTGTAGCTTCCTTTAATTCTCGTATGTGTTTCTTCAATACCAGGTTTTTTTCCTGGATTTCTTCTGATTGTTTCTGTATCTTTTGTTCAGCATTGTTACGTTCGGTGATATCTTCATAGGTTCCCAGGATACCGATCACTTCTCCCTCGGTATTCAGCATGGGTAATTTGTTCGTTTCAACCCACATAACCCTGCCACCAGGTACTATTATTGTTTCCCGGTATCTGAGTTTGGGTTTTTTTGTTGTTAATACCTGCTTATCATCCTTTCTGTAATGCGTTGCTAATTCCTTCCAAGACAGTTCGAAATCAGATTTACCAACTATATCAGCCGGATTCTTAAGACCGGAATCCTGGGCAAACATCTTGTTGCACCCCAGGTATTTAAATTCAATATCCTTCCAGAAGATGCGTTGGGGGATATGATCAAGGATCATCTGGAACATTTTCCCGGGGATCATGGTATTATGCTTGAAGGCATCTATCAGGTAACCCAGGTTATCAAGTGAACCAGTATATTTTAACAAACTGATCTGTTCTTCCAGTTTCTGGATCTTTTCTAGAAGTTCCTTTTTTGATGGATTTAGATTCATTGCCTGGTTTATTGATGACTCCTCTTATATGGGTTTGGTCCGGCAATTTCGATGAAATTCAAAATCGACTGCTTTGGGATTATCAAGGGTATTAAAGAATTGATCCATATATTTTATGATTTTACTCAAATCCTTTTCTGTTAAAAAAGGTACACTTCTACAGGTCTGATAAATCTCTTCCCTGCGTTGCCTGAATTCGTCCAGTGCAAGTTGCACTTCTGCATCCGGTCTGCAAAAACCGCGATACAACCTGGTCCTAACCGATTCTATATCCAGTAGTTCAGCCGGCTTTGCATAGGGCGCGTTGACAAGCCCGCACCAGTCAAAGTCATATGGAACAGTGATAGGCAGGGCACGGGGATCTTTCTTTAACAGTACGACATTATGCAGTGCCGGCACCGACCAGTCAGTGTTCCCGATCATATATTGAAATACAGACATTACATTAATCTTATGCCTGTTGGTCCTCTCCTGTTCGATCTTCTCAACCTTTAGAATCTCACAACCATTCCTACGTGCCATCTGCTGATTTGGTTCTAGCAGAATTGCCATTTTATTTAGTGTATCAATCTTTCCTTCGGTATCAGCATAGGTCAGGTGTAACAGTCTTACACGATAACTTTCTTCTGTAAAAAGATTATACAATTTATAGGCTAAATATTCTTCAAGTACATTTTGTTCGTATAGATCATTCCTGCTCCGGCAATGTGTTACAAGCTTGATTTTATCCTGTCCCTCGAAAATGGTGTTTTCCACGGTAATTTTGGAAAAATTAACACGCAGGGGAGGAAAATCACAATTGGCACGGTCCTTCCTGAAGTTTCCGCGCACCTTAATCTTTACGGGCAGTTTAATTTCCTTCCCTTCCTGGTTGGAATATGTGATTTCTGACGGATGGTCCTCTTTTTCTTCAATGTCACGAAGGACTGTTTTCATATCCATGCTGAGGGTGAGAAATAGAGGCTCATCTGACTGGAATAAAGGCGTTGGTAAATCATCTGTGCCGGATGAAATATCCTGTGCACAAAGCCAGGATAAAGAATGAACCGGACATATCAAAACCAGCATTAACAGGAATGCAAAGTTATTTTTATGGATTGATCGTATCATTTATAAAAATTTCTGAAAAAACACACCCTGGAGAAATTAGATGGCAAATGAATTCAACAAAGATGGATTTGATTTATTCCAATGTAATAAAAATTAACGAAACTCATTCCAGTTCCCAGACGAATTTACCAGGTACAAAACATCATTTTCGATCGCAACACCCTGTATTTCAATCTCATTCGAATAAAATGGAACATCCATGGCATAAACCCTGGATTGGTAAAGCGGGGTGATTTCCTGAACATTTGTATGTCCGATAAAAATCCTGCTTGCCTGAAATGCCGAAAGGATATTATTTAATTCTTTCTCAGGCAGGTGTTTGAATTCATGGTTGTCCTCCAGGTAGCCCCTGTACCAGAAGGGTCCGTTTTTACCCATGATGGTTTCCCGTTGTATATCCCCCCAGGCTTCCCTTTGTGGATAGTTCAGAAAATATCTAACATTGTTATTGATTTCGTGCAATGATAATCCAACTTCTACAAATTCAGGAGATAATCCAGCATGTACAAACAGATAATCATTGATCTTTAGGATCGTGTTTTTCGATCTTAGCCATTGCCCAAGGATGGTCTGCTTGCCAAACAAACCCGCATAGGACAAGTTTAATTTATCGGCCATTAACAGGTATTTATCCGCAACATAGCTCTCAATATGGTTCATCACCATGATCTCATGATTGCCAAGGATCAGGTGAACTGCTCCACCGGCTGCCGCCGCCTGACCATCGAGCCGGTATATCAACCACAATGCTTCTGTAACTTTCTCGCCGCGGTCAAAGATATCACCCAGAAATACCAGGTGGCCCTCACCCCAGATCCAGTTTAATCCGGGGTCAATAATACCGTTACCCTTCAGAAAAACAAGCAGGCTGTCGTAACCCCCATGGATATCACCTATTACCATGATTTGTTTTACGCCCTGAATTTGATCGGCTGGTATTTCCCTGTGTTTGCTGACCAGGTATTCCAGGCTGTCCTGTGAAAATCCCCTCATTAAGAATGGATTGGATTCCGCCCTGAAACTGGCTTTTTGTTTGGATGTTAAACGCCTGGTTGAATCATGGAACATGTAAAATGCCTTAATGTTTCGTCGTCCTTTCCACTTGACGTAAGGACCATCATGAAAATCGGGCAGGTTTTTCAAGTATGCATTACGAAGATATTTTGATATCTCGGTGTGGGCATAACTGATAGATGCATCATATGCTGAGGACCTGTCTATGTTTTGGTGATTTAGTGCAGCCCCGTTGCGCACGAGGTATTTTACTGTTTTCAGGTTTCCATGCCGGGCAGCATAAATGAGGCAGGTATTATGAACCGAATCCAGGGCGTTGATTTCTGCCTGATGGGATGCAAGCAAAGCAACTTTTTTTTTATTTCCCTTTGCAGCAGCATACATCAGGGGACTTTTCCCATTAACGAACTGGTTGACATCCGCTCCCTTGTCAATCAGATAATTGGTAACACTGTTTTTATTGTACTGTATGGAATATACCAGTAATGTGGCAGCGCTGTCACCATACAAGGCATTGATATCATGATCAGCAAGGTATAAATCAAGCCTGTCAAAATCTTCATTATCCAGGTATCCGAATACCGGGTCACCAGCAAATGCAGTAAAGTTTTGTCCTATCAGACAGGCAATCAGAAATAATTGAAATAACAGTTTCAATATCGGATATATAAGGATGCTAAGATAGCAAAATGCTATTCATATTTCAGCGATTGGGCTGGATTGATATTGGCAGCACGTACGGTTTGAATACCGACAGCCAAAAGGGCAAATACGATAACAAGGAGGCCCGTAAATATAAAAACAGGCCAGCTTATCCCTGCCTGGTAAGGATAGTTCTCAAGCCATTTGCCGATGACCCACCAGGTAAGAGGTGTGGCAATGAGGATGGCAAGCAGAATGAGTTCAATAAATTCTCTGGACAACAAAGTCAGAATACGGTTGACGCTTGCTCCGTTGACTTTGCGTATTCCGATCTCTTTGGTCCGCTGCAGAGTGGTATATGATGATAATCCGAATAGCCCTAAAGCAGCTATGATTATGGCCACGAGGGAAAACACACCCACGGCAACGAAAATCTGTTTTTCGATACGGTACTGCCGGTCATAAAAGATATCCAGGAAAAAATAATCAAATGGATTTCCTGGAAAGAATTCATCGTATGTAATTTTGAGTTCATCTATGGCCTGATCCATCCGTTCCGGGCTCATTTTCATCGCAAAGAAAGAACGGTTAGCTGGGAGGTAACGATACAATAAAGGAATGGGTTCCTGTTTTAGCGACATTTGATGGTAATCGGCAATGACACCTACAATTTGCCTTTCTTCCCCGTCGATTTGAACCTTATTCCCGATCGCAACTTCCGGTGAATCATATCCAAGGAAAGCTACGCTTTTGGCGTTGATGATGACTGCCAGTTCTTCTGTCCCATATTCCGGTGAAAAATTACGTCCGGCAAGCAACTCTATGTCAAAGGCGGGAATATAATCCTCATCTATCCCGATTTTATACATCACGCCCCTGTTTTGCTCTTCATCAGATCTTCTGATGCCGCTTGCCCAGAAGATCTCATCACCGGGTACATTCGTAGATGCAGTGAGGTGTTGGATCCTGGCAATGGAATTGATCTCGTTTTTAAAGGTCCTGAATTTTTCATCGAAGGTAGTATCGATCCCCACTCCCGGTCCCCTGAGCACAAGGGTCTGGTCTATACTAACACCCAGGTCTTGGTTTCGCATGTATCTGAGTTGCGAATAGATCAGGATTGTTCCGGCAATAAAAGCTACAGATGCGGAGAATTGAAAAACAACAAGGATCTTCCTGAGCACATACCCATGGCCCGAGGAACTGAATTTCCCTTTTACGACCTCAACAGCTTTAAATGAAGAAAGAACAAATGCAGGATATAAGCCCGACAGTAAAGCTCCGGCCAGGAACAAAACACTCAGTCCGGCCCAGAAAAACGGTTCACCAAACAGGGACATAGACAGGTTTCTTCCGGTCAGCTGGTTAAAATGCGGAAGTACCAGCGCTACGATAAGTATGGAAATACCTGCTGCCAGCAAATTCATCAACAAGGCCTCGCTGAGGAATTGGAGGATCAATTGCCGGCGATGGG
>RCNB010002294.1_pt1 | contig 11807 bp, 19 predicted proteins | sample 2041321 | NCBI WGS metagenome assembly RCNB01 (sample SAMN09708232, study PRJNA481090) | Marine sediment metagenome, whole genome shotgun sequencing project.
TGTATCAGGTTCCAAATATAATCCATCAGGTGCAGTTGCCATAATTTCTCCTAGCTTGAATCCCTTACTTCAATATCCCATGCCGGAAACGTCACCGTTCCAGCAATTACCGTAATGGTATTAGTTGTTATAACATACAACAACGTATCCACCGCATCTATCGTACCGACAAGCGCAATATGATTGCCATCACCTATGGTATCCACATTGATAGCCACTTGCGTATTCACGGTAATTTTTCTACCACTTATATCACCATCAACCGGCCCCGTAAAATCACCCGAAGCAATCGCAACATCGGCTATATCATACGTTGCCGTGGCTTCCACATACGTTGTCGGCTGTGCAGAGCAAAGAATCATTTCATCGGCATTGGTTTTGATGTAATTCAATGCTGCATCAAGCATGTTATCATTTTGCCATTTAGCCATAACTTACTCCGCTAAAGTAACAGTAAACGTATCAATGGTCGTGGTTGCGCTAACGGCAATCGTGGTGCTGGACATATTAAGCTGTGCGCCACTTGTGCCTACGGAGCCGTCAAATCGCAACTCAGTTGTACTTGCGCCCGTGGTGTAGCCATTGTCCCAAAACCTAAAATAACCAGCCGTACCTGCCACAAGCCCGACACCCGACCATACAGATGCATTCTTGGCAATTACCCCACTTGCTGCGGCTCCAAATTCAAGGCCATTATCAACGGCATCGGCCACGAAAGCACCACTTGCCACAGTAACTAAGACAAGCAACGTCCCGCTTTCAGCGGTATCGGCATCGGCAGGTTGACCACCACTATAAATGCCAAGGACTCCATCACGCATCACATCCTTAAAGCTACCGCCTTCGGCAGCCGTAAGTGCAGTTCCAGCCGCAAAGTTCTCGTCAGTACCCCCTACCATTGATCCCGTTGCGAATGACAAGGTTAAAGCCGCAACAGCCGTAAGAGTTATATCCGTCTGATCATTCCCAGCCGTTGTTGAACCAACCGTGGTAATTTTTTGACCAACGGCAAACCCATTCGTAATAAAACTACCGGCTAACCTTGTGATAGTGTCAGCACTACCCCCACCATCGGCATATGCTAACGTTGTTCCGGTGGAAGTATTTGTTAGCAAGGCTACCGGTGAAGCCTGCTCTCCTAATAGCGCATTCCTTAATCCCGTACTGAATTTCCGTGCCATGATTTACCATCCTTATTTGTAAAGATTAACGACATAGACATTATCAATCATTGTTGCACATCCCTCTGATGCCAACGGATAATCAAATTTGTCTTGAGTCAAATTATCAAAAGTTTCGCCACCTAAGCAAATGCCTTTGGTGGTCGTAAACAGCGTCACCATTTTTTGTTGTTTATGAGTATCGCTTAAAATCGTACCGGAAGTTTTTAAATCCGTACCCTTGATTGCCGGATAATCAGTCAAGGTGGTTTCCTTCATCTCTTGCGGAGTGCTTCCCTGTAAAGAAAAAACCCTGTCTTTCGTGCTTACATAAATCCCATGATCCACCGGCGAGACCATCGTAATATCGCTTTCGTAATAAAAAAAACCTTTACTTTTATCAAATAGATTTAAAGAATAAGGTTCGCTGTGCCAAAGCACCTTGCCTTCGGCTATCCAAATACACCCTGCGTAATACGCTAAAATCGTTCCCACCGGAGGTGCTTGAAAAACCTTGGACGAGCTTGGGCCATAATACGTTCCCACCGACCACGCCGACCGAGACGCATCCTCAATAATGCCGTTATCATATCCATTGGAATACATTATCTTGGGGCCGACTTGGACGTACCGCACCCTTGCCCCTGAAGTAACAGTCGCCAAAGACGTATATGTAAAATCGCTTATATTAACTAATCGAAGATCGGTGCCGACAACGGCAAGAAATGTTGTGGAAGTAACTGGAAAGGGTGAGTGATAAGCTGTGCTGGATACATCTGTAATACCGCCCCTGCGGGATACACGGTAAGAATCGCTTACAACTACGTTTACCGCATAGGCTAACCCTGCAACGCCCTCAGAATCAGTATATTGTAACCGAGCAGGGTCTACTCTGGTGTAAATCCCACGGCCCCCACGATATATCGTCTGTGCTGGCATACATCATCTTTGCACCACCTCACTTATTGAGGACGCTGATTTACCTACACTTAAAAATTACTGATCCTTTATTAACATTGATACTTGAATCCAACGAAATTAATTCCGCCATACGCTTTTTTTCATAAGATTGAACTACGGGATGTTGATCTGAATCCTCTTCGTATATTTCCTCAAAGATTTTTAAACAGGTTTCATACACAACAAGTGTTCTCTGAAATCGTGCTGGAATACCTTCGGGCGAGTCACTATCCGCATCCATGTCGGTTGGCGTTGCATAATAATGTACTGTCAAAGTATCCGTTGAACTCGGTATGCCTTGATAATACAATTTGGTTCCCATAACAGCGCAACCTACAACCGAGCCAGACATATCCAACAATGGAAAATTCCGAGCTAAGTCCTGAAAATGCTCATAAAGTGTTACTTCGTAGCCATTCTCAGACGCAACGAAAACGACATCCCTTTGAAAACTAGTCGGCAAAGTCGCATAAGCATTGGAGGTTGTATCAACCGTGCCTATCGTAAAAAGCAACGGCATCGGCTGAAGCATTGTTTGATCGCCATCCGGCCAAATTACAGGCACCCCAGCGCATAAATCCGTTATAGCCTGATTTAATTTCGTGCGAATAACACGGCTGTTATACGAAGGGTCTTGAATTATCCGAACAACCTCTTCCTGTAAATCCACTAAATTAGCCATGACTTAAAAACTCCACCAATGTTTATTGACTATTCCTGCATAGCCTCTTTTAATGCCTTTTTGCGTTTCTCTATTGCGCTTACCGTTTTCTGAACGTAATTTTGCTTTAGCACCTTTTTCTTTTTTTTCTTCTTCTTGCGATCTTTTTTCTTGCGATCAAAGAACATTTTGTATAGTTGAAAGGGCATATTAAGCCTCCCTATAGGTCGTCAACGGTTACGGTAGCATGATAAACGGGTGTGCCAAGTGGCCTTGCGTCCTCAACACCTATTCTCTCTTCAGATTGAACAGGTTCTAATTGCGGATGCTTGGTGTCGAAACACTCTTCGCATTGAATTAATCCCTGCCAATTCTTCTTGGTTTGTGAGGTACGATACTTAACCCCACAGGAGTCACAATATTTCCAAGGATCACCCGAAATAAACTCGGGCTTAATTGTTCGAACTTTCATGCTAACCCTTTGGGGAGGGTTTTACCCCTCCCGTTAAAGGTTTACTTCAATGATTATGCACCCTCTGACCCGAACACAGCTTTTGCGTCACTCCACCCAAAGTCATAACGCTCCGTTGCCATATGCAACGAATTCTGAGTGGTAGAATCCGAATCGTTCGTCAACTCCATTGCCCGACGCACTTTCATTTTCAACCCATCAGGATGATCGGTCAAAAGAAACCACGCATCTTCATCGGTAAGGTAGCTGTTGATTTTGTAGCCACCGGGGATGGAGTTCGTAATTCGAATCGCATTTATGTCGTTGTTGGCACCCCCAGGAAGCAGGACACTCTTCAACGTGATAGCCGCATTGAACTCTTCGGCAGGGGCAATAATCAGCTTGGTAACTTTGCAGTCAAACTGAAGTCCCTTGTCGGTTCGCCATGCAGCCATTTCAATAATTGCCTGTTCCAGAGAGGCATTAGACAAATCAGCAGGCGTAGCCAGATAATTCGACCACGTTCCACCAGAGAAATTCGGATGATCGTTAGCGATAAGCTCTGAGCCATCGTGACTTCCACCCATTGTGTAGGCAGCGTTAAACGCACGATTAAGAACATTCGCTCCACGAACTTCCTTGGTTTGACGCATGGAGAACGCAAGTGCCTTGGATCGACGAGGCGCAATCTCAGAATACAGATTGTCTTCTCGCATTTCCCTTGTAATAATAAATCCGAGAGCTACGGTGGTGGGAACATACCTTGCGACATATCCCTGCTCCATATCCTCGAACGTAATTTTTGTGCCTTCCGCTTTTACAGGCGCAAGACCCATACCGATAACGCCGACCTCTTCCACGAACGCCTTGTTGATTTTATCAACCTGAAAGACTTCTGTGTACTGGGGTGATTTTTCCTTATATGCGACGTTAAACCATTTTTCCACGCCCATTTGGAGGGCTTTTGAAAAACTAGCAGTTGAAATAGCCATTATCCTTCCCTCCTTTTATACGCCGGTTACGCCAGTAGCGGAATCGGTAATATGAGTGTGGGTGTTTAACTTGACCAACCATTTAGCATGATTGCCAACAGCGTTATTCTCCCGATCAATCAGACGCAAAACGCGCACAGGAAGAGTCGCTGTGCCAGCAACATCGCTGGAATCAAGTTCCATAGCCGATAGTCCTGTGGTAGTATTGCCTGCAAAACCAATCAGCTCACAATTAAGACCAATGCTTGCTACGGCAATAGCACCAGCACCGCTATCCTCTTGCATTTCATACAGGACAAACGGTGAATCAATCACATACACATAACTCATAGTGAGTGTGGGACTATATTTAAGGTTAAGATTTGCGGGGTCTGCCGCAATCTGTGGAGCCGTAGAAGAAAAGCCCCATGCGACACCGAGACAATGTGTATCGGTATCATCATATTGAGTAATCGTGGGATATTTGCCGGTAGCTTCACAAGCTCCGGTAAGTATCACAAGATCACCTTTGAACATAAGCTCCGCATCGCCAACGACTTTTTGATACACATTCATTTCGCCGTTCCACGGTGCGCCACTCATGTACCCTACGGGTTTTAAACCCGATGGTTTATCGACATTAGCCAATTTTTACTCCTTATTATCCGAAATCGGATTCAACGGAATGTCCCTTCCATTGAACCGAATCTTTTTTTAATTTATATTCCATTATCTCTTCAGTTCTCTTGATTTCATCCTGTTTTACCTGTTTATCCTCGTTGAAAATTTCCTCTGGGATTTCCATTAAAACACCGGTAATAGGCCCATCATCTCTGGCCCCAACGACTTTAGTTACAGCCGCACCGGGTTTCTTGGAGTCTTTTGCGGTTAGCTCGCCACCTGTCTCGTCACCATGCACAATTTCCCATCCATTATCTTGAAACTGCTTTATACGACCGGGAGCATCGTTCACAACTCGTCGTTTAAATCCAGGCCGACTTGGATAGGCTAAAACATTTCTTGAACCTGATGTTCTTCGCAAACTGGCTCTTTTAGCCCGTACTTTTGCAACAGCGTCGTTAATTGGATCAGACTCTTTAGCCACAATTGTAGTCCTATTCGATTTTTTTTCGGCTATCACTTTATTTATTCTTTTTTCTTCAACCATTAGATTTCTCCCATCTCTTGTAACCCCTTGAGGTATTCTTTTTGGGTTAAACTATCATCCACGGATAGAATATTTTTCATCATTTCCTTTTGCTCTGCATCAAGGTCTGAAACACTCGGTGCTTTTTTTGAATTTTTTTGCGTTGTTCCCTCCACTTTAGAAACTGGTGTTTCCTTTTTACCCTTACTTTCAGGTTTGCCATTTGATTCAAACTTGTCCGGGAATATATCCTTTGCAGATTTCTCAATCATTTGCAAAACACGCTGATAAGGCACACCCTTATATTTTGATAATTGAGCTTGCTCATCGGCGTATTGTGTCATTTCGTTATCAGTACCATACCATTTATTATCAGTCGCCCATTCGTCAAAAAGAGGATTATCCTCATCTTCGTCCATGATGGGTTCGGCTTCCTTTTCAGCAGCCTTGATGTCCTTGTCCAACCCTTTGACCTTATCAACATCCCCTTCCTCAATGGCGGTATAGCGTTCATCGTTTAATCGAATAATTTCAGATGCCATTTTTTCGGCTCTGGTTTCATCAAGTTTGTGGTAATAATCCTTGATGTCCTTGATGCCTTTTTGAAGAGTGTCGATTTTACGCTTACTGTCCTTGTTCGTTTTACGCATTGTGTCCTGAATGTCCCGACTACGAAGAATAAATGTTCGTGCATCAACTGCATCTTCGCCTTCGTGGTCTGGATTCCATCCAAGCTCAATAGCAAGATTTTCGGTTTCACTTAAATCCGTGGGCTTGTCGTCGCCCAATTTATCATCACCCGCCTTATCGTCATCGTCTCCGACAACAAAATCATCCCCATCTTTAATTTCAGTTACATCTTCTTTTTTCGGTGGCATTTCTAACTCCTTTTGAGTGTAGCTTTTATAGCTATATACTTCTTTTTAACGTAAAGTAGCCTTTATGTCCATATCGTTTATTAAAAGGTATCTTTGTTTTGTTTTCGCATCCCTGACTTCAAAGCCGGAATACTGTGCAAAGGCAACCCAATCTCCAACCTTAGCACCCTTATCGTATTTAAAATCACACCATGCATCAGGCCCAACCGCAATAACTTCGCCCTCTGTTACCGCTGCTTTCATTCGGTCTCTCGTATCGGCTGGAATAACAATCATTCCTCCATCGTGTGTTTCCCCGATTTCAGACGGTCTCACCAACACCATGATCGTTCTAGGCTCAATCGCTACCTTCTTTAGCATCATCCCTCCTCCCAAATAATAATTCATCTAAGTGAATAAACTCATCATACATTCTTACTTCCGTGGACGCTTCTATGTAAGCCATAGCCGTCTTTTCGACTGTATCTTTATTCAATCCAATGCAAAGCCGTTCCATCAGGGCGTTTTTTTGAATTTCAAGAGAGTCTACAATCTTTTTCCATGTTCGTGACGACATTAGCCCCGTAATTTCTTCGTGGGTTAATTCAGCCATTTGCATAACTCTTTTTAATGCATCGGTCTATTTTGTTCTTAATTTCACCCAAATAATACTCATACATCGTACCACCATTAAAAAGTTTCGTATCATTAAAAATCTCTTTTCTATATGTAAGAGTTACCTTACAATCATTAGGATTGGATTCTAAATGATATACTTGTTGCATATCTTCAAAAGTTGTCATTTCTTTTAATAATGGGATAGAAGACATTACTTAACCTGTTCCTTTCTTCGCTTATTATCAGACTTCATACCGACTTCACGATAAGCTGATTTTTGCTTACGCTGTTTGGACGTAGGCGTTACCGATGCTAATTTTCTCGTACCTTCCTTGGCACCTTGCTTGGCCTCTATTTTACTATTTTTAATCTCATTTACCGTTCGGGCTTTCTCGATCTTCAGTTTTTCAGCATCTAACTGAACACCGGCCTGAGACACCTGCTGCTCAACGATTTCCGAATTAACCTTCTCAGTTGCCAATTTCGCATCGGCAGATTCACGATCAGCCTTGGCGAAAGTAAGGGAAACTTCGGCTTCTTCCTTCGGATCAGGTTCTTGTTTTTCAGGAATAATTAATTCAGGATTAGGAATATTCAGGGCTTCAAGATGCCTTCGTATGATTTCGATGTCGTTTAACCCCTGACCCCGTAACTCCATTAGCTCTTTAGATCGTGCTAATTTCTGAAGCTCGGTGATTTCGGTTTCATCCACAAGTGGAATAACATCGTAATCATCAGGGTAGAAATCCTCTTCGGCTTTGGCTTCTATATTTAAAACATTGATATATTCTTCGTCACCCAAATACAAATAATTTAGTTTTCGTATTTTATCAATTTCGCTTTTGAGTGAGCGATAAATTCGCTTGTAGATACCGGAGAAAACTTTCAAACCCTGTTCAATCAACGCCAAGGTTGTTGCGGCAGGCACGTTCGATTGACGCTGTTCACCACTTAACAATTCAGACACGGATGACATTTCCTTACCAGCTTCCACCATCGTACCTAAAAGCTGATAAAGCACGGTGGACGGCTCATGGGCTGGCAACGGCACAATGTTTTTTCTTAAATCATCTCCACGATAATTAACATGCTTCCATTCGCCCACCTTGAAATACATGGATTGATTCGTGCCTAACCTAACATCCTTGCCGATAAATCCACCCTGCCGGGTATAAAGAGACCCCGCATCCAAAAGCTGATTGATTACGCTGTTTACCGTTGTATTAATCGGCCCTAAGAGCCTACCAAAACCCATACCGTAAACAGAGCCGTCGAATGCAGGCATAAACAAATAGCGAGTATAATGATTGACCGGATCAATTTTATAAACCTCTTCCTTATCGTTCATGTGAATCCCTTCAAGATTAAACCTTGTAGAGATTCGCATTACTTCGTGGGTTTCCTTGTGAATAACGACAATGTATGGTTCTTTGTAACCATCGCTATCCAAATCAATCCAGCAATGTTGCTCAAGAAAAATCTGCTCGTCTTTTTCATCCTCACCGTAGCCAAGATTCACCAAATCCATGTCCCTGTATTTTCCGGTGCGCTGACGCTCAACGACATCATTTTGGGATAAAACAATTATTTGGGTTATTTGCGGTGCGTCTTTTAAAGACTTGGCTTTGTAGGGAATACACAGGTCTGCCGCAGGCACATTCTCGCTGACAACACCCATGTCGCCTTGATAGGTTTTCTTGAAATGACAGCCCATAACCGGCAAAACGAATAATAGTTGATCCATTTCATCCGGCCATGATGGTATTTTATTTATTAATTGAAAATTCATGTATTTCGAAATACGATTACCACGATCATCCATGCCGTTTTCAAATCCAGGCTTATCAACCTTAACGACATCCCCACCCTTTATTATATTAGGATACGCTCTCGCAGCGAATTGTATTGACGCACTTGAAATAAGAGGATACATTACATCAAACGAATCCTGCCCCGCCCATTTAGCCCCTTTGGAGTCCTGAGCCGCTAATTTAATCCCCCGTTCATTTATTTTAAGCCATTCGTCACGCTCGGATTCATCGTCTCCGTATCGCAGGGCAACGTCTTCACCGATCTTGTTTAACTGAGAAGGCTTTAAATTATCAGCAATGTTTATTGATTTAAAATACTCTGAAAGTAAATTTTCCATATTACTAATCGCCTAACCGAATTATTGCATTTTTAGGTTTTTTCATTATTATTTGGATGCCTTTCCCATTCTTCTACCTTTTTTTTTACATATTCAGGGTCATCCCATTTTAAACAAGAACATCCTTTATCCCCTGTAGGAACAAGCCCCGTCTTGTCCATAAAAAAAGCATTTTGGTCACAACACGTTGGGCTATGATATGTAATTCCATTTACGATTGGCATATTATCTCACATAAGTCGTATTCGTTTTTTCGCATGGGTCTTGCCATGTCATATTGAAATCACCAGCCACCACGGGTCCAGCAAATGTCAAAACAAGCCCATCCGAAATATCGGGAGACCGACTAAGCCCTGCTTTCGGCATTAATTTGAGCTTACCTCTGTCAGTATGACCATAGGTAATGGACTCCAAATCCATACGAAGATCACGGGCATGTGCAGAGCCTTTTGGCAACGATCCTTTATCCATCAACCATCTTCTTACATCGTGGTACATTTCAAATCGCTTGTTGCCAAATAATTCTTTGTTATCGGCCTGTGATCCGAACATCACCGGCGTAATTAAATGCCCGTAACCCCATGATTCCAGAATGTCTATAACGCCTCCGCCAGATTCGCCCTCATCAATAAACATATGATCCGTGTTGAAATCATTAATGCATTTATCAACCACCATTCGGGCAAATCGCACCGTCCATTTTTCACCACCAGGGTTAAAAACGTATATGCCATCTTCCTTAACCAACACCCCTTGACGATTTACAATGGTACACCTGTCTCGCTTACGGGCGAAGTCAATACCGGATATTTTGGCAGACCCGTATTCCGTACCATTCGGATGAGACCTGTCAAACGCATCCTGAATAATATTGCCCTCTATGTATTGATATTCGCTCGTATCGAGAAATTCGGCAAAGATTTCCTGCTTAACAAAATTATCACCGCCAAGTCGTCTTAGTTCATCAACGAGTTCATCAATGTCTTCCTTGTGCAGCAGGGGATTGTCGTAAGATGTGAACGTCCAATGTTTCCAGTTGGGGGATTCTTGATTACAGAGGTCGAAGAATTGATTTTTACCTTTTGGAACACCACCGATTATTGCCCTTGATTGTGGATTATCCAAAAGCATTGGGCGAACGGCGTTGCCCCAAAGGTATTCGTTTTTGAGAATAACACCGGCTTCATTAAGGCACACAAGATCGTAGCCATAGCCTTCCCAGTTTTCAGGCCGATCCGCAGACCTGAAATCGCAATAGGAATCACCAATATGTACGATGTTATTTGTTTTGTCGTGCTTATAGAGTTCTTTGGGAAGTTGTCTAAGGGCGGGCATCCAATACCGATTTATGTACCTTTTTATATTACCTGTAACCGTATCACCCCACAAACATTTGAGGGTTTTGGCTCGCATTTCCTCAATCATATAAAGTGAAATACCATGCGTAAACCCAAATCGCCTACCCTTGGCTATGGTCTTAAAGCGATGATTATCAGCAAAGATTTCACTCTGAGAGTCAGTGTATCCGAGCGTCAGAGGTACTTTGACTATCGGCATCCTCAATCTCCAATGGAGTTACAGGTTTCATTATGCGCTCACGAATAACTTCGACCTGATATGTGACATTGCCATCATGCGTAACTTGTTTCCGGCTTTCCTTGGCATACCGCTTGCTATCCATTTTGGAAATTCGCCACTTCTTTGAAGCGATAAGGGCTTTGCCCTCTCTTACACCAATGCTGCCATCTTCAATTGCGTCCTCAATGCGAATTATGTCCTCATAGATGCATTCGCCCTGAATTTCCCGTGCATGTAAATAATCCTGCCGAAACAACCAGAAGTGACGATTTTTATCATTGACTTCGTGTTCAGGTATTGCGCCGTTGGCAAGCCATTTATTAATTGTCCATTGGCTCGGCATACCCTTGAAGTTCTCGGAAATATGCTTTAGGCTCCAACCTTCCTTCAAGTGCCTGATAATTCTATTGCACAATTTTGGGGTAAAACAATCTTTACCCGAATGTCGCCACGGCTGCGGATACAAGTCTGTTCGCATTTTTAAACCTTTTTCCTAAAAACCCCTCTTGCGGGTGTCTTTGATTCGGGATAGTCCGGTTTTATTTTTTTTTTACGGGCTTGGGCGGAGGTGCAGCCGCGGGGTCTGGCTTCTCCATGAGAAACCGCCTTACCGATCCAGAGCCATACTGAGACCCTTGAACCCTTTTGACGACTTTATACCCAAGTGCCTTGAATTTATTGACTTTCTTTCTAGTTGCGATCCTTTGCATCTTAGCCTCCTATTAAAAAAGTTAATAATATTATTAAAAAACTTTACAAGACTATTAAAAAACTTAATAGTCCAAACCTATTAATCACATATTTGTAACTTTGTCAAGCCTTTATTACAAATATGTAAGATTTTTCTCAAAACGTAACGTTTTAACAACTTTTACCAAAACGTAACGTTTTAGTAAAAAAAGTTCTTGACAAAGCCAAAAACAGGGTGTAAAAGAAAGTTGAATACAACCAAGGGGGCATAAAGAAATGGTGGCAGCAAGGTGCGAAATAATGGTGATGACCGATAGCCTATGGCTCACCTGCGGCCTTCTCGGCCGTTTCGCGCGGATCGATGCTGATCGTGAGGACGCGGTAGTCCTCTCCGAGCGACAGGTCGATCTGCGCCATCGCCGAGGTCAGGTCCGAGAGCTGCAGATCGCAGAGCTGCGGGCAGTCGATGTAGTTGAGCGTCAGAATCACCGGCCGCTCGCCATCGAAGTACGCGCCTAACGTCGTCGGTTCGCCCGACGAGTCCACAAACGCGGTGTCGAGCGGG
>RCNB010002295.1_pt1 | contig 11805 bp, 10 predicted proteins | sample 2041321 | NCBI WGS metagenome assembly RCNB01 (sample SAMN09708232, study PRJNA481090) | Marine sediment metagenome, whole genome shotgun sequencing project.
CTCGCATCAGAATGGACCAGAACGCCATCGTAATATTGGCCAACAACTTTGTCAGTGACCGCGGCGCGTTCGGGTTTGGAGGGTGGCGCGAGAATGTCGCGGATTGACGACAGAACAAGTGGTGCAGGTGCCATTGAGTTAGCGGCACGGAGCAAGGCGAGAAACTCGCAGCGCAAAACACGGCGGCCGAAAGGGTAGAGTTCCGTTATCAGCACTTTTGGCTGAACTTGGATCAAAACATCGTGCTGCACACCTTGGCGCCGCGCCAGATAGGCGTCATTTGCTGGAGCACCATCAGCGGTGAGCAATTTGGTGAAATTCACCCCGTCAGAGCGCAGCGGGGGAAGCTGAATAAGATTGATTTGGGCGCTGTCAAATTGATCTACTGGCATGCCGCCTGAAACGACGGTTGCTTTGTGACCTTGGGCTGTGAAAGCTCGGGCAAGCGTGAGCGCACGGCTTAGATGGCCAGCGCCCAGCAGATGGGTAACGACGATCATAACGTTCATGTTGCGCGCGCCTCAAGCCGTACAATTCCAGGATCGGACAACGCCAAAGCGGGTTTGAGTTCGAGCACATAAAGTCTGTTGCGCTTGACCTGAAACGGCGGCGGGCCGCTAAAGTTCCATCCCGTCGCTTTTGCAAGGATCATGCGCATGATTCCGATGTGACAGACCGCCAGACTGTCGCAAGCCAGATTGGTCAACCACGGTTCGATCCGGTTCCAGACCTCTTGCGGGCTTTCACCTGAAGGGGCGTGATAGTTCCAGCCCCAGTCTTCGATGTCGCGAAACCCGCTATCGGGTTCAGCGCGCAGATCAGATCCGTGCAGACCTTCCCATGCGCCCCAGTTCATTTCTGTCAGGGCTTCGCTGGTTCGCGGCGTCCTGTCGGCAACCAACATTGCAGTGTCATAAGCGCGCATAAGCGGACTGGACCAGAGGTCTGCTTGCTGCCAGGTCGATGGCAGGCAAAGGGCAGCGAGCGATTTACGGGCGTCGGCGTCCAAGGCAATATCGCTGCGGCCCTGAATGCGGCCCGCGCGGTTCCAGGCAGTATGACCATGTCTTAACAGAGCCAGTCTGGTCATGGCATAGATCGGATCAAGGGTTTTATGTGCGCCATCAGAGTGCGCGAGGCGGCGGAGATCAGATGATGATTTTGGATGCCATCGCGCCCGATCTGAGCCAGCTGCAGGCGTCGATCTGGGGCCGATATCAAGCTGTCAATTTCGATTGCCAAGGCTGTTGGATCATTGGGGTCAGTCAATACGCCACCGTGGACCACGTCTCGTACGCCGGGGCGGTCTTGGGCGATCACCGGCAGACCAGCGGCCTGAGCCTCAAGAAATACCATCCCAAAGGCTTCGTTCACGCCGGGCCAGAAAAACAGATCGACGGAATCATAAGCATCCCTCATGGCTTGGGCCCCCAATACTCCCAGAAAAGTGACCTGATCCGAAAATGGTGCAAACAGTGCCTCGACAGCAGAGCGAGCGGGGCCATCTCCCGCGATATCAAGTCTCCAGTTTTTGCCTCTAAGTTTAGTTAGCGTTTCTGCGATAATTTGATAAGAGGCAAATTTGTCGCCGGGGCGCATCATGCCAGCGCAGAGGATCTTTGCAGAATCGCTGGGGCGTTCTGGTATGGAGTCAAGCCTGGTGAGCGCCAAAAACGGTGGCAGGTGGACAATTTTTTGGCGGTCGGCCTTGTGTTTCAACAGCGTTATCCGGTCATGCGCGGTGAGATGAAAGATGACATCGGCGTGGTCGCTAGCGATCTCAGCCGCCTGCGCAAACGACCCCCAAGGGCCGTGCAGCCGTTTGTGGGCACGCGTGGATTCGATCTGGACATAAGGGATGCCGAGTATGGCACTCACCGCAGGGCCAATCAGATCGGGGGCTTTATAATAGTTGTGATAAGTAACCCAGACCTGCCAGGGTGTTTCGGCGGTATGATTGAGCAAGCGCTGGATTTCGTGTTCTGCCTCGGATTGCAAAGCTGCCTGCTGATCGTGGTCTCCAATGCGGTCCAGACTGCGCAACTCTGACGTCAGATCAACGGTGCAATCAGCGTCGGCCAGTGCTTTCATCAGTGAGCGCGCCATCGCCCGGTCACCGGAAGGCACTGCGTGGTTGGGGGATTTGAGTGGAGCATAAAAGGCCAGATGCGTCATCGGGACATCTAAGCCCCCATTGCGGTCAGGCGATGCGATAGTTGCACAATGCCAGGATCCATGCCGAAATCAGCAATCAGACGATTGATGGCGGCATCCGCCATGTCAGCGGCTTTTTGAGGATCCTGAACCAAAGTCATGATTGCAGTTGCCAAATCTTCGGCTGAATCGCTCGTCAGGATGCCCTGTACACCTGTTTCAATGAACTCCGGAATCGCCGAAACGGCGGTCGAGATGATTGGAAGGTTTTGTGAAGCCGCCTCCATCAGCACATTGGGCAATCCGTCGCGGTCACCATCGGCGGCGACACGGCTGGGCAGCACAAAGATGTCTGACGCGCGCATTGCTTCGATAACCTGCGGCTGATCACAGGCGCCGCGCCACTCTATTTGTCCAGCGATCCCCGCTGTAATTGCCCGGTTAGTCATCTCGTTTTTCAGACTACCACCGCCAATATGGATCCAGCGCCAATTTAAGCCTTTCGGCAATAACGCTAGGGCATCAATGAGCCGGTCGAACCCCTTTTTTTCCACCAAACGGCCGACGGACAGGAATGTGACCGGGTCATTTGGTTTACGAAGCGGGCACTCAGGCGGTTTGGGAAACCGTGAAAGGTCTAGCCCGTGATAGACCAGATCAATACGTTCTGGATCGTCTGTCAGGCTTCGCAGGAAGTTTGCCCCATAGGCCGTGCATGTCGCGCCAAACTCGGCCCCATGATGAGATATATCCAGCTTCTCCCTTAATTCCCATTCTTGCGAGGTCCAGATGTCTTTGGCATGGGCGGAAAACCCCCAGGGTAACCCGCGCATGATCGCGCAATAACGTGCAACAGAGGACGGCGTGTGCAGGAAGTGAGCGTAGAGCGCCGTGTTGGCAGCAGGCAGCTCGGTCGCCATGACACAAGCTTGACCAAAGCGCCGCGCCCGGTTGCGGGTTCTGTCACGCGCGTAGTCCGCCCGCCAGATTGACCATGCTGTGCTGAACCCGGGCAACTGTCGGGCGGTAAGATAGGCACGCGCAACGCGTAACGGTTCCTGATGCAGGTATTCCGGCAGATAGTGGACTTTGGCCGTAATCTGATCGTGGAGAGGGTGGCGTTTGATATCTGTTGGGTGGCGAAGTGACCAAATGTCAAAACGGTGCCCCGCGGCCTCAAGAGCCGCCAGCTCTTGAGCAATGAATGTCTCAGATAGGCGTGGCCACCCTTTGACGACAATTGCCAGTTTTGCAGGAGTTGGCGTCATTCAGCGGCGCGGGCCGGGGCCATCGCCATCAGCGCCTGCGACCGCTCGATCACTTTGTCCAGCCCGTCCAGAAGACCAGCGGTAATGGAATGCGACGGCAGGTTCTGCAATGGCAGAGCGCGAATGGCGCGGATCATCGCTGCAGGCGTAAGCTCACATTGATCCTCGTCCAGCATCTGCACCAACCCCAGTGCTTTACCTCGCTTTGCACGGATATGCTGTTCGCGTCGCGGTACTGTGCGCGGTACGATCACGGCCCGCTGATCAAATGACAACACTTCGCAAAACGTGTTGTAGCCTCCCATGCAAACTACACCTTGTGCGCCTGCAAACAGGGTTTCAATCTCGGCTTCAAACCCGACCGCACGTACCCGCCCGTTGAGATTTTGCACCCGATGTTCAAAATCTTCTCTTGTTTCGCCGGAAAGGAATGGGCCGTAGACCAGAACCGCCATGGGCAAGAGGTCCGGATCCTGTTCATAAGCCGACAATACAAGGTTCACCATGGCCTCTCCATCACCACCGCCACCGGGGGTGACCAGGATGTAAGGCTCAACCAGTGGCGATGGGTCCACCTGTCCCTCGCGGCGCAGGTAGCCGGTGTAATGCATCTGCTCGCGGATTCTATCGCTGAGGGCGAGACCGCTGGTGGGGTCATAAAAGGATTCTAGGCCATAGACCCAGACTTCGTCATAGTACTTCTCGGTTGCCTCGATGCCGGCTTTGCGATCCCATTCCATCGCCAGCACGTCGGGGCTGTCCAGCACATCGCGCAGGCCCAGCACCATTTTGGTGCGCCCGTCGGCTTGCAGCATATCTAATGTTGGCAAGAGTTCGCCACGAAATCCCGTTGGTTCTTTGTCAACGATAAGCAAATCGGGATCATATTGTTCAACAGCGGATTTGATCAGACCGGCGCGAATTGCCGTGGTTTCGTCAATCCCCATGCCAAGTGCCTGCGAGATATACGACCCATCCGCCATCTTAGTCACACCTGGCAGTCGCATATGGTCTACCCGTTCGGGAAAGGTGAATCGCCCAGCAACCGGCGAACCGGTGAGAATGATGGCGGTAGTTTTGGGATCAGCTGCAGTGATTGCACTGGCAAGCGCACGTGAGCGGCGCAAATGCCCCAGACCAAACGTGTCATGGCTGTACAGTACCACACGACCCGATTTTTGCGGGTCATCATGCGGTCGCGCGGGAGGGAAAGTTGCCAAATCCATAATATCTCGATCTTCTTTAAAGTCTCAGGTCTGATCCGAACTTACCAAATACACCTTTGATATCATAGACAAGTGCGCCCGGTTTTCCCAAGGCCCGGACTTCATCCGCACCCAATTCGACGAATTTCGTGTGTGCAACTGCCAAAATGATGGCGTCATAGGCCCCCACAGAGGGCGTGGGAACCGTTTCAATCCCATGCTCGGTCGCCATAACCTCTTGTGTGACCCATGGCTCATATACCTCGGTGCTTACGGAATAGGACTGCAATTCAGCCACAATGTCCGCAACTTTACTATTGCGCGTATCAGCGCAGTTTTCTTTGAATGTGAACCCCATGACCAAAACCTTTGCACGGGCCAAATCGACCTGTTTCGCCAGCATAGCTTTGATCAGTTCCGACGCCACATGGCGACCCATATGATCATTGATGCGGCGACCTGCCAGAATCACCTCGGGGTGATAGCCGAGTTGTTCGGCGCGGTAGGTGAGATAGTATGGGTCAACACCGATGCAATGCCCACCAACCAGACCGGGCCTAAAGGGCAGGAAATTCCATTTTGTTCCGGCGGCTTCAAGCACCTCAAGCGTGTCGAGCTTCATGCGAGAAAAGATCAGTGAAAACTCGTTTACCAAAGCGATGTTCAAGTCACGTTGAGTGTTCTCTATCACCTTTGCAGCTTCGGCAGTTTTGATCGAACTTGCGCGATGCAGGCCCGCCTTGACGATGGGGGCATAGATCGACTGCGTCCTGTCCAGCGTCACATCGTCTTGTGCAGAAATGATCTTAATCACGCTCTCGAGAGAATGCTCGGCATCGCCCGGGTTCACCCGTTCGGGTGAATAGGCCAGCTTGATCTCATCATATTGCTTCAGCCCGCTGGCCTGCGCCAGGGCGGGTCCGCAGACCTCTTCAGTTACGCCGGGATAAACTGTGCTTTCGACAATGATCAAGGCGCCGGGCACCAGATGTGGGGCGATGCAGGAGCACGCGCCAAGCAGCGGGCCAAGATCAGGTTTCTTGGCGTCGGTGATCGGGGTTGGCACGGCAAGGATGAAAGCCGTGCAACCTGCCAAGTCAGCCGGGTTTGACGAAAATCTTGTGCCGCTGGCCTCAAGCGATGTCGCAGACACTTCCCCATTTGGATCTTCACCGTTGTGCAGGGCAGAGACAAGCAGGGCATTTGTGTCAAACCCAATTGTTTCAAATCCAGCACGTGACAGGGCCAACGCTAACGGCAGACCGACATATCCCAGTCCTAGTACCGCAATTTTTTCCGAACAAGCTTGTGCAGCCATCTCGCGTCCTTTGATCGTCTCGGCGCAAGTTGCGCGACAATGCCGTTTGGGCGTCGTCGCCTATCTAGCCAATCGCAGCACGAAAGCAAAGCCGCTCGCGCGGATTTGACAGGAGTTGTTATCAAGCTTGGTTTACCTCTGGCGCGCGTGCATTGCGCGCCGTCATTCATTCGCATAGCGTCTGCGCTGACGGACTGGGAAAGGCTCTATTATGCCGTTGATATTGCTTCGATATATTGTGGCACTCGCCTTAACGCTGATGTTTGCGGGGCCGGGGTTCTCGCAAGCCGGTCTGCTGGGTGCACTTGGCGGCTCGGCAGAGGAGACGACCGAAGCCAGCGACGCGGAGGGCTTTGCCGAGACCCTTCAGCAGGCCGTTGAAAACGGTGTCAGCGTAGTCGTCGTGGATTCAAATGGCAATTTGTTGGCCCAATCCGAAAAAGCTGATGAAAATACCGGCGCTGAATTGGTCGAAAATGACAGCGCTTTGCTGATGAAACTCCAATCTGAGGGAGACGCGTTTCGAACCATCTTGCTGGGCAAGCTGGAGGCCCTCCCTGTTGCCTTTAACGAAGTGGCCTACATCCTGCGCTTTAGCAGCCCTGATGGCAGGATCATGTCGTTTGTTGAGGCATTGCTTTACAGCCTGGCGCTTTTTGCTTTGGGTATGCTGGTTGAAAGGGAAGTCTTTGGAAAGCGGCTTGCAAAGCGTTTCGTTGTGTCGCGAATATTAGAGAGCCCCGTCGGGTATTCCGAAAAACTTCCCTTTCTCGTATTCCGGTTTTTCATGGGGGTTGGTGGCGCGCTGGTGTCGATGGCTGTCGCTTATATAGTGGGCTCAATCATTTTTGGCCCGGTGCATGACACAGCGATGCAGTTTACCATCACAGTGATTTACACTGCGTATTTTGGGTCGCGTCTGGTCGCGGGCGTATGGCGTATGGTCCTGTCACCCTATCTTAGCCAGTATCGCATCCCGAATTTCTCTGACCCAGATGCCAAAAAACTGCACACTTGGCTTTGGATCGTGGCCGTCTTAGATATTTGGTCGTTGAATTTCACGATTTGGATATCTGAACTCGGACTGAACTATGATGTGTTTGCGGCAATGTCGTCGGTGCTTTCGCTGTTCATCGTGGTTCTGAATGTTCTGTTGGTTCTGATCAATCGCCGCGCCATCAGCAATGCGATGTTGAATGGCAAAGGCATCGGCGAGGTCACAACGGCAACCCGGATTTTCACCAAAGCTTGGGCGCCTGTTGCGATCGCCTATTTCACTCTGGCGTGGTTCGAACTGACGTATGAACTCGTTCTGGAACTGCCGGCGTCTGTTCCGTTGATAACTGGCGTTTATGCCATCCTGACATCAATCATCGTTGTCTTCGGAGTGATCAATTTTCTTATCGAACGCTTTTTCCAACGCGCCCGTGCGGTCAGGGAACTGAATGATGATCTGAAAACTGCCCCCGAAGGCGGGATTGCAGACGGCGAAGAGGCTCTGTTGGAGTCTGCTGAAACGACCAAGACTCAAGACATCAATAGCTTTGAGGACCTTGCACGCCGGGTGTCCGGTATTCTTGCGCTCGTCGCAGGTGGCTGGGCATTCATTTCGATCTGGGGTGTCGAAAGCGCCATGATGGAAGAGTCAAAGCTGGACACCCTGACGGACATTATCGTTGTCATCTTTCTTGGCTATATTGTCTATCAGTTCTTCCGGATCTGGATCGACAGCAAGATTGAGGAAGAAGTGGGCGACGAACCAGCGGGCGAACTGGGCGACGAAGGTAGCGTGTCAAGCGCAAGCCGGCTCGCGACCCTTCTGCCGCTGTTTCGCAACGGTATTCTGGCTATCGTCGTTATCACCGTCGCCTTGATCATTCTGCTGGAACTAGGGGTCAACGTTAGCCCGCTGTTTGCCGGTGCCGGTGTCGTTGGCCTCGCGATTGGTTTTGGATCACAGGCGCTTGTTCGGGATGTGTTTTCGGGGGCGTTTTTTCTGTTTGATGATGCGTTTCGCAAAGGTGAATATATCGATATTGGTGATGTCAAAGGCACAGTCGAAAAGATATCAGTGCGCTCTTTCCAGTTGCGGCATCACAAGGGGCCGCTCCACACAATCCCATTTGGAGAAATCCGTTTTCTGACGAACTTTTCCCGCGACTGGGTGATCATGAAGCTTCCCCTGCGCGTGACCTATGACACGGATGTGGAAAAGGTTCGCAAACTGATCAAGAAGTTGGGCGTTGAACTGCTGGATGACCCGGTGATCGGAAAGGACTTTATCCAGCCTCTCAAATCTCAGGGCATCATCGAAATGCAGGATAGCGCCATGATCATTCGGGTTAAATTCATGACCACTCCGAATGAGCAATGGGTTATTCGCAAACGGGTTTTTGAAGAAATTCGCGAACTCTTTGAACGCGAGGGGGTCCAGTTTGCCCACCGCGAAGTGACGGTTCGTTTGGCTGACGGCAAAGTGGATGACCTGACGCCGAATCAAAGAGAAGCTGTGACCGCCGCAGCTCAATCCGCGATTGATGATGATCTGATGGACGAGGCGAGCGGTGGTGGGGATGATCGCTGATCCACCCAATGGTCGCGATGCTATATGCCCGTTGTTCGGGACGGCCGCGACACCTTGAGTGTGCCACTCAAAGACTGGTTTCTTATTCAGCCAGGTGCACCTTCAAATTCGCATAACTGTGGCTCCGCCTGCCATCATCTCGCCTGCTGCGCGATCAAAGCGCAGGTAGGCGATGCCGTACCCCCCAGACTGAGTAAAGAGTGTCCCCACGGGTTTGCCATTTGCCGTAATCTCGGCCCCGACCGGGGCGTGACCTGTGACCGTCACCCGCGCCAGCCCTTTGCGCAGTTCGGTTTTGTGTTTCATCCGCGCGGTGACTTCTTGCCCGACGTAACAACCTTTGCGAAAATCGACGCCGTGCAATGCTTCGAATCCGGTTTCGAGAATGAAGCTGTCAGGAGTCAGCTCGATCCCGGTTTCAGGAATGCAATGCGCGACACGAATTGCATCCCAATCGGTGGCATCGTCGGTCTCTTGCGCGCTTGAATACATCCGCCAGCCAAGATCGGGGTGACGCGGATCAGGGTATGCGCCGTCTGGTGCAGGGCCGGTGCCGCGTTGCAGATTGAGCCCGCTGCGCGTGATCTGGACGTCCGCGCGCAGTCTGTACATATTCAGTCGTTTTTCCAGCAATTCACCCAGCAAAGCAGAGACATCAACCAGCACCGCATCGCCATGGCGCACCACAAAGAAATCAGCCAGATATTTACCCTGTGGGGTCAGGATTGCGGTGTAAACCAGCCCTCGGTCGAGCCCAGCCATGTCATTGGTGGTCAGCCCTTGCAAAAACGGCTCTTTGTCGGCTCCCCGAAGGGCCAGAATGTGGCGGGAGGTCATTCGTAGCATTCCTTTAACTGGTCAGAGCACATATAGGGTGCCGACACGACAAGAACAAAGGGCCAATTTCATGCGCGCGCCGATTTCGGTGATCATCCCAACGCTGAACGCAGAGGACGAATTGCCAGGGTGTTGGGCCAGCCTCATGGAAGGTGTTCAGGCGGGTTTGATCCGAGAATTGATTGTGTCGGATGGCGGATCACAGGACGAAACCTGCGCCCTGGCCCGCGAGGTCGGAGCACAACTGGTCGAAGGGGAACCCTCGCGGGGGGCACAGCTTCAAAGAGGCTGCCGATTGGCCAAGGGTGACTGGCTGCTGATCCTGCATGCGGATACCGAGCTGGAAACGGGGTGGACTGGACCGGTGCGTGCCCATCTGGATCATGACACGGCTGCTTATTTCAAGTTGCGATTTCGGGCGCGTGGAGTGATGCCAACGATGTTTGCCAGCTGGGCGAATTTGCGCTCGCGCGTTTTTGGTTTGCCGTACGGTGATCAAGGTCTGCTACTCACTCGCAGCCTTTATGATTCTGTAGGAGGTTATTCGGATCAACCGCTTATGGAGGATGTGGCAATCGTAAGGGCTTTGCGCGGTCGATTGAGGGTGCTGCCAATTTGTGCGTTGACCAGCGCCGCAAGATATGAGCAACAGGGATGGTTTCGCCGGGGTGCACGTAATTTGTGGACGTTGACCCAATACTTTGGCGGGGCTGACCTCAAGCGATTAGCTGAGGCTTATCGGGGTTAACCAAACTGAACGCGTTGACGACACAGGCCGTTGACGCCGACCTCCAAGGGGCTAGTGTATCGCAAACGTTTGAGGAACCACCCCACATGCCCAAGACCCCCACCCTTTCACAGGGCCGAGAGTACCTTGCTATCCCCGGCCCTTCTGTCATCCCAGATGCCGTCCTGCAGGCGATGCACCGGCCCTCGCCCAATATCTATCAGGGCGAGCTGATTGACCTGACTGCCACACTTATTCCTGATCTGAAGGCTGTGGCGCGGACCCGTCATTCTGTGGCGCTTTACATCGGGAACGGACATGCCGCGTGGGAGGCTGCATTGGCCAATACAATTGCCCCCGGCGACAAGGTTCTGGTACCTGCGTCTGGTATGTTTGCCCATAGCTGGGCCAGCATGGCAGACGGGCTTGGGGCGGACTGTGAAATTTTGGATTTTGGTAAACGTCAGCCGTTTGACGCAACGCGCATTGCAGAGGCTTTGGCTGGGGATAGCTCGCATGAAATCAAGGCGGTGCTGGCCGTACATGTAGATACGTCCAGTTCACTAAGATGCGACATTGCCGCGATCCGTTCAGTGCTCGACGATCTCGACCATCCGGCTTTGTTGATGGCCGATTGCATCGCCTCATTGGGCTGTGAGGTGGTTGAGATGGACGCCTGGGGCGTCGATGTGATGGTCAGCGCGTGCCAGAAAGGCCTGATGACGCCTGCCGGGCTGGGCTTGGTGTTTTTTAATGACCGGGCGGCTCAGGTGCGCACAGAGATGAAAAGAGTGAGCAACTATTGGGATTGGGTACCACGCGGCGCCCCGGAATTCTTCTATGAGTATTTTGGCGGCACTGCACCGACCCATCATCTGTATGGTCTGCGCACTGCACTGGATATGATCAATGCGGAAGGGATTGAGAATGTGTGGGCACGCCACAAAGTGCTGGCTCGCGCGGTCTGGGCTGCCTGCGAGGCTTGGGAACAAGAAGGCCCGTTAGAGATGAACGTGGCTGATGCGAGGCACCGAAGTCACGCGGTGACTGGGCTGCGAATTGGCGCACCTCACGGCACGGCGCTTCGTGATTGGACAACCACTAATCTTGGCCTGACATTAGGAATTGGGCTGGGGATGGCGCCTGCGGGTGATCCCGCATGGCATGGGTTTTTCAGATTGGGCCATATGGGCCATGTGAATGGTCATATGATCATGGGATTGCTCGGTGGCATTCAGGCGGGGTTAGGGGCGCTTGATATTCCACATGGCAATGGTGCATTGGACGCCGCCGCAGCCGTAATTGCAGGTCGTTAGCGTCCGAAAAAACGTTGGCGGGCGAATTTTAGGTACAGACGCGTGATCAAATGGTTAAGCGTTGCGGCCAGAACCAGCACGGCGGCAAACCCATAAAACGACCAGATAGTGGCAAATATCCACATCAGATTGATCAGACCCAACACCAGAACGATGTTCTTATAATCTGCAATCTTTGTTTGAGGATTCTGCTGCATAATTTTCCCTCACTCATAGGCAATTCTTGCTGCAACCCGGTCTAGGATCACAGAGTAAACAAATAGTTAACGCTTAATGGTTTTGTGCGATGCTGAGGGCTTTCGGGAACGCGTTTTCAACAAGATCGAGATCGGCTGTGTCCCCGCAACTGATACGAATGCAGCGATTTTGAGGCGCGGCAAAAGGCATCCTGACAAA
>RCNB010002296.1_pt1 | contig 11805 bp, 9 predicted proteins | sample 2041321 | NCBI WGS metagenome assembly RCNB01 (sample SAMN09708232, study PRJNA481090) | Marine sediment metagenome, whole genome shotgun sequencing project.
GGGTGCGCGAACGTAAGTTCCTTCAATTAACTGATCTGTTCCTCGGTCCCGGACAATCAGCGTTAGAACCGCGCGCAGAAATCTTAGTCGGTTTCATTATCCCGTTAAAATCACGCGGTGAGGCTTCTGTATTCCGGCGCGTGATGCGCCCTCAAGGAGTAGCTATCGCAATTCTGAATATGGCGGTGTGGATCAAATGCGCAGACGGCCACATTTTGGACAGCCGGATAGCGGTTGGACCTTCAGGACCGACCCCGAAACGTGCCCGCAATACTGAGGCGTTACTGAAGGGGAAAAACCTTGATGAGACAATTCTCTCCCAGGCAAAAAAGACCCTGTTATCTGAATCCCATTTTCGCACCAGCCCGCACAGGGCGACCTCGGAATACCGGCGCCATATTTCTGGTGTGCTGTTAGAAGAAACTCTGACGACTGCCTGGATGCGTGCCGAAGATCAAGCTGATTCTTGAATCATCGATCGTGAATATATTTTCCGGCAACTCTTTTTTGATAAATTGGATGTGGTATTGAATATTTATATTTGACCGGATATTGATATTGGACTGAATACCTTATGGAAATTAATATAAACGGTAAGCAAATCGATTTTGAACCAGAACCGGGTGAGATGCTCGCAGAGCTGCTGCGAGAACGTATGGGTTTAACCGGCACAAAGATCGGCTGCAGCGAAGATGAGTGCGGCGCTTGCACCGTTCTATTGGACGGAGAGCCTGTCCTGTCCTGCACCTATCCCGCAGTGAAGGCGGCTGGCAAGAAGGTGCTTACGATTGAGGGTTTAGCCAAACAATCGACGTCTATCGATAACGAGAGTCCGGGTCAAGACGGATTACATCCTCTTCAAGAGGCATTTGTGGTCTATGGCGCCGTGCAGTGCGGGTTTTGCATCCCGGGTCAGTTGATGACCGCATACGCATTATTACAGCGCAATCCTGCTCCCACTGAATTCGAGATTCGACAGGCGCTTAAAGATACGCTGTGCCGGTGCGCGGGATATCCAGCGATCATTGGGGCAATCCAGGCTGCAGCGGAGTCGCTGAGCACAAAAAAGGCGATCCGGCAACCATCTATACCGGCGAGTTCTGGACTAGGCAATTCGTCAATGGGCAGGTCAGCGCCGCAATTGGCGGTTGTCGGCACGATCCAATCGCGTCCCGATGCAGTCGCCAAAGTCACCGGTGAGGCTAAGTTCACTGATGACCTGCAGTTTGAAGACATGCTTTACGCGCGGGTCAAACGCGCTGGAATCCCACATGCGATCGTAACAGGTATCGATGTTGAAAAAGCGTACGCATTGCCCGGGGTTGAGGCTGTGATAACGGCAGAGGACATCCCCGGTGAGGTCACTCACGGGCTGGTAATCTATGATTGGCCGGTATTAGCCGGCGTGGGGGGTAGAATTCGTTACGTGGGCGATGCGGTTGCGCTTGTGGCTGCCGAGACGCGGGAGATTGCCACCCAGGCGCTTGACTTGATCGAGGTCGATTATGATCCCCAGCCCGTCATCAGCGACCCGGTTCAGGCGCATCAGCCTGATGCTCCCAGACTGCACTCATCAGGGAATTTGCTCAAGCATATCAAAGTGCGCAAGGGGGATGTCTCTCAGGGTTTTGCTGGTTCAGACGTCATCCTTGAGCACACTTTCTTTACGCCAATCACAGAGCATGCATTCCTGGAGCCCGAGTGCAGCATCGCAAGACCTGCGCCGGATGGGCGGATGGAAATTTACGTTGGTTCACAAATACCTTACGCAGACCGCAGCCAGACAGCGCGCGTTCTGGGAGTACCTGAAGAGCGTGTGCGTGTCATAGGGCAGTTGATGGGGGGTGGTTTTGGCGGCAAAGAAGATATCGCCGGGCAGATTCACGCGGCGCTGCTGGCTCAGGAAACGGGTCGTCCAGTTAAGCTGCTCTACGACCGGCATGAGAGCTTGATTGCGCATCCAAAGCGGCACGCGACTCAAATCCGAGTCAAAGTGGGTGCTGAGGAAAATGGTCGTCTGACAGCAGTGGAGACCGAGCTGTACGGAGATACAGGCGCATATGCTTCTCTGGGCGAGAAGGTGATGACTCGCGCTACGACCCATTCTTCGGGTCCGTACGAGATCCCGCACGCACGAGCGGATTGCTACGCCATGTACACCAATAATCCCCCGGCAGGAGCCTTCCGCGGTTTCGGTGTTACCCAATCTGCGTTTGCGGTGGAAAGTATGATGGATATGCTGGCTGAGCGTTTGGATATTGATCCAATCGAACTTCGGCGTATAAATGCATTGCGAGTTGGAAGCGTGACAAACACTGGTCAAACGCTGCACGAAAGCGTTGGACTGGTGGAATGTATTGACCGCGTAGCATCCGAAGTAAGACGCCTGGCAGATGGAAACCCCTTTGAATCAATAGAGGTTTTAGGTGCACCGTATTTACGCCGTTCGTGGGGATTTGCTGCAGCCTATAAGAACACAGGTCTTGGCGGCGGTGCTCCAGACAAGGCAGGTGCTGAAGTAGAATTGTTTGAAGATGGCACACTGGAGGTGCGGACATCTTCTGCAGAATTAGGGCAAGGTCTGGTCACAGTGCTGCAGATGATCGTGGCGGAAGAATTTGGACTGAAAAATACCAGTGTGAGGGTCCTGGTAATGGATACGGACCTCACACCCGACGGGGGACCAACGACTGCCTCGCGGCAGACGTACGTAACAGGAAATGCAGCCCTGCATGCTGCCAGGACGCTGCGACAGGCAATCACGACCACGCTGGCTGAAAGATTCGACCAACCCCCTGAATCGATCCGTTTTATTGAGGGATTAGCGCAGGTGGATGGTAAATCAATCCCACTTGGAAAGATCGTGGGTTTCATGCGGGCAGAAGGTCGAGAACCGCGTGTCCTGTATGAGTACTGGGCGCCAACCACGGAACCATTAGGAGAGGGCGGCGACATGCATTTTGCTTACTCCTTTGCCGCCCAGGCAGCAGAAGTGGAGGTAAACACAAAAACAGGTGAGGTGCGCGTTTTGAGAGTGATCGCAGCCAATGACGTTGGAAAGGCGATCAACCCTTTGGGTCTGGAGGGTCAGATGGAAGGGGGAGTGATGATGGGATTGGGAAATGCGCTTACCGAAGAATTCATAGTCGAAGACGGACAGGTGTTCACGGACCGGATGGCGCGCTACCGCGTCCCCTCTATTATTTTTACACCTGAAATTACCACAATAGTCGTTGAGCATCCAACCGCGGGAGGACCTTATGGCGCAAAGGGTGTTGGTGAAATTGTCAGCATCCCGACAACTCCTGCGATTACTAATGCAGTATATAATGCGGTAGGTGTCAGAATTGACCGGCTTCCGGTTGATCAGGCAGAGGTTATCAGGAAACTGCATCTTGGATAAACATATTGTCAGATGAATTATCATTGCGAGGAGGAACGACGAAGCAATTTCCTCGCCTTAGCTGCCAGGGCTCCCACGCCCTGGGTTTTGCGATGCTTGCCCTGAGCTTTATCCCGAGCGCAGAGAAGGACTACGAATGACTCCTCAATACTGTGAATATCAGGATAATGTGTATTTTATGTAAGTTGTAGCGAGATAAATGGACGAAGATACGACACCTCGTTGGCTTGAGTTGGCACGCGAAATCCAGGCTTTATCCCAAACCGGATTGTTTTTTGCGGAAAACGAATTTGCGCGTGAGCGGCACAAACGTCTGGGTGAGATTGCGGCTGAAATGGTAAGCGATCATTCCAGCTTAGAAATAAACGAACTTGTGAATATATTTGTTTCTCAAACTGGCTATGCCACTCCGCGGGTTGACGTGCGCGCAGCCGTATTTCGGGATGAAAAACTACTTTTGGTGCGCGAACGGATAGACGGGGGCTGGACGATGCCCGGTGGATGGGCGGACGTAGGGGATATTCCGTCCGGAGCGGCTGAAAGGGAGGTCCGTGAAGAAGCGGGATTCCTTGTTAAGGCACGTAAAGTGATAGGTGTTTATGATGCTAACCGTCTGGGTCCGCTGGAAATCTTCCATGCATATAAGATCGTGTTTTTATGCGATTTATTAGGCGGTGAAGCCCGGACCAGCAATGAGACCAGCGAGGTCGGATTCTTTGGGAGAGAAGAAATTCCCTTAATGTTGTCTGGAGAGCGAACGAAACAACGTCATATAACGGATGCATTCTCGGTACTGGATGATTCGGATAGACCGGCCGTGTTTGATTAAATGCAGATGACGAGGTTTCTGTAGTTTTATCCGGGTGTGTGAGCCCGAGTTACTAAGAAGGAAGGTATCCATGCTAATTACTAACGCAAAAATCATCACCTGGGAGCAGCCGAATCAAATCTTAGAAAACCAGGCGATCCGCATCTCGGGCGCTCACATCAGCGAGGTTGGGCTGCAAAATGAGTTGTTGGAGCTCTACCCCCGGGAGCAGCGTCTGGATGCGGGTGGGCAGTACGTGATGCCTGGAAATATCTGCGCCCATACCCATTTCTATGGCGCTTTTGCTCGCGGTCTCGCTATACCGGGTAGTGCACCCAAGGATTTCCCTGATATTCTGGAAAAGCTATGGTGGCCTCTCGATAAATCCCTAACTGAGGAAGATGTGCGCGCTTCTGCATTGGTCATGCTCGTCGATGCGATCAAAAACGGTACGACGACACTGATTGACCACCACGCTTCCCCTAATGCCTTGGCAGGATCATTGGACGTGATCGCTGAGGCGGTAGATCAATCGGGGGTGAGAGCAGTTTTGTGCTACGAGGTGACCGACCGGGATGGAGAGGATAAAGCGAAAGCTGGAATTGAAGAAAATGTGCGCTTCATCGAGCGTACTCGCCGAGAAAACGTCGCTGAAGGCAGAGTGGCAGCTACTTTCGGGCTGCATGCCAGCCTGACTTTATCCGACCGCACATTAGATGCCTGCCGAGAGACAGCTCCGGAGGGTGTGGGGTTTCACATTCACGTTGCGGAACATGAAGTTGACGAATACGACAGCCTGGGTAAATCGGGCTTGCGAGTCGTGGACCGGCTTGAACGACATGGCATACTCGGTCCAAACACAATTGTTGCCCATGCGATTCATGTCGATGCGCGTGAAGTGGGCTTATTGGCTGAAACAGGCACCTGGGTCACACACCAGCCTCGTTCGAACATGAACAACGGCGTGGGTGTCGCGGAAGTTGAGAGCATGCTGCGTGCGGGTGTCAATGTATGTCTGGGCACGGACGGTTTCCCACATACGATGTGGGAGGAATGGAAAACTGCCTATCTGCTGCATAAGGTATGGCACCGCGATCCGCGTAGGATGTCGGGGCTGGATGTGGTCCAAATGGCTGTTTACAACAATGCGCGGCTTGCGGGTTCATTTTTCGGGGGCGCTCCATTGGGCGTTATCGTGCCAGGAGCTCACGCCGACCTGATCTTCGTGGACTACCATCCCCACACTCCGCTGACGGTTGACAATTTACCCTGGCAAATCGTGTTTGGTTTTCAGGAGAGGATGGTTACGACGACAATTGCGGCGGGGAAGGTTCTCATGCACGATAGAGAGTTGCTGACGTTAGATGAAGATACGATCACTTCGGAAGCCCGCCGTCAAGCGTCTTCAGTATGGGAGAGATACTACGCACAATTCGGGATTTGAACTATCGGTATATCACTTTATTAACTCTAAAAAACATTAAATTCGGAATTTGTAACCAAACAGCCAACAAGTTAAAGGAAATCATATGGAAAAAAATCTACAACCACCATCCTCGGAGCCAAAATTGGCAATACTGGGTGGCACCGGGAAAGAAGGACCTGGGCTGGCAATGAGGTGGGCGCTGGCAGGTTATGCGATCATTATTGGCTCACGCAAAACCGAAAAGGCGCAAGCGACGGCTGCCAAATTGAATGAACAGCTCAATATTGAAACGATCAAAGGTAAGCAGAACAATGAAGCGGCTCAGAGTGCAGATATTTGTGTGCTTACCGTGGTTTATTCAGCGCACCGGGCGGCGTTAGAAGGTTTAAAAGAGGATTTGCAAGGAAAGATACTGGTTGATGCTACAGCCAGAATTGACTTTCGTGATCCCCGCCCCCCTTCACCGCCCTCCGCAGCGCGTATTGCTCAAGATATCCTGGGAGAAGGTGCGCGAGTGGTTGCCGCCTTTCAAAATGTTCCAGCGCATGCATTGAGTAAGAACCTTGGAGAAACTCTTGACACCGATGTGTTGGTGTGTGCAGATGATCCGGCGGCGGCTGATGAAATCATCAAACTAGCCGGCGCTGCTGGGATGCGGGCATATTTCGCTGGCGGTCTGGATAATGCGATCGTAGTGGAAGGATTGACATCGCTCTTGATCAGTTTGAATAAAAACTACGGCGTGAAGACGGCTAGTATTGGGGTTACAGGGATAAGGGTGTGAGGGATCAGGTGATTAGTACAATCCCCTCCTCTTAGCTACCAGGTCTCGCACGCCCTGGGATTTAAGATAAAAGACTTAAACAGTGTTCTCTACTGCCGACTAAAGACTACTACATGACATTAATCCTTACCCCCCTTCCTGGAATTCCGATAATCAAACCGGGTGATGATTTGGTTCAAGTGATCCTGGATAGTATAGAAAGAGAGGGCATTGTTCTGCAAGATAGTGACATTTTTGTCCTGGCACAAAAAATCGTATCAAAATCCGAAGACCGGTTTGTAAACCTGAATCAGGTCAAACCGTCGGTAGAAGCTTTTGAGTTGGCTCACAAGACTCAAAAAGACCCCCGTTTGGTGGAATTGATCCTGCGTGAGAGCAGTTGTGTGCTGCGTACCCGCCCGGGAACGATCATTGTAGAACATCGCCTGGGGTTTGTGTGCGCAAATGCTGGTATTGACCATTCAAATGTTGGGGATATCAGCGAAGGTTTGGATGCATGGGTGCTACTGCTGCCAGAAGATCCAGATAAATCGGCACGTGAATTGCGAATGAGGCTGGAGGCTGCGAGCGCTAAAAAGTTGGGCGTATTGATCGTTGACTCGCATGGTCGTGCATGGCGCCTTGGAACAGTGGGGATTACGATTGGCATGGCAGGTGTGCCGGGTCTGGTTGATTTACGCGGAAAGTCGGATATGTTCGGCTATCGACTGCAGACAACCGAGGTTGGAGCTGCGGATGAGTTGGCCGCGGCAGCTTCCCTCGTTATGGGGCAGTCCGATGAAAAAAAACCAGTTATTCATGTGAGAGGATTTCCATATCCACCCTGCGACGCATCCCTGGGAGAGCTGTTGCGACCTGAAGAGGAGGACCTGTTTCGCTAAAACGGTCATTTGCCCCATTTTCATAAACAGCGAGGATCACTGATCCCTTGATTATGCTGATCAAACGAATTGCTATTAATATTCAGCCAGTTGGAGTTTGTTGAACTATGAAGCTGTTTAAAACCACTATCCCCGATCCCCTAACCCCTGAACCTTCATGAAAATTGTGGCGCTTGCCGGTGGAGTGGGTGGGGCGAAACTTGCTGACGGACTGGCACAGTTATCATCTGGCGCTGATCTCACAGTGATCGTAAATACTGGCGATGATTTTGAGCATCTCGGTCTGAAAATTTGTCCAGACCTGGATACTGTTTTTTATACCTTGGCTGGCATTGCTAATCCAGCCACTGGTTGGGGGAGAGCTGGTGAGTCCTGGCGTGCGCTGGAGATTGTGGAGTCCCTAGGCGGACCAACCTGGTTTCGTTTGGGCGATCTAGATCTGGGACTGCATCTGGAACGCAGTCGTCGGCTGCGGAGTGGAGAAATGCTGAGCCAGATAACGAGCGATTTTTGCCTTGCCCTGGGAATTGGCGCCCAAATTCTTCCCATGAGCGACGATGTGGTTCCAACCCGGGTATATACCAACGAGGGGGAAATGCCGTTTCAGGAATATTTCGTCCACCGTCAATGCCATCCCGCAGTTTCCGGCTTTCGTTTTGAAAGCGTGGAAGACGCCCGGCCTGCGCCTGGGGTATTGGAGGCGCTTAACAAAGCAGACCTGGTGATATTTTGCCCATCGAATCCGTGGGTTAGTCTGGATCCGATATTGGCAGTTCCGGGCATTCGTGATGTTGTATCGTCAAAAGGTCGTATTGTCGCTGTTTCTCCAATTATCGGAGGTAAGGCTGTAAAAGGCCCGGCGGCAAAAATGTACACAGAATTGGGCATCCAACCCAGCGCGCTATCCGTAGCGAGGCATTATGCCGATTTGCTCAGCGGTTTTATCATGGATAAAATCGATGCTGAGCTCCATGAATCCATCATAGATTTGGGTATCGAAACCTGCCTTACGAATACGCTGATGACGACGCAGGAAGACCGGTATCGCTTGGCAGAGGAGGTGGTTGAATTTGGGATGAAGTTGTGAAAATTCAGCTTAAAAGATTACAGAATCTCATAATAATTTCAAGAATAACGCCTAGCATCGGATATAATACTTAAGAGAGAAGAGGGATCGCCCAGGACCAGATATTACCAGTATGCTTACATTCGTGGCTCTTTAAAAAAAATTCAAAATTGCGAGGTATAGAAATATATGGCTCTATGGGCGATAGTACCTGTAAAACCCCTGCGTCGAGGAAAATCGCGCCTGGCGGGGGTGCTTTCACCTGAAGAACGCAATGATTTAAACCGCCGTCTTTTGACTCATACGCTCGAAACACTTAATGCAATCCCCGAAATTGAGCAGATATTGGTGATCAGCCGCGATCAGGCTGCCTTATCTTTGGCTCGGGAACACGGAGCAAGGACGGTATTGGAAAACGGAGCGCCTGAACTGAATGTGGCATTGGCGCGTGCGACTATTGTAGCTAAAAATTATGCCACCCGCGGCTTGTTGATCGTACCGGCAGATTTGCCCTTGATTTCACCGGAAGACGTAATTGCTATGCTGGACATAGCTGTTGACCCTCCGGTTGTTGTCCTGGCTCCAGACCATCGTCGACAGGGTACGAATGCGTTATTGGTGTGCCCGATTGGTTTGATCGAATATGATTTCGGTCCTGGTTCTTTTCAACGCCACTGCGAAAGAGCGCTGCAAGCTGGTGCGAGGCTGGAAATCTTGGAGCTGCCTTCTCTGGCGTTAGATATGGACATGCCGGAAGATTTGGAAATGGTAATTGAGAAATTAGAGACTTCATTTTCGAATATTTTTGATTGATTTACCCTCAATGTGATATGTTTTTGGAATGACGATATTACCGGAAATTTGAAATACTCATTTGAAAGAATGAATAACAGATAGGAGGTCATATGTCTGAACGTGTTGCCCTTTACCTTCAAGATGCCCATGATCTAAGAGATGGGTTAGATTACGTGCAGTATGCAGAGAAACGTGGATTTGAAGCGGTCTGGCAAGCCGAATCTCGGCTGGTGCGGGATGCAATTGTTCCAATGGCAGCATATGCCGCCGTAACTGAGCGGCTCAAGGTTGGATCTGGGGTAATTAATAACTGGACTCGCAACATTGGTCTGCTGGCGGCAACTTTCCTGACACTGGACGACCTGGCGCCTGACCGGGTCATCTGCGGGATAGGCGCTTGGTGGGACCCGTTAGCACGGGATGTTGGAATTGAACGGCGTAAACCGCTCACAGCCATGCGTGAGACTGTGGAGATTCTGAGACGATTGCTCAACATGGAAAGAGTGACATATCACGGCGAATTCGTCAGTGTCGAAGGTATTGAACTGGATATAGTCCATGGTCGACGTGAACCCCGTAACGTGCCCATAATGATCGGAGCCACTGGGGACAAAATGATGGAATTGACCGGCGAGATAGCAGATGGTGTCGTTTTGAATTATTGCGTGCCGCCTGAATACAATAATCGGGCGATGGAACTGCTGGAACGGGGAGCAAAGAAAAGTGGTCGTACACTGGATGATATCGACAGACCACAGTTGGTAGTATGTTCTGTAGATTACGATCAAGAGCGAGCAATGGACACAACTCGCGAACTGCTCACCCAGTATCTAGCTCAACAGCCTCACATTGCAAAAGCTTCTGGGGTGTCCCAGGAAGTTGTCTCCGAGATTCATTCCATACTGGGTTGGCCGGCTACGAAAGAACAAATACAAGAGGCCAAGCACCTTGTTCCTGATGAGCTTATCCTGCGTATCAGTGCCTCCGGAACACCGGATGAGGCGCGTGCTAAAGTGGATGAGTACCGCAGGAATGGGTGTACGTGTCCGATATTGTATCCGGTAGGAGGAGATGTAAATCTGTTAATCGACACTTTTGCACAGGAGTAAATCTAGAGCAGTAATCACACTTCAAATTAGGAACCCTTAAAATACGAAGCGATCACCTGGTTGAATGAGCAATTAAGGAGATCCAACGAATGAACCCAGACAAATTTTTATCTGATCTTTCCCAAATCTATCCCGCAGAGCGCTTTCTAACCCAGCCCGCACAGCTCACTCCATACGAATCGGATGCGCTTACCGCTTACCGCGTACGTCCACTGGCAGTGGTTCTTCCTGTAACTCAAAATGAAGTGATTGAAACTGTGAGGCTTTGCGGTCGTTATCAAATTCCATTTGTGGCGAGGGGCAGCGGTACAAGCCTCTCGGGTGGTTCACTGCCAGTGGAAGGCGGCATCGTTATCGCGCTGAACCGGCTGGACCGCATCTTGCGTATAGACCCCGAGAACAGGATTGCAGTGGTTGAAGCAGGTGTGGTGAACCTGGATGTGAGCGCCGCTGCTCAACCATACGGCTTGTACTATGCCCCTGATCCATCCAGCCAGCCAATCTGCACAATTGGCGGGAATCTGGCGTTCAATTCGGGCGGTGCTCATTGTCTGAAATTCGGCATGACGAGCAATCACGTTTTAGGAATAAAAGCGGTTCTTCCCGACGGTGAAGTCGTTCAATTGGGGGATGAGAGCTTGGAAGGAATCGGACCCGATCTGGTCGGTTTGTTCGTAGGTTCGGAGGGGTTGTTCGGAATTGCCCTGGAGGTAATTCTGCGATTGATGCCGAAGCCGGAGATTTTCAAGACTGTTTTAGCCTCCTATAGCTCGTTGGAGGGTGCGGGCAACGCAGTTTCACAAGTAGTGGCTTCTGGTTTATTACCAGGCGCGATGGAGATGATGGATGAACTGGCTATCCAGGCAGCTGAAGCTGCGGTTCAAGCTAACTATCCACCTGGAGCGACGGCATTGCTGATTGTTGAGATAGATGGGGAAAAAAACCAGGTCGAAGAGGAATTTGAGCAATTAATGGGTGTAATTGAATCTTCGGGTGCTCAGGAAATCCGGGTGGCACAAGACGATGCCGACCGTGCCCGCATCTGGAAGGGTCGCAAGAGTGCATTCTCGGCTGTTGGTCGCTTGAGTCCGGATTATATTGTGCAGGATGGTGTCGTCCCCAGGAGCCGTTTAGGAGAAACACTAGCGGAGATTGAGCGATTAAGCAAACAATATAATGTGCGTGTGGCGAATGTATTCCATGCCGGTGATGGCAATCTACACCCGCTTATCCTGTATGACGGTCGCGAAGCTGGATCTCTGGAACGAGCAGAGGAGATCGCAGGTGACATCATTCACATATGCATCCAAAGTGAAGGTTCGATCACGGGTGAGCATGGAGTTGGAATGGAAAAGCGCGCCTATTTACCTCAAATGTTCAATGAGGTTGAGATGAATACCATGCGCCAGTTGTATAACGTGATGGACCCGCAAAAGATCTCGAATAGAGGCAAGATGTTTCTGGATATTGATTCAGTTTCTATCAGTTAATGAAGGTGCAATCTATGACCAACGGAATACCAGCTTCAGTATC
>RCNB010002298.1_pt1 | contig 11801 bp, 7 predicted proteins | sample 2041321 | NCBI WGS metagenome assembly RCNB01 (sample SAMN09708232, study PRJNA481090) | Marine sediment metagenome, whole genome shotgun sequencing project.
CATACCTCGCGGACCAACCCGGCCAAGGTGCGGGAGCAGGACATGCCCGCCCATCTGCGGAAAGAGGGGATCAAGTATCCCGCCGACATCACCGAAACCATCGTGGCCAACCTGGAACACCTCGAAATCGATGCGCTGATTCCCATTGGCGGTGACGACACCCTGAGCTACGCTGCCCGCCTGAACGAGGCCGGCTATCCCCAGATCGCCATTCCCAAGACCATGGACAACGACGTCTTCGGCACCGACTACTGCATCGGGTTCGGGACGGCCATCACCCGTAGTGTTCAGGCCATCAACGATCTGCGGACCCCCATCGGCAGCCACGAGCGCATCGGCCTGATCGAACTGTTCGGACGTAACAGCGGCGAGACCTCGCTCATCGCCAGCTATCTGGCCAACGTCGATCGAGCCATTATTTCCGAGGTCCCTTTCGACATCGAAAAACTGGCCGGCATGATCTCCCGTGACCAGGCTGACAACCCCAGTAACTACGCCATTGTGACCATCAGCGAGGGGGCGATTGCCGCCGGAGGCGAAGTGATGGAAACCGGCGAAGAAGATGCCTACGGCCACAAGAAACTGGGTGGCGTCGGCCTGTGGACTGCGGGAAAAATTAAGGAACTCACGGGAAAAGAGGTTACATATCAGCAGTTGGGTTATATGATGCGATGCGGTCCTCCCGATGCCCTGGACCGAATGGTGGCCATGAATTTTGGCAACCTGGCCATGGATATGTTGCTGGACGGGGCCAGCGGGTTGATGACCGCCCTTCAGGACGGCAAGTACACCACCGTCGGACTTAATTCGGTCATCGAGGGCGTCAAGCGGGTGGAAGTGGACCGCTTCTACGATGTGGACGAATACCGGCCGGTGATTCGCAGGGTCCAGAATCTACCGATGTTCTTGAGATAAACCAGGGAGTTGCTCAGAGCGCCCATGAACCGCCACCGATTTCTGCGCTTATTTCTGGCCTTGGTGGTTTTTGGGACCGCGGGCTACCTCCTGCGTGGATACATCACGGACGACACCTTCATTCACCTCCGCTATGCACAGAATCTTCTGGAGCGGGGTGAATTTTCCTTCAATCCCGGCGAGCAGACCTACGGCGCCACCAGCCCGCTGTGGGTATTCGGCCTGGCCCTGCTTATCAAACTGGGTTTGGCCCCCATGACCGCGGCCTGGGTTTTTGGGGCGGTCTGCGGACTGGTCATGATCCTGGCCGCCGACGCCATCATCGAGCGTTTGACCTTCGGCAGAAGCTGGAAAATCCTCGTGATGCTTCTGGTGGCCAGCGATGTATGGTTTTTGCGGTGGGCTTTTTCAGGCATGGAGACCCCACTGGCCACCGCCCTTCTGGTCGTCCTGCTGATCCCCCTCGTATCGCCGCAGGCCCGCGGACCTATGTGGCACCGGTATCTCTGGTGGGGGGTGGGCGCGGGTCTGGCGGGATTGGTCCGCCCCGAGTTCCTGGTGATGGTTCCTTTGGCCTTGCCCATGCTGCTGTGGTTCGAATATTTCCGCGCCGGAGGCATGAAAGGCGCCAGCGGTCGGTTCCAGGCCCGGCCCCACAAGCCGTTGCTCGCGGGAATTTTCGGTTGGATGCTGGTGGTTTTGCCCTGGCTGGTTTTCGCCTGGTTCACCTTCGGAAGGATCTTCCCCGAAACCGCAACCGCCAAGAGTGTCGGCTTCACCCTGAACCCGGTGACCATGTATCCCTATCTGTACCGGGCGGTTGGATTGCTGGCCATACCGCAGGGATTCCTCTGGGCCGGACTGTTTATTCTGATCATTCTCATCCTCCGGCGCCATCAGTTCCTGGAACGCTACTCCGGACAAGACCGGGAGCCGGGGTTCCAGCCTTTTTTGGAAGATGACGAGCCCGTAGGAAGCGCAGGTTTCGGCCCCAAGGGAACTGGGCCCTGGTCGGTTTGGGGACCGGTGGCCATGGTGGGGATCACCGCCGTCTGGGTGGCTGTCCTGGTGGGCGGCCTGGCCGCGCGCCAGGTCTGGGTCATTTCCCGATACGTTTGCCCCTTGACTCCGGTCATGCTGCTGGCCATGAGCGTCGTGGTCGAATGGCTGATGGAGGGGGTGGCGGTCACGGTCTCCATCCGGAAAACGGGGAAGGCCATCATCTTGACCGCAGCGGTCGCGACCCTGGCGCTGAACTGGTGGGTCTTTTCCTCCGAAGTGTTGCCCCACGCCCGCAAGTTTCCCGTCGGTGTCCGGGAATGTTTTTTCGATCTGGGAACCTGGCTTCGGGACAACACGCCACCCGATACGGTGGTCGCGGCGGCGGATATCGGGGCTATCGGTTTTGCCAGCGAACGCCGGGTGCTGGATTTGATGGGTCTGGTCAGTCCCTCGATTTTGGAGCTGGGCCGTAACCTGGGTTTCCAGGAAATGGTGGAAAGCGGCGCCTGGCTGCAGGCCAATACAGGGTCGAAAGGGACGGGCCCTGTCGCGGACTATTTCGTGGATCGCAACCAGGGTGTGCCGCGGTGGGAGGACCGGACCGTGCATGGTGTCCGGTTCGAATTACTTGATTACTGTACCATTGATGGGATGGGACTCAGTGAACCGGAGCTGTGGACCGTGGCGCTCTACCGCCTGGTCGCCGAAGATACCAAGGTCAAATCCTCCGCCGGCGGGTAATTTTCCGCGGCCAACCGCTTGACAACCATCACACTGACGTCATCCTCAAAGGGGCTGTGGTCCCCGAATTCCCTCACCTTTTCAATGATCTGGTTGGCGATTTCCTTCGCCGAGTCCCGATGGCACTCCTGAATGGTCCGGATCAGTCCCTCGCGGCCGAACTCCACGCCCCCCTCGTCGCTGGAGGGCCTTCGAGGGTCGCCACGTTCGGTGACCCCGTCGGTGAACATGACCAGGGTTTCGCCAGGTTTCATGGTTATGTAACCTCGCCTGTAGACGGCATCGGGCAGCGGGCCGAGGACCGGACCCAGGGTCTTCAACTCGAAGACCTCGGATTGGGCCGTCACCAGCAGGGGTGGGCAATGGCCGCCGTTGACGTAGGCCATGTTGCCGGATTCTTCGAGTTCCCCGTAAAACAGGGAGATGAAACGGCTGGTCAGACTGCTGCGGTGAATCACCCGGTTCAAGCGGCTGATGGTTGCGGTGATCTTTTCCCCTTCGGCCTGACCCATGCGCATACCGATAACCACGTCCCGGGCCTGCAGGGCGGCGGGCAGACCGTGGCCGCTGGCGTCGGCGAGCATCAGACCGAGGGTTCCTTCCTCGACCCGCTGGACATCGTAGACGTCGCCTCCCACCTCTTCGGCGGGATGGCTCACCGCGGCGATCTCGAATCCTTCCAGGGTGGCCAAACGCCGGGGCAGCAGGGAATGCTGGATGGCCTGGGCTTGTTTCAGCTGGTTGACGTAGGCCTGTTCGCGGAGTTTCAAGCCTATGGTCGCCCGGATGGTTTCCAGGAGCACCAGGAGATCGTTTTCGCTGCCGTGGTGCCGGATTCCCAGACTCAGGATGTAGGACGGTTCGCGCCCGATGAGGATGGCCGCCGAATCCACGTCGCTGAACTGGGCCTCCAGGTCCGGATCCCAGCCGGGCGACTCGGGGGAGATGACCCACAGCCGGCGACGTTGAATGTCCTTGACCACCTGGTATTGTTTGCTGACGGTCTTGCCGGCGATTTGCGGTCCATGTCCGCTGATACTTTTGATCAGGAGGAAATCCAGCTCCCTTTCCCGGTACAGACGGCCGCTGACGACACCGAAATCAGCCATGTCGTCGCTTTCGACCAGCAACTGCAGGATGTCCAGTAACATGGCCTCGTCGCCGGCCGAATTGTCGATCCGGTCCAGAAGATTTTCCACGGTCCGGTACAGATGTTTGTGCAATAGAAGCCCTCCGGTTCCTACCTGTCGTCCGCTGGTTGATGCCGCCGGGATTGTAGGTCAAAGGTAAGGTTTCCGCCATCATCCGAGAAATATGTTTTATTGTCTGCAACTGTTGGGTCGCCGGGGCGTTCCAGAACCACCGCTTCCCAGGACTGGACGTTCCGGTGCCACGGGGATATCGTACCTAACCAACAGGAACTCGGACCTCCGGGCCGGCCCGCCTTGCCGGCCCTCTCAACGAAAGGGACTCCCGTGGACGACGCAGCCAGGATCGATGCCTTGAGAGAGAACTTCACCGCCATGCGTGCGGAGGTGGGGAAGATCATCGTGGGACAGGACGCCGTCGTCGAGGAAATGATGATCGCCCTGTTCGCCGGCGGCCACGTGCTGCTGGAAGGCGTGCCCGGCCTGGCCAAGACCCTGCTCATCAGCAGCCTGGCCCGGGTCATGGATCTCAGCTTCAGTCGTATTCAGTTCACTCCCGATCTGATGCCGAGTGACATCACCGGTTCGGAAATCCTCGAGGAGGACCACGGCACCGGACGCCGGGAATTCAAATTCATCAAGGGACCCATCTTCGCCAACGTGATTCTTGCCGACGAGATCAACCGGACCCCGCCCAAGACCCAGGCCGCTCTGCTGCAAGCCATGCAGGAACGCCAGGTCACCACCGGCGGCCAAACTTTCGACCTGGACCGGCCCTTTTTTGTCCTGGCCACCCAGAACCCCATCGAGCAGGAGGGGACTTATCCTCTGCCCGAAGCCCAGCTGGACCGGTTCATGTTCAACGTGCTGATCGACTATCCGACCTATGCCGACGAGCTGACCATCGTGGAAAAGACCACCGGGTCGACGGAGGTCGAGTTGAACCGGGTCCTGGGCGCCGCGGATGTCCTGGGCAACCAGGCCGTGGTGTGCCAGGTGCCGGTGGCGGAAAACCTCACCAGTTACGCGGTCCGGCTGGTGCGGGCCACCCGGGTCGGCAGCGGTGAAGAGGTCGCCCCCGCCAAGGAATACCTGGCCTGGGGCGCGGGGCCCCGTGCCGCCCAGTTCCTGATCCGCGGCGCCAAGACCCGCGCCCTGATGGATGGACGGCCGACCCCCGAGCTGGAGGACATCCGGCGGTTGGCCCTGCCGGTGCTGCGACACCGGCTGGTTTCAAATTTCCACGCCGAGGCCGAAAACATCAGCAAGGACAAGATCGTCGGCATGATTTTGGACGAGGTGACTCCGTGAGCAGTCCGCTGCTGACGCCCGAACTTGTCGGTCACCTGGGTCGCCTCGATCTGGTGGCCCGCCTGGTGGTCGAGGGATTCCTGACCGGCCTTCACAAAAGCCCCTACCACGGCTTCAGTTCCGAGTTCGCCGAATATCGCCAGTACATTGCCGGGGAACCTGTATCCCACATCGATTGGCGGGTTTACGCCAAGACCGACAGGCATTACCTGAAGGTCTTCACCGAAGAAACGAATCTGCGCGCCACCCTGCTGGTGGACTGCTCGGCCAGCATGGATTTCACTGGAGATCCAGCCCGCCCGACCAAGAAGGCTTACGCCAGTTACCTGGCCGCGGCCCTCAGCTACCTGCTGCTGCGGCAGAACGACGCCGTGGGTCTGGTGACGTTCGACGAAGCTCCTTTGGCCATGGTCCCGGCCCGCTCCATGCGCAAGCAGCTTTTCCAGGTGCTGAAGGTCCTCGACAGCCTGCCGACCGGATCGGGCACCCGACTGGGCAAAGTTCTGCATCGGGTGGCCGAACGGGTCCAGCGGCGAGGGTTGATCCTGTTGCTCAGTGACCTGATGGACGACCCCGAACGGATCATTTCCGGATTGAAACACTTCCGGCACCAGGGCCACGAGGTGATCGTGTTCCAGATCCTGGATCCCCGAGAAGTGGACCTGGAGTTCGAGGGTGAGGTCGAATTCGAGTCCCTCGAGGAACCCGGCCGCAGGATCCGCCTGGAGCCATCGCACCTGCGGGATAGTTACCAGCAGCGGTTTGATCAGTGGCGGTCTTCCTTGCGGCGTGAATGCCGCCGTCAACTGGTGGACCTGGTGGAAATCACCACCGACACCCCCTTCGAAAAGGGGCTGGGTGCGTACCTCCAGAAACGGCGGCGGATGTTCTGATGCCGTTGTCCTTCCTGAATCCCTCTCTTTTATTCGGGACCGCCGCGGCGGCCCTGCCGATCATCATTCATTTTCTCAGCCGGCGCCGCGTACAGCGCCAGCTGTTCAGTGACCTGCGGTTTCTGGATGAAGTCCAATCCCGTCAGGCGCGTAGTCTGGGCATCCGGCGCTGGTTGCTGCTGTTGTTGCGGGTGCTGGCGATTCTCCTGGTGGCTCTGGCCGCCGCGGGACCGCGTTGGGGTGGAGTGGGGGCCAGCAGCGGGGACCGTTCCGTTCTATTTGTGCTCGATACCAGTGCCAGCATGGGCACTCAGATGGATGATGGAACCCGGCTGGACGCCGCCCTGGAAGCCTGCGAACAGATGATCCGGGTCCTGCCCAAATCCTCAGCGGTCCAGGTCATCACCTCTGGCAGCGGCACCGCGCCCCTGTTCGGGTATTGGCTGCCCGCCGGCGCGGGAGCCGTCGGGGGGTTGTCCGTGGTCAGGCTCACCGACGGGGCCTTTGATTTGCCGGCGGTCCTGAGGGAATCCGCTCGTATGGTGGCCCGGGCTCCGGGCACCCCGGTTGAGGTTGTGGTCTTGAGCGATCTCCAGCAAACCGATCAGGACGACCGCCTCGGTTTGGCGGCGGCCAGGCTGAACGAAGTAGGCGCGACCCGGTTCCTGGTGCACCGGGTCGGTCAGCCGGTGCCCGGCGGGGGAATTCTGGCGGTCGATCTGCCGGGAAGGGCGGTTCAGCCCGGGGAAAACATCACCTTGCGGGCCAGGGTGCTGCCCGCCTTCGACGAACAGGTTTTTTCTTTCGAGCTGGATGGCAAGCCGGTGGCCGAGGCGGTGACCAGCGGTACCGCCGGACAGATCGTGGAGGTGGAATTCCCGGTGACGGTTCCGGGGGTCGGTCTCCACCGGGGAATGGTCCGCAAGGAAAGCGACGCCTTTCCCGGCGATGACCAGCGGCCTGTGGCCCTGTCCGTCCCGGAGGCGGTGGCGGTTTTGCTGGTCCATGGTCCAGACCGTCCCGCCGATGCGGTGGCCGGCCGCGGCGGCTGGCGTTATCTGGCCCAGGCTCTGGCCCCCGGGGCGGGCCCGTCGCCCTTCCGGGTGCGGGCGGTCCCCGGAGCGGATCTGACGACCGGTGCCATATCCACCAGCGACGTGGTGGTGCTGGTGAACCCTGAACCTCTGGGTCGCCGCGCCCTGGAAGGTTTTCTCGGCTGGCTCGATCAGGGTGGGGCGGCCCTGTTCCTGGTGGGGGATCCCACCCTGTCCGGATATCTGTCGCGCACCATCCTGCCCCAGCTGGGGTTGCCCGGAACCGTGGAATTCCAATCTGTCGCCGGACCGGGCCAGCACGTCAGGGTCGTGGACCCGGAACACCCCGTTTTTTCAGGCCTGGATCCGGAGGCCATCGCCACCTTCGAGGAAATCGTGTGGCGCCGCTGGTTCCGGACCCTCGAGGGTGACGGGGCGGCCCTGCTGACCTTGACCGGGGATGATCCCATCCTGATCGAGGGAACCCACGGTGAAGGAAAATTCGCTCTTCTGCCCTTCGATCTCCTTTCTTCCGGAAGTGACCTGGCCGCCAGTCCCATGGCCCTTCCGTTTTTCCAGCGATTGACTTCCTGGCTGGCTCGGCCCGGCCGCCTTTCCGCAGCGGTGAATACCGAGGTTGGGACTCAAGCGGTGGTCCGGCCGCTGCAGCTGGAATCCGGGTCTGCCGTGGAAAAGGCGGAAAACCTGCTGGTTACCGATCCGGAAGGCCTCCGGACCGACGCTGCGACCTTGGCCTGGCAGGCCGGGGTACCCCTTTTGAAGGGGGGGACCATCACCCGGTCCGGCTTTGTCACTTTTTTGGCCGGTCAGGACACCTTGGGCCTGGTCGCCGCGGGTATTCCCGCGTCCGAATCAAAGCTCGAGCTCCACGAGGTTCAGGATTGGCGGAACCTGATGCAGGAAAAGGATCTGGAGGTTGTCGCCGACCTGACCAGCCGGGCCCCCGCCGATTTCATGGGGGCCCTGGGGGGACACAACGCGGCTCCCTGGTTGCTTGGCTTGGCCCTTCTGGTGCTGCTGGTCGAAGTCTGGTTGGGCAGGGGGGCCGGTTCCCCCCGAAAAGCCGGTTCGGAAATCCTGTCATAATCGCTTGCAAATTCCCTGGCCGTTCGTTTCCTTGGGGGGAGGGGAAATATGACTAAAGATGTCCGCGATATTGCGGTCAGGAACGGATTTCCACCTTCCTGCAGGGCGGGTGGTCACCAAGGAGCCGGGTCCCATGTGGAATTACTCCGACAAGGTTATGGACCACTTCATGAACCCCCGCAACGTCGGGGAAATCGACGAGCCCGACGGGGTGGGCGAGGTCGGGTCCATGGCCTGTGGCGATGCTCTGCGACTTTCCTTCAAACTCGATGAAGAGGGCAAGATCGCCGACGCCAAATTTCAGACCTTCGGTTGCGGCAGCGCCATCGCCTCGAGCAGCATCCTGACCGAAATGGTCAAGGGCAAGACCCTCGAAGAGGCGGCTGCCATCACGAACCAGGACATCGCCAAAGAACTCGACGGCCTTCCCCGGGAGAAGATGCATTGTTCGGTCATGGGACGCGAAGCCCTCGAGGCCGCCATGATCGATCATTACCAGCGTCTCGGTCGCGGGGTTCCCTGTTACCTGATGCATCAGGAAACCCTGTTGTGCCACTGTTTCCAGGTGACCAAGGACACTGTCCGCGATGCCATCTACAGCCACCGTCTGGAAGATGTCGAGGACGTCACCAACTTCACCAAGGCCGGCGGCGGCTGCCAGGACTGCCACCACGATATCCGCGACATGCTGCGGGATTGCTGGGACAAGATCGAACGCGGCGAAGCGCCCGAACCCAAAGAGGACTCCGGCCTGATCCAGCTCGAGGGAATGCCGACCCCGGCGCATGTTGTCCATGATCCGGCGGACGAGACCATCGTGACCCGGATCCAGGAAATGCTTACCGAGGACATTTCCGTGGCCTTGCGCAACGATGGCGGCGACATCGAATTCGTCCGTTACCAGGACGGGAAGGTCTATGTCAGGCTGACTGGATCTTGCGCCGCCTGCAAGGCCTCGGACGTGACCATCAAGGGCTACGTCGAGGCCCAGCTTCGCGAATTCATCAGCGAGGAACTGCAAGTGATCGAGGTGGACAAGTGATGAACTCCGGCGGCAAGAGCTTCAACATGATGGAAGGGCTGCCCGAACCCCCGGACAAGGGCATCTATTTCGACAACAATGCCACGACTCCGGTGGCCCCGGAAGTCATTGAGAAGATGATCCCCCTGCTGTCCGACCATTTCGGCAATCCCTCGAGCATGCATTCCTTCGGCGCCCGGGCCGGGGACGAAGTGGCCGAGGCCAGAGATAAGGTCCAGAGCCTGGTTGGAGCGACCCAGTCGAGCGAGATCGTGTTCACCGGTGGGGGTTCCGAGAGTGACAATCTGGCCATCGTCGGCACCCTGCACGCCAACCCGAACAAAAGGCACCTGATCACCACGGCCGTCGAACACCCGGCCGTGCTGGGCCTCTGCCGGGATCTCGAAAAGAGGCACGGTTACGAGGTGACCTATCTTGCGGTCGATGCCACCGGACAGCTGGACCTGGACGAACTGCGGCAATCGTTGCGTGAAGACACGGCGGTCGTTTCGATCATGATGGCCAACAACGAGACCGGGGTGATTTTCGATTCCGAGGCCATCGGCCAAATCGTGAAGGCCAACGGCTCGGTCTTTCATGTGGACGGCGTGCAGGCGGCGGGCAAGTTGCCGCTGGACATGCGGTCTTCCACCATCGATCTGTTTTCCCTGTCGGGTCACAAACTTCACGCTCCGAAGGGAGTGGGCGCTCTTTATGTGCGCAAGGGAACGAAGATCCGGCCTCTCATTGTGGGCGGCCACCAGGAACGCGGACGCCGGGCCGGGACCGAAAACGTGGCCTCCTTGGCGGGGCTCGGGGTGGCCTGCGATCTGGCCGTCGCCAACATTGAACACGAAAACACCGTGGTCAGGGGATTGCGGGACGATCTGGAAAAAGGACTACTGTCCGCAATTCCCGATACCCATGCCAACGGTGATCCGGACTGCCGTCTGCCCAACACCACGAACATCAGCTTCCAGTACATCGAGGGCGAAGGTATCCTTCTGCTGCTCGATCGCGTCGGGGTGGCGGCCAGTAGCGGATCGGCCTGCACCAGCGGCAGCCTCGAACCTTCCCATGTTCTGCGGGCCATGGGCCTGCCCTTTACCCTGACCCACGGGTCCATCCGTTTTTCCCTGTCCCGTTACAACTCGCAGGCCGAAGTGGATTATGTGATTCTGGCACTGCCGCCGATCATCGAACGGCTGCGCATGATCACCCCGTTCAACGAGCAACGCGCCACCTTCTAGTCGGAACGCCCCCGTGGGCGGGACATCAGGTCGCAAGGTCCAAAATGGATAGCCACCAACAGGCGTGCAGCGAGCCGACCGGTTTGCTGCACGCCGCCTTTCAGGATTTCCAGACGGGCGCCGGCGTGTACAAGGCCGTGGCCTCGGTGGAGTCTGCCTTGGACGAGGCGCCGGACGGGCCGCTGTTGATATCGGGGCTGCATGGTGGAGCCCGTGCCATGCTCCTGGCAGGGTGGTTCTTCCGTGCCGACCGTCCGGGTTTGGTGGTGACGCCGGACCGGGAGTCCGCCGATCAACTCGCCGACGACCTGGAAACCTGGTTGGGTGCCGGAAGCGTGATCCATCTGCCCCAGCAGGAAGTTCTGGCCTTCGACCACAACTCCCCCGAACCGGCCCTGGTCGGGGATTTCCTGACCGGACTTCATCGCCTTCAGACCGGCGGCAGCCACCTGGTCGTCACCTCCGTCTACGCCCTGCGTCAGAGGGTGATGGCGCCGGCGGTCCTGGCCCAGGCGACCCTGACTCTACAGTGCGGTCAAAATGTGGATCTGGATGAGCTGTGCCTTCAGCTGTCTCAGCGTGGTTATCGCCCGGCAGGGATGGTGGCCAAGGTGGGGGACTACGCCAGGCGGGGCGGCCTGCTGGATATCTTCACACCTTCACCTGAACCGCTGCGGATCGAATTCTTCGACGATGAGATCGTTTCCATCCGCCAGTTCAATGTGGAAACCCAGCGCACGATCCGGCGCGACGACCAGGCGGTCGTGCTGCCGGTAAGTCATCTTCTGATCGATGACGACGCGGTCATTTCCTGCCTGGGCAAGGTGGAAGGGAAAATCGCCTCCGAAGGGTTGGACCCCGATTTCCTGGATGACCTGGAGGCTCGTATCGAAGATCGCCTGACCGATGACGGCCTCGAATCCTATCTGCCCTGGCTAGGCCCGTCGGCAAAGGTGACCGACTACCTTTCCGACGGAACTTCGGTTTTCTGGCTGGATCCTTCCCGGCTGAAGGAGCAGTCGGATCTGCTCGACGCCGAGCTGCCGCGACTTCGGGCCGGGCGTCTGGAAAAGGACCCGGCCCTGCCGGAAATAATGGAACTGGTGGAGCCCGCTGAAGCTCTGGATTCGGCCCGTCTGCGCCACCTCTTCCTGGTGGGTTCCTGGATCGCCGGAGACGATCAAAGCCGCTGGCTGCTGCGGGAGCCGGTGGCCGGTCCGGTGTTCCAGTCCACCGGTCAAAAGCTGCGTGGGGGCAGCGTGGCCGAGTTGCGCGCCGACCTGCTGGACATGGAAAAACAGGGGCTACAGGTTCTGCTTTTGTGCGACAACAAAGGCCAGGCCGATCGCCTGGCTGACCCGCTGGACGACACCGACGAC
>RCNB010002299.1_pt1 | contig 11798 bp, 9 predicted proteins | sample 2041321 | NCBI WGS metagenome assembly RCNB01 (sample SAMN09708232, study PRJNA481090) | Marine sediment metagenome, whole genome shotgun sequencing project.
TAACAAAGACGAGAATGTTTTCGGATGTAAGGCCCGACATCAAAGCCATTTCCCTTATTGCCGGTATGCGCCATACCCATGATGACGGGCTGTTAAGGGGGTTTGTCGCACTTCTCGAAAAAGAGGGTATTGAAATAAAACCCTCAACATTTCTGCTGCCGGATCTTTTAGCGCAAAAAGGTTGCTGGACAAAACGGAAGCCGAACCGGTCCGAGAACAAGGATATTGAACTCGGCTGGAGAGTGGCCAAAGAAATCGGGCGACTTGATATCGGCCAGTGTGTGGTGGTGGGAGGCGGGTCTGTTTTGGCTGTGGAGGCTATTGATGGAACCGATGCTACCATACTGCGGGGCGGAAGGCTTGGCAAAGGCACTGCGGTTGTGGTTAAGGTCTGCAAGCCCGACCAGGACATACGATTTGACATCCCTGCAATCGGTTTGAGAACAATTAAGACCATGTATGAGGCAGGAGCGGGGGTGCTCGTTGTTGAAGCCGGAAAGGCCATTGTTTTTGACCGGAAAGAGATGATCCACATGGCAGACGAGTATGGTATTGCCATTGTTGTTATGGAAAAATAAAGGTTATGAATAAGTTACGTGTGGGTGTTGTGGGTGCGGGGTATCTCGGAAGATTTCATGCTGAGAAGTATGCGCGAATGGATGATGTTGAACTTGTCGGTGTCGTGGATATTGACAAATCTCAGGCCGAGGAGGTTGCCGGAAGGTTTAATACAAAGGCATATTTACACCATGAATATCTTTTTGGAAAAGTCGATGCGGTCAGTATTGTTGTCCCTACACCGGCCCATTTTTCTGTTGCCAAGGATTTTTTGGAAAACAATATCGATGTGCTGATAGAAAAGCCCATGTCAGAGACTACTGAACAGGCCGACGAGCTCATCCGTTTTGCAAAATCCAAAAGTCTTATTATACAGGTTGGGCATCTTGAACGATTTAATCCGGCGGTGGTGGCTCTGCGGGATATTATTAAACAGCCGATGTTCATCGAGTCGCATCGGTTGAGTATTTATAAAGATCGATGTACGGACGTAAGTGTTGTACTCGATCTTATGATTCATGATATTGATATTATACTGAACATTGTCAGGTCTGAAATCGTCAATATCCATGCGGCGGGTATTCCTGTAATTTCCGGACATGTTGATATTGCCAATGCACGTCTTGAGTTTAAAAGCGGGTGTATCGCCAATGTTACCGCCAGTCGAATATCGACCAAAAATGAAAGGAAGATCAGACTATTTCAAAAAGATACCTACATATCCGTGGATTTTGCAAATCAGGGGATTACCGTTATTCAGCGAAACAATAAAGTTAAAGGCGGTCTTATACCCGGAATGGAGATCAAACAGCTTAGTTTTGCAAAGGGTGATGCCCTGGAAGATGAGTTAAAATCTTTTGTGAAAACGGTAAGAAGGCGTGAAAATCCGGAGGTCACAGGGCAGATGGGACGCGATGCCTTAAAGATCGCTTTGAGCATTATGAAGCAGATCCGTGATACCAACCGCCGTTTTATGAGTTAGCAGTCATATGACACCGCTTTCAAAACAAAAATGTGTTATGATCATTGCCGGTGAAGCTTCGGGTGACCTTCACGGGTCACGGCTTGTAGCCGCCATGCGTGAAAGAAACAGCGATTTATTTTTTTGCGGAATAGGCGGTCAGGCTCTAAGAGATGCAGGTGTCAAAATTATAGTTGATGCTTCTCAGCTCTCGGTCGTAGGGATATCCGAGGTCTTTTCTAAGATGCCGGGCCTCTTTCGAGGAATGTCGGTTGCTAAAAAGCTGCTTAAAATCCTTAAACCTGATCTTCTTATTATAATCGATTTCCCCGATTTTAATCTTCATATTGCCGGAGCAGCGAAAAAGATCGGGATCTCTGTTTTATATTATATCAGTCCACAGATCTGGGCATGGAGGCCAGGCCGTGTTAAAAAAATTAGAAAGGTTGTTGATCGTGTAGCGGTTATTCTTCCCTTTGAAGAAAAAATTTTCAAAAAACATCAAATCCAGGCTACTTTTGTTGGCCATCCCCTGCTTGATACCCATCTATTTTTGGAAAAATCATCGGTTGCGAAAAATACTGAAGATATGCCAGTAGTAGGGTTTCTGCCGGGTTCAAGGGACAGGGAAATCGTGAAGCTTCTTCCTGTGATGCTTAAATCCGCACGGATTCTTCTTGAACGGGACAAAAATATGAAATTTATCGTTTCAGTAGCCCCTTCTATCAAAAGAAAATTTGTCGAAACGATTGTTGAAGAACACAGAGGAGAGTATGATTTTGAGCTTGTTTCAGATACTGTGGAAAATGTTTTAAAAAGATGCCGACTTGCGGTTGTTGCATCCGGGACGGTCACTCTGGAAGCAGCTATTTTTGGAATTCCGATGATAATTATATATAAGGTGTCGCTGCTTACATACTGGCTTGGCAAAATGCTGGTTCGATCACGGGTAAAGAATTTCGGTCTTGTAAACCTTATTGCCGGTCGGGAAATATCACCCGAGCTTTTACAAGGTGAAGTTTCATCTAAAAAAATAGCGGATATGGTATTTAAAATGTTAAACGATGCTTCCGGACTCGAAAAGACGAGAAATGAACTTTTAGGGATAAAAGATATGCTGGGAGGGGCGGGTGCATCAAAACGTGTTGCCGATATTGCTTTGAATATGCTGGAATAACCGAAACCCAATGATAAAAATAAAAGACAGACATAGACGTTTAATAGGCATGATTAAAGACAGCTGGCTTATCCTGTTTATGGCAATGGGGTGCATGCTTATTATGTCTGCTGGAACATCTGCCGCTGCTTATTTAATAAAACCGGCATTAGATGATGTGTTTATTAATAAAGATGCCAGGATGCTAAAGCTGATTCCTGCGGCTATAGTCATTGTTTATTTTCTTCGCAGTATCGCATTATATGGCCAGGACTATTTGATGAGCCATGTTGGTCAAAACATCATAAGGCGTCTTAGAAACGTTCTATACAGCCACATTCAAGATCTCCCCCTTTCCTTTTTTCAGAAAGAGAAAACAGGCGTTTTGATGTCGCGTGTTACCAATGATGTTAATATTATTAAAGCAATGGTTTCCGTTGCTGTTACAGCATCACTTAGGGACTGTTTTACAATCATCGGCCTGACTTTCGTCATTTTTTACCAGATCTGGCAATTGGCACTGATTGCGTTTATTGTTTTGCCGGTTGCTTTTTATCCCATTTTGATATTCGGGAGAAAAGTACGTAAAGTCAGTACCGGGTGCCAGGAAGCCATGGCAGATATGAGTTCTTTTCTGCATGAAACTTTTGCCGGAAATAAAATTGTAAAAGCTTTTGGAATGGAGCCTTATGAAAAAAAGCGTTTTTTTGAAAAGACACGAAGGCTTTTAAAATTGGAGATGAAGGAGGTTAAAGCCAGGTCAATATCGAGCCCCATTAATCTATTTTTAGGAGGTATAGGGGTTGCCATAATTATTTGGTATGGAGGATCAAAAGTAATTGGGGGAGATTATACAACAGGAACCTTTATTTCCTTTCTCGCGGCTGTTTTATTATTGTATGCGCCGATTAAAAATTTAAGTAAGCTTAATAATGCCATTCAACAGGGACTTGCCGCTACCGACAGGGTTTTTGATATCATTGAGAGGGAATCGGAAATCAGAGAACAAAAGAATCCTGTTATAATAAAACCTGGACCTCACAGCGTTACATTTAAAAACGTCTTTTTCAAATATGAAAAAGAGATGGTTTTAAAAGATATTAACATTGATGCCAAAGCTGGAGAGATTCTGGCACTGGTAGGTATGAGCGGGGGCGGCAAGACATCACTTGTTAATTTGATACCGAGATTTTATGACATCACCAAAGGAGCTATCCTGATTGACGGAACGGACATCCGAAATTGTTCCATATCGTCACTCCGTGCGCAGATTGCAATTGTTACTCAGGATCCAATCCTTTTCAACGATACTATCAGAAATAATATCGCTTATGGAAACCAGGGTGCATCTAACAAAGAAATCGAGCGCGCTGCAAAGGCTGCGTATGCATATGATTTTATACAAAATTTTCCGGACAAATTTGATACGACCATTGGGGAACTGGGCGGACGCCTGTCAGGTGGAGAAAAGCAGCGTATCTGTATTGCCCGGGCTTTGCTGAAAGATGCTCCCATATTAATCCTTGATGAAGCAACATCGTCACTGGATACAGAATCCGAGATGCTTGTTCAAAAGGCTCTTGAGAATCTGATGAAAGGACGTACAACATTTGTCATTGCCCACAGACTATCTACCATCAGCTATGCTCACCGGATCATTGTCATTGTAAACGGGCGAGTTGTGGAAGAGGGAAAACATGAGGAGCTAATTGCACTTAAGGGGGAATTTAACAAGCTTTACCAGATGCAATATAACACTGGCAATTCAGAAAAAGCGGTATCAAAATTCAGCGCAAAAAAGCATGCCGGCAAGCCTTGTTCCATATGATTTAAATCGCAATTTTGAAAAAAAATCTCGCCATGTCCATTGGTATGCTTATGTAACATCTCATTATCGCAAAAAAAATCCCAAAATTTTTATGAAAATCAACTCCATTATATATAGATATGTGTTCAAAGAGATGATTCCTCCTTTTGTCATCAATCTGATGTTTTTTACTTTTGTCTTTTTGATGGCTGAGATGCTTAAAATTGCCGACATGGTTATTAATTACAGAGTTGGTGTGTTTACCGTCTTGCTAATATTTGTGTATTCCACTCCTTATTTCCTCACTTTTGTTATACCCATGTCGATCATGATGGCGGTTCTACTTACCTTCCTGCGATTGTCCGGTGATAATGAGATTGTTGCATTAAAAACCAGCGGCATGAGCATATACGGGTTACTTCCGCCTGTGGTTTTATTTTGCCTAATAGGGTGCTTGCTTACATTTTTTATGACAGCTTATGGAATGCCGTGGGGAAGACTATCGGTCAAAGAATTGACGTACCGCGTTGTTTCTTCCAATCTCGAAATAGGACTCAAAGATAGAACATTCAATGACAGTTTTAAAGACGTTATGCTTTATGTAAACAAAATAAATCCTAAGAACAAAGAACTTCAGGATATTTTTATCGAAGATAAAAGGACCCAAAACATTGTCAGCACTGTTGTTGCACCAAAGGGAAAGCTTTTCAGCGAACCCGACAAACACATTTATAATTTATTGCTTTACAATGGCGTCATATATCAAGTTAATCTAAAGAATAGGCTGGCCAATTCCATTGATTTTGAAACTTACGAGGTGCGCCTTGATATTAAAAATGCGGCTTCAAGATTGAAACGAGGGACTAAACACAGAAAGGAGATGGGTCTTGCTGAATTGCGGCAATATTTGAATAATAGCACTATAAAGGATGCTAATTATTATAACGCGTTAATGGAGTTGTATAAGAAGTTTTCAATTCCAGTTGCATGTTTTGCCCTCGGACTTCTGGCTGTTCCATTAGGTATACAGTCCAGATCTGCAAAAAGATCCTTTGGGCTGGTGCTGGGCCTCATTTTCTTTTTGATTTATTACATGTTGTTATCTGCAGGGTTGGTTTTTGGTGAAACAGGCGCTTATCCTCCGATCATGGGAATGTGGGTTCCAAATATTGTACTGGGCGGTTTAGGCCTGTATCTTCTAATTAAAACGGCCAATGACCGTCAATTGAGGGTCAATGCTATTGCGAATCTGATAAAAATGATTAAATCTCGATTGGCCGGATATGAAGGGGCTTAACGTATAGAAGAGTAAAGAAAATGAGGGGTGCGGCATTTTAAGTAAATTTTCACCCGATTTCTAAATTCCAAATTTTCGAATTGTTAGGGGTATGTACTTAATCGAAAAATATGTGACAAAGGAGATATTAAAATACTTTTGTATTCTTCTTGCAACTGTGGTCAGCATATATTTGGCGGTCGATTTTTTTGAAAAAATAGATAATTTTATGGAAGCCGGCCTTCCATTTTCAAAAATTATAAGGTTTTTTTATCTCAAGATACCGTCGATAGTTGCACGAATTGCGCCGGTCGGCATTCTTCTGGCTATTCTTGTTGTTTTCGGCTTGATGAACAAGAACAATGAGATCATCGCGTTAAAAAGCAGCGGTGTAAGTATCTATTACCTTTTAAAGCCAGTTGTATCAATTGGACTATTCTTAAGCATCCTCATTTTTTTATTATCAGAGTTGATTGTGCCGATTACAATAAGTAAGGTCAACAGGATCTGGAATTTAGAGGTTAAGAAAAGATCTTCTGTTGTATCTAAGGGAAAGAATATATGGATTAAGGATAACCATGCCATATACTATATTACATATTATAATCCTGTAAACAGTACTATTTTTGGGGTCACTCTTAATTTTTTCGATGATGAATTCAGATTAACCCGAAGGATTGACGCAAAAAAAGGTGTCTTCGAAAAAGGACGATGGATTTTCTATGAAATTATTGAGCAAAAATTTGATAAAAAAAACAACAACCACCGTGTTGCATTCCATGAAGAGCGGGAGGAACTGCTCCATTTTTTGCCAGAGGATATAAAGAGGGTGGTTAAAAAGTCGGAGGAAATGAATCTGTTGGAGCTATCAGAGTATATCGAGAATATTGAAAACGAAGGATACGATGCTTCTGTCTACAAAGTAGACCTGTATGCTAAGCTCTCATTGCCTTTTGTCTGTTTCATCATGTGCTTGGTGGGGACAGGCGTTGGGGGTCGAGATAAGAGAAAGGAAAGTCTGTCCGTTAGTATATGTTACGGTATCGGAATAGTCTTTTTTTACTGGGTTTTTTATAGTTTTTGCCTGTCGCTTGGATATGGAGAGATGCTTACTCCTTTTGTTGCCGCATGGACTGCAAATTTTATTTTATTATGTTTCGGTCTGCTTGCTTTGCTGAATGCTGAATAAACCCTAACGGTTCAACATTAATAATTTTTTTAGTATCAAATAAGTATCCTTGATCCAGCATGATACCTTTTCAACAACTGTCCATTTGTAGTATTCTCTGTCCTTTTCAGACACGTTTTTATATCCGCCATATTTCAACTTCACCCAGGCGTTGAAATCAAATTTACTTGCGATATTATACAGGCAGTGGTTTAAAGGTGCAAAACCCGATTTCCTGATAACAGCAGCACCAAAGTCTATTATATAAGGGATCTTTCCTTTTACAACGATAAGGTTGTCTTTTTTCTTAAGGTCTGTATGTGCGACTCCAGTTTTATGCAGCTCTTTGATCAAATTCAACAGATCTTCAAAAAATTCACTTCGATTTGTAATTTGAGCACTTCTAATTGGAACGCCGACGATATATTCAAGCACCAGATACCGACCATCTATGAGGCCGTAACAGCGAGGTATATTCTGTATTTCAGATAGCCTTGAGTAGATTTTGTATTCCCTGCGCAGCATCGCGATGCGGATGACTTTGCCTAACCCCCACCCTATAGGCGCCTTGAGGACTAAACGCTGGCCTTTGGATTCGTAAAGGTAGACACAGCCTTGATAGCCGTGGCTAAGAATGTTCGTCTCGGTTTTGACGCCCACCCTGATCCACTGAAGGAGTTCGCTTTCAGTAATGTTTTCTATTTCTCTGATCATCGGTATAATTGGGAGTTCATTGGAGGGGCCCCGTGGAAAGGATGTAAAGCCAAAACAGTAAAAACAAGGCGATAATAGGCTCACCGTTTTGCCGCAAGCTTTGCCTGAACGACCAGCCGCCGCGTTGCCCCGGTTGGTAGGGGGTAAAGCGAGGAATAAGCGCTCGCGTCTCTTTGTGCCATTTCTCCCAATCCTCTTTAAACATGCGATTAAGTTTTTCATCCTCACGGCGGATGGCAGGAGGGTAAAAGAGAAGCAGCATCAATATAAAGAGGGGAATGCTCCACCATAGGCTAGAGGCAAGAGCAAAACCAAATCCTAAAGTTAGGTTGCCCACATAGAGAGGGTGTCTGACATAGAAGTAAGGACCGTCTATAGCAAGGGCCTTGTTCTTTTTAATATGCCCCGATGCCCACATTCGTGCTGCAACACCTAAGATAACCAGCACAGAACCGATAGAGAACAAAAGTTTCTCAGGTTTACCTGCAACACTGAAAAGGATGACTAAACAGATTCCGAGGAATTGACGGAAGCGTTCCCTGTGAAATCGAATATCGTCAAAGAATTTTTGCAGCCCAAAAGACATTGGCATTGATTTTATTCTCCTTTGATTTTCGTACTGCCATTGTATAAGAATTAAAGCCTATTCCAATAAAACGTTACTTTTAGCCGTAAATAAAGTCAAGCGCTATTTTGGAGGGATTGCCACTAAGGATTTTGCCTTCTTTTCCATTGGGTTATTCAAAAAATACTTTGTGTAGCATAAAACGACTTGATTAAAAATTAGGCGGTGGATTTTGGGTTAATACCTCCTTGATAGGAGACAATATATGTGTTAAAAAGTAATATCTTAATAAGGTTTGTTGCTGGTTGTGTTGCTTCTTACTGGCAATGAACGGGTAATTTTTGTGTTCGGGTTAGATAGAGACAAATTAATGGCGACTCCAGGAAATGTTAAGGGAAAAATCCAAGAGATTATGACTAGCGGAAAGCCAAGCGGATCCTTATTTCTTAAGCTTTTTCTTTTTGCAATATCAATTGGGTATGGTGGAATAATCAGGCTGAGGGAAACATTATACAAAAAAGGTCTGTTGCAGTCAAAAAGACTGCCCTGCCCGGTTATTTCTATCGGAAACATTACGGTTGGCGGGTCCGGAAAAACACCCATGGCCATTTATGTTGCGGAGCTAATCAAGCATCTCGGGTATGGTGTTGTCATTATCAGCAGAGGATATAAAGGCCAAGCAGAGAAGGTCGGTGGCGTGGTATGTGACGGGCGTAAAATTTGTATGGGGCCGGATACAGCAGGCGATGAGCCGTTTATGGTTGCCCAGAGGCTAAAAACGGTTCCTGTTATTGTTGGGAAAGATCGTTTTAAGGCCGGAATATTGGCGATACGGGAATTTAAACCGAATGTTTTACTGCTTGATGATGCATTTCAACATTTAAAGCTCCATCGAGATTTAGACTTGGTACTTTTAGACAGTAAAAAGCCATTGGGCAATACTTATCTTTTTCCAAGAGGCACCCTAAGAGAAACCGCTTCTGCGTTGTCCCGGGGAGACGCTATGATTTTAACCCGGTCGGATATGGGAACGCCGCCGTCTTTAAACCAAATAAAAAAGCATTTTCCGAAAAAGCCGATTTTTCATTCATTTCATACCCCATATGTTTATAAAATTGTTACAGGAAACAGCGCGCAATCGCAAGACAGGCTAACTATTTCATCCAAATACGTTTTTGATGTCTTTAAGAATAAGAGGGGGTTTGCTTTTTCCGGGATAGCAAGCAATGATGATTTTCGCCGAACCATTGAGAGTTTTCAATGCAAATTAGAAAAATTTTCAGGATTTCCGGACCATCACCCGTATTCGGATAGAGAACTTGATGAAATTGTGAAATCAGCAATGGATGTATCGGCAGAATTTATTTTTACCACAGAAAAAGATTATGTCCGGATTGCTCATAAAATAAAATGGCCCATGGACCTGGTTATCATCGGGATAGAGATTTCCTTTGGAGAAAACGATATTGCTTTTAAATCCTTCATTAAAAGACGGCTCAAAGGACTTATACCTTGAACAATCACAATTTCAGAACTCCTGACCTATATACATAGTTTCAACGTGATATGAAGGTTTAGTCGTAATTTCAGATGCAACAATTTGAACATCGAACCCTGGTCGCCTCTGGCGCCGCCGAAGGCGGGTAAACATCAAACGTTCAACGTCGAATGTGGAAGGCGCTTGGCTTTGTTTTTATTATAAAGAGCAGAATACATTATTCGATGTTCAAAGTTGGATGTTCGACGTTCATCTTTTAAATGCTTATAGTCAAAACAGGCAATTAGGCGGCAGTTGTTTTTCCAAGCGCTATAGAAAGTTTTTCCTGGATAGATTCAACGCTGATACGCTGCATACATAATCTGTGGAGGTCAGGGCATTTCTTTTTATAACAGGAAACACAGCTTACCTCGGATTGAACGACAAGGTGTTCACATTTATAAGGCGCTGCCCGTTTCGGAGATGTTGGACCGAAAAGAGACACATAGGGAGTTCCCACCGCTGTTGCTAAATGACCCGGCCCCGAATCCGGTCCTAAACCGGCAGCAGCGGCCTTAAGCACGGCTACAAGCTCAGGAATCGAGGTTTTTCCCACAAGATTGATTAATTCATGTGAGCCAACTTTTCGGCACAGTTTTGTTGAAAATGATACTTGTGAGCCGTCACCAAGCAGCACAACCGCCTCTTTCATTGAAGAAAGAATATTTTTTACCAGTCCATAGTATCCTTCAAAGAACCAGTCTTTGGATTCCCAGGATGATCCCATTACCACTGCGATAAAGGGTTTACTTATTTTAGCGACGATATCCGGCAGATCAGATTTTTCATCAAAGCAGGAAAAACCGAAGTCCAGAAAAGCAGGCTCAGATAACCCCAGGTATTCTGTAAATTTAAGATAATGATGCAATTTGGGTAACTCAAGCTCATCCCTGACATAGGGGATGTATTCGTTATTAAAGATCCAGTTAAATTCCCCTGAATTACGGCGATTAAAGCCGATTCGTCTTTTCGCTCCGGAAAGAAACGAGAAAAAGCCGCTCTTTAAGTGACGCTGAAGATCCAGAGTGATGTCGAAGTGTTCTCGGGATAAGTCTTTATACAGATCTCGTATTCCTAACATATGTCTGGGTCTGTTAAAAACGATCATTTTGTCAATGCGTGGGTGTAGACAGACCACTTCCGAGCATGTTGGCTCTACGAGCCAGGTTACCCTGCTTCCGGGCAGATTGTTTTTAATATGTGACACCAGGCACAGACCCCGAGCCACATCTCCTATAGACCCCATCAGAATGATGAGGATCGAAGGTGCCGAAGGTGGTATTTTAAAAGTGGGTGTATCCATAAAAAAGCCTTTAATCGGGGTGTGAATCACGGCTGTTGGCAATATGAAAGTCCATATTCGTCTGCGATACGTATTTAACTTTGGGGAAAAGGTGCCAGGTTTCAGGTGTCAGGATCGAGAAACTTGAAGAGCTGAAACCTGAACACTGACACCTTACAATTGAACTCAATAACAAACAATCTTGATTTACACCCCTTTAATCGTTAATTTATTATGTAGATATTACAGATGGTTAAACCCACTAACTTCGCTGAGAATCTCCGGTAGCCCATGCTTTTGTATTGCCCGATTCCAGCGACGCAGGTATCGAGTTCTAAGCGCATTTTTATCTCCGGGGAAAATACCCCCCTTGTCAAAATCAAGAAGACAAACTTGATTTTGATTGTCCACTATTACATTGCCGGGATGTAAATCGGCATGTAAAATTTTATTTTTTATGAGCATTGAAACTTGCTTGACGACTGCTTTCATTGCCATACGGGCCTGTTCTTCATTTGAACGACTTATTTGGACAAGTGTCTGATGATCTTGGATCTCTCGGGTTACCAGCCAACATTGATAGAACAGGCGGCCTCTATAAGCAAAGGCAACCGGCTCAGGGGCATTTATGCCTAAACTTCTGACTTTCTGCAACAGTTCATATTCAATTTGGCAACGCGTTTTTCCACATTTAAGATACCGTTTTTTGATCAGATATCGAATGACTCCTCCCCGTCTATAATATTTAATAACTACAGATCCTATGCCTTGAAG
>RCNB010002301.1_pt1 | contig 11793 bp, 13 predicted proteins | sample 2041321 | NCBI WGS metagenome assembly RCNB01 (sample SAMN09708232, study PRJNA481090) | Marine sediment metagenome, whole genome shotgun sequencing project.
TTTTCCATTGCAGTCTTTGCAGCTCGATAACCTATGATTATTCCCGGGCATAAATGGCCATGGAAATCTACGCATTCTTCTAAATCTAATGGCATATCCTTCTTCATAGACACCTTTATCCCACAATTTGCAGTAGCAAACTACTGCGATTTTTTTGGATCTTTTATTTTACAGTTAGTCAATAGAAAACCCTCAGCTTTGTCACTGAAGGGCTTTTATGAAAAATGGCGGGAGCGACGAGACTCGAACTCGCGATCTCTGGCTTGACAGGCCAGTGTGTTAACCAACTACACCACGCCCCCGCGTGGTGGGCGGGACAGGGCTTGAACCTGCGACCCCCTGCTTGTAAGGCAGATGCTCTCCCAACTGAGCTACCCGCCCAATATTATTTCTACCAGCTAATTTACGCTCTGTCAAGAAAATATTGGATTAAACACTAACGCAAATATTTTTTAAAATAAAACATGTTCCTTGTATTCTTAAATCATTTGCAGTATATGGTAGTTATTCTTAATGCTAGAATATTTTTTTCTAATAATTTTATCTGCTTATCTACAATACTCAAGTTGTCTATCAGTTCCTGGATCCCTGCTTTCGCAGGGATGACAGGCAAGGGTGGAACCGATTGAAGAAACTTGTCATTCCAGCGCAAGCGGGAATCCAGTATTGTTAATAATTTCATCAGGGTATTCAACTGGAGATTTTTGGATAACCAGATAATTTTATTCTCTGATTTCGAAATCCCATATTGTGATTTACTCAAATTATGTCGATTAAACCTAAAAAATGTCCCCATTGCGGAAAAGAAATTGAGAAATACCTTCATCCCTACCCTACTGTCGATATTATTATCGAAATGGAAAATGGTGGAATTGTTTTGATTAAGAGAAAAAACCCTCCTTTTGGCTGGGCATTGCCGGGAGGATTTGTTGACTATGGTGAATCATTAGAGGAAGCGGCCATCCGTGAGGCAAAAGAGGAAACTTCACTTGAAATCACTTTAACATCTCAGTTACGAACATACTCTAATCCAAAAAGAGACTCAAGGAAGCATACCATTACAACCGTCTTTATAGCAAATGCCAAAGGGGAACCAGTTGCTGCTGACGATGCCAGCGAGATAGGTATATTTAATAAAGATAAAATCCCTCAACCGCTGGCTTTTGACCATGACGATATATTGAGAGATTACTTTAGATAATAATTGTAACTCCTTTAAATACAAAATATATCCCAGATTAGGTGAAACGGGGATATATTTATATGGATGGTTGAAAATATATAAAAATTTATACTGATTCTACAGACTTTACTTCCGGTATTTCCTCTTTCAGGGCCTTCTCAACGCCCATCTTTAAAGTCATCTGAGCACCAGGGCAACCTGCACAAGCACCCATTAATTTCACTTTAACAACACCATCAACTACATCAACTAACTCGATATTTCCGCCATCCGCCTGCAAGACAGGTCTTATCTTGTCTATAACCTTCTCAACTCTTTCTTTCATAATTTACTCTCCTTTAACATTTGATAATATTTACATTTTATATTACTATCATAACTAATATAAATTGTCACGTTTTATTACCCAATGGATAAAAACTTAGCTATCGTTTTAGTTAGTGGTGGTATGGATAGTTGTGTTGCTGCTGCTATCGCTCACCAACATCATAAAACAGCATTTCTTCATGTCAATTATGGTCAAAGGACTGAAGAAAGAGAATTAAAAGCCTTTAACGACATAGCTGACTATTATCGTGTGAAAAGGCGCCTTGTTGCTGACATCAGCTATCTAAAGGAGATTGGCGGATCAAGCCTAACTGACGAAACAAGAAAAATTGAAAAGCCTAAACCGAACTCTTTTGAAATACCTTCGACCTACGTACCGTTCCGGAATACCCACCTTCTTGCCATAGCTACATCCTGGGCAGAAGTTATTGGCGCAAATCAGATATTTATTGGTGCTGTTGAGCAAGACAGCTCTGGTTATCCTGATTGTAGAATAACCTTTTTTAAAGCTTTTAATCAACTTATTAAAAAAGGGACTAAGCCAGACACTTATATCACCATAATGACACCGATTATCAATCTTAAGAAAAAAGATATCATTATCAAAGCAATGGAGCTAATAGCTCCACTTCATCTAACCTGGTCCTGTTACAAGAAAAACAATAAGGCATGCGGGGTGTGTGATAGTTGTTTCCTTAGATTGAGAGGTTTTAAAGAAGCTGGTTTGAAAGATCCGATAGGTTATGAAAATCCGAAATGCTAATATAAATAAAACAATTCGGAAATTTAGGAATTCAGGTATTGAGTAATTATTAGATATCTTATCAATCGTGCCAATACAAACCAATCCCTAAATTACTAAATTGTTCAATCAACCGTATCGTAATGTGAAAAATGCATCGTGAAACTCCCTCTACCCTGAGTTTCAGATCGTAAGCTGGTAGTATAACCAAACATACGTTTAAGCGGTGCTTTTGCATCAATGATGCTTATCTTCCCTTTTGCATCTATCATTTTCACCTTCCCCCCCCTGGCATTTAAATTGCCTATAACTTCTCCGACAAACTCATTGGGTAATACAATCTCAATTTTCATAATAGGCTCTAAGAGAAGGGGTTTTGCTTTTTGACATCCCTCTCGCAATGCTGTAGATGCCGCAATCTTATACGCCAAGGGGGACGACAAATTTTCTTTATAGGAACCACCAACAAGGTTTATTTTTAAATCGACAAGAGGATATCCTGATAAAACTCCGCTCAAAGTTGCTTCCCTGGCACCTTTTTCAATATCATTAATGTATGTATCCGGTATAATCTCATCTTTGATCATGTTTTCAAACTTAATCCCCTCCCCCCTGGATAATGGCACAATTTTCAAAACAACATGCCCAAAATTATTCTCGCCCGCAATCTCTTTTTCAAATTTTCCCTCCGATTCTACAGACTCAGAAATTGATTCCCTGTAAACGACTTGAGGCTTTCCTACTTTTACCGGCACATTAAAATCTTCAATTAAACGTGTAACCATCACTTCCAGGTGCAACTCTCCCATACCAGATACTATCGTCTGTCCGGAATCCTCATCAAACCTCACTTTTAAGGTAGGATCTTCTTCAGCGATTTTTGAAAGTGAGAATGACAATTTATCCTGGTCAGCGGTTGCCCTGGGTTCAACTGCAATAAGCATCACTGGTTTATAGAATTCAATAGTTTCCAAAACAATAGGATGCTTTTCCTCGCAGAGAGTATCTCCCGTTGTGGTCGCCTTTAAACCGGCTGCTGCTACAATATCTCCAGCCTTAACCTCCCCAATTCTCTCTTTTTTGTTTGCATGCATCTTAAATATACGAGCAACTTTTTCTGTTGATTTCCTCGTTGAATTAAAGACTTCCTGACCAGCTTTCAGGGTTCCAGAATAGACACGACAGTAGGTTAACTTCCTCCCTTCGTCCATAATAACTTTAAAAGCAAGTGCGGAAAATGGTTCTTGATCGTCACTTTGCCGACGTTCTTTCTTTTTAGTATCTGGATTGATACCTTCGATGGGCGGAACTTCACTGGGGGAAGGCAAATAATCCACTATTGCATCTGTAAGAGTTTGTATGCCTTTGTTCCTTAAAGCTGCTCCACATAAAACTGGAACCACACTCATATCCAATGTTGCTTTTCTCAAAAGTGTTTTTATTTCTCTTTCAGTAATTTCATCACCTGATAAATACTTTTCCATAATTGCATCATCTTTTTCCACCACTGTTTCCAGAAGTAGATGGCGATATTTATCAGCCTGTTCTCTCAATTCCATGGGTATATCAACCAAGTCAAAAGTTGCGCCAAGTTTATCTTCATTCCATAATATCCCCCTTTGTTTAATTAAATCTATAACTCCTTTAAAGTTATCTTCTTTACCCCAGGGGAGTTGTATTGCAACAGGACGGGCACCAAGTTTGTGAATCATCATATCAATGGTGTTAGAGAAATCTGCCCCCACCCTATCCATCTTATTAACAAATGCAACACGGGGAACTCGATACTTATCAGCCTGATGCCAAACAGTTTCCGATTGCGGTTCCACTCCCTCCACACCACTGAAGATTACCACTGCCCCATCCAATATTCTCAAAGATCTTTCTACTTCGATTGTAAAATCAACATGACCAGGAGTATCAATCAAATGAATTTCATGTTTTAGCCAGTTAAAAGCAGTTACAGCAGAAGTAATCGTAATACCTCTCTCTTGTTCCTGATGCATCCAATCCATTGTTGCTTCACCATTATGTACTTCCCCTATCTTATACGTGCGGCCTGTATAGTATAGCATCCTCTCGGTTACCGTAGTTTTTCCCGCATCAATATGAGCGATAATGCCAATATTTCTGATTTGAGATAATTTGCTTTTACTTGCCATACGAACTCACTTTACAAAATCTTTATCAACTAGAAAAGGCTTGCTGCAATCAATATGTCCAGCCAGAGTTTTTACCTCTGCACCATCAATTAATATTCTAACTTTTGCAACTTCATTAAAATTTAACAAAACAGTATTAACAATTGAATATACTGTCATTATTTCTGATGAACTTCCACCTGGATGGTCCTGTGATAGGTTGGAACTGAAATCCAGCCAAACCACCCCATCGCTGTCAATTCGTACATCTTTCAATCTGGTAGTCGATGGGATAGTGCGGATTAACTTTCCTTTTGGTCCTTTGATAAGCTCTTCAACCGTTCGTCTAATCTTTTGCTGCTGAGAAAATACATGTTTAATTATTCTTTGTTCTTCGACTAAATAATCCGAATGAGGATCAGTAAAATAAAGCGCCACTTCTATCTCTGTCTTTGGGATATATCCTTTTAGCAAATCCTTTGAAATATCCAGGTCACCATATTCCTTAAGTATGTAAAGCAGCCCACACACAAGGATAATCATTGCGATGGTAAACTTTAGCCAGGATGACTTGCGTTTAACTTTTTTTCTTTTTGAAGTTTTTTTTGCCATCAATTGTTACCAAACGAATTCAAAGGAATTTAACCTCAACTTGCTTCACGTCTTCCAATTCCGTCCCCAAAAACCTCTTGCCCAATTTGATAAATCGTTCCGGTGCATCCGTTACAAAATATTTGCAATGGCCCTTGCTGGTCGAATGATTTCGCAGTTTCATTCCCTCTACTAATTTCAAAACCTCTTCTGCTGTTTCTTCTGCTGAATCAATCAATTTGACCTCTTCACCCATAAAGCTATCAATCGTATCCTTTAATAGGGGGTAATGGGTGCAACCCAGCACCAGGGTATCGATTCCCTTTTCCTTTAATTCTTTCAAGTATCTCTTTACTGCAATGGTTTTTAATTCACTAAGGCAAGATGCATCGTCCCCATCATCCCATGTTTCCTCAACCAGTGGAACAAAAAGTGAACACGCTTTACTGATCACCTCAATATCTCGATTGAAGCTTTTTATCTGATTAGCATAGGCATCGCTCTTGATGGTTGCCTCTGTGCCGATAACACCTACTTTTCCCAACCGGGTTGTTGCTGCTGCTTTCTTTGCGCCTGGCCCGATCACTTCCACAATTGGGATGTCAAGTTTATCTCGTAACGACGGAATGGAGATTGACGATGCCGTATTGCAGGCAACAACCAGTAGTTTGATGCCCTGATGAGTAAGGAACTGAGCATCCTCCAACGCATATCGTTTTATGGTCTCGGCAGATTTGGTGCCGTAAGGGACCCTGGCTGTATCCCCCAAATAAATTGTTTGTTCAGCGGGGAGCACCCGAATAATTTCTTTCAAAACGGTTAATCCACCAATTCCAGAATCAAATATTCCAATCGATTTTTCTAACATGTTTTTCATATCCCAACTAATCGACTAAGGTTTGAAGTACCCATGCCAATTAACGTTGTTGTCCTTTCGAAACATTCGATAACTCCATCACTTGCAATGAAAGCTATTCTTCCATCGTCACAGGTGCATGGCATAACAGTACTAAGTTTTTGATGGATAGTAGGTTAACACCCATGAATTGTCAAGCTGATTCAAGAAATCATGCTGTCGATTAATTTCCCAGAATATAAATTTCAGAAAATATTTGCATTATAAAAAAGGTTGTAATAGTATCTGTCTCATAAGAACAAAACAATAATAAATCTTAGGAGACTTCTATGACTTTACTTGATAGATTATTTAAAAAATCACCTTTTGGTCCCATCATTGAACATTCAAAAAAGGTGCAGGAGTGTATTGAGCTTATTAAACCAGTCATTAAGGCATGGCTTCGAGAGGACTGGGATGAAATCGAGAGGTTGCGATACGAAATCTCACGGAAAGAAAACGAGGCAGATCAATTAAAGATAACCATTCGAAGCAGTTTGCCAAAATCTCTGTTTTATCCTGTCCCCCGGGGAGACCTTTTAAGAATATTGCACAACCAGGATAATATAGCCGATGCAGCTGAGGATCTATGCGTTGTTCTCACCCTCAGGAAGACAAAACTTCCAAGCCCCCTGACAAATGATTTTCAGAAATTCGTTAACCAGGTTATTGATACCTGTAGAATGCTGCTTAAAGCAAACGAAGAATTGGAAACGCTGATGGAGGTATCCTTTACCGGTCCCGCCTCGGAGACAGTGCTTAAAACAGTAGACGTAATCGGAAAAATGGAGTGGCAATCCGATAATCAATCAAGAGAGTTGATTAAAAATCTATTAAATATGGAAAGTCAATTAGATCCTATGACCATCATTTTCATAATGAAAATTGTTGAAGTCCTTAGTAATCTTTCTAACTACGCAGAAAATTGTGGTGATAATCTAAGGCATCTGATTCTTTCCCGAACCTGATTAAACCTATACAAAACTAGTCAACTTCTATTTTTTTTCATCAGCTTTTTTCATAACACGACAGAAAAGGCGAAACACTATTCTTCTCTATCTAGCGATCATAATAGGTTTCTATTCAGCCTGGAGTATCGGTGCTAATGATGTGGCTAACTCAATGGCCACAGTCGTTGGTTCAAAAGCCGTTACCCTAAAGCGTGCCATCATTATTGCCGGCATATTTGAATTTTTAGGTGCATTCCTGGTAGGAAGTCACGTAACAGACACAGTAAGAAAAGGTATTATTGATCCTCTCTTTTTCTCGACCCAACCAGATCTCCTTGCTTACGGCATGTTTTCGGCATTACTTGCGGCTGCCCTTTTCCAGCATGGTGCAACCTTCTTCGGCTTTCCCATATCAACAACTCATGCCATTGTGGGTTCACTTTTTGGTTTTGGGCTTATAAGCGCAGGAATTGATTCCGTAAACTGGGCTAAGATTGGATTAATTTCCTCTGGATGGATTATTTCTCCAATGCTTGGCGGGTTGGTTTCATTCACACTTTTTAATATCATTAGGAAACTTATACTGGCAAAAGAGCACCCTTATCAAGCCGCAATTAAGGTCGCTCCTATTGTTGTTTTTGTACAGTTTAGCATCATTGTTATCTCTGTAATATACAAAGGACTTAAGAATCTTCATCTTGACTTCCCCTTTTCTCAGGCTTTTTCTATTGCTCTTGTTGTTGGTGCAATTGGTGCCTATATTACATGGATTGTAATCAGAAAAGAGACAATTCCACAAAACCAAAAAGAACAGTATCTAAAGGTCGAAAAAATCTTTGGACACTTACAGATTTATACTGGCTGTTACATTGCTTTTGCACATGGTGCTAATGATGTGGCGAACTCCATAGGGCCAGTAGCGGCCATTTTTAGTATTTCACAGACAAACTCAATCATTATGGATGTTGCAGTTCCCACCTGGATTTTGCTGTTGGGTGGTATTGGCATCATCATAGGATTATCAACATACGGATATAAAGTTATCGAAACAATTGGCAGAAAAATAACTGAAATTACCCCAACGAGAGGTTTTGCAGCAGAATTTTCAACAGCAACTACAGTATTGGTTTTTTCTAAGTTGGGAATACCCATTTCAACTACTCATACAATGGTGGGATCTGTCATTGGTGTAGGCTTTGCAAGAGGTATTGCTACTCTTAATCTGCGAGTTATCCGCAACATTATCACCTCATGGTTTGTTACTATCCCTGTAGCTGCTATCACAACAGTTATTATCTACCAAATCGTTTTACTAATTTCCAAATCTTAAGGAACTGCTCACGAAGTGTCTTAAGATTCCCAAGAATACCAACACTATGAATAAAGTAGGGTTTACTACAACTATCCCTTTAGAAATTCTGATTGCTGCTAAAAAAATTCCTGTTGACCTAAACAATGTTTTTATCACCCATCCCAATAAGAAGGATTTGCTTGAAAGAGCAGAGAGTGATGGGTTCCCCAGAAACGTCTGCAACTGGATTAAAGGTATTTACAGCGTTGTGTTTCAAACTGATGTTTCAGAGGTTATTGCCGTCACTCAGGGTGATTGCAGTAATACACATGCCCTTATGGAAACATTGCAATTTAAAGGAATTAAGGTCATCCCGTTTTTTTATCCCTATGACAGGGACCCAGAATTACTCTCGATAAGTTTAAATAAGTTGATGGATCACTATAAGGTAAATGACGAAAACTGCTTGAACGCAAAACATGAATTAGATGCTATCAGGAAAAATGTTCATCACATTGATGAGTTAACGTGGAAAGAGGATACTGTATCAGGTGAGGAAAATCATTACTTTCAGGTATGCACCAGCGATATGAACCAGGACCTCACAGCATTTGATATAGAAACAGATAGTTTCTTAAAGTCCTTGCAAAAACGAAATAGATACAGTGAAGAGATAAGGTTGGGGTACATCGGTGTTCCGCCAGTATTTAGCGACCTCTATACGTTTATAGAGAGTTTAAATGCCAGAGTCGTCTTTAACGAAATGCAACGTCAATTCAGCATGCCCTACCCCACCACTTCTTTATTAGAGCAATATTTAAAATACACCTATCCATACGACATTTTTACTCGAATTGAAGATATCAAAAAGGAGGTGGAACGAAGGAAAATCGATGGATTGATCCATTACGTCCAGTCTTTCTGCTTCAGACAGATTGAAGATGCTATTTTAAAGAAGACAATAGGTCTTCCTATCTTAACCATAGAGGGGGATCAACCATCAACCCTGGATAGTAGAAATAGAATGAAAATAGAGGTTTTTATTGAGATGTTAGGTAATAAACAACGTTAGAAGGTTTATTTTCTGAGCTTAACAGCTGTACCGTAAGCAAAAAGTTCTGCCGCACTTCCTACAACACTGGTAGTTGTATAACGAATATTTATGATTGCATCCGCCCCTATCTTTTCAGCCTGAGCAATCATCCTATTCATAGCCACTTGACGAGCCCTTCCCATCATTTCTGTATACTCAGTCAACTCACCTCCAAGGATCAATCGCACTATTGCAGATAGATCTTTCCCAAGCCAAATGGCGAATATCGTATGACCCTGAACAAGACCAAGAATATCAGAAATCTCCCGACCTGGAACTTCAAGAGAATTCAACAGCAAAATCCGAGATGCTGTTTCGTCAGTTAAAAATTCATCTACCGATGTCTTTTGTTTCTTTTGTTCTGAAACCAATGTAACCAATACGACAAGGATACCACCCAGTAAACCGTAAACCGCTATCCTGAGCCACCAGGGGATAACTGGATCATCAGCCACTGTTACATACCACGGCAATCCAGCAAACAATGAAGTGAAAAGACCAAGGACAAATGCGAGAGAACCAACTTGCCGAAGCGTTTTCATAGTATCTCCTTTTATAAAAATCCTAAATATTCAGTATTTTTATCTTTCTACTTTTTCCTTCCTATAAAGAAATAAAGTATTAAACCAATGATGGGCAAAACTATTATCAGAATAATCCAAAGAATTTTTTTGCCTGTATCCATTGAACTTCTTATTACATCGATAATAGCAACAATATCCAATACCAGAATAACTAAACTTAATAATCCTTTCATTTTTCCCTTCCCTCCATTTGAAATTAAATCTATATCTTTTCTTGAGGTTAGATTTTAACAATATTTCTAGGCCTGTCAACAAATAATCTTTCTCAAAAATGCAATAGTCATTGCCAAGTGCATCCAATCTCGGCTGTCAGGTCATGAAGAGATTTTGTCATTCCTGACCTTTTTGCAAAGTTTCACTCAGAATCAATTTTATATACATCTGGAGATGATTGTTTTCGTTGACATACAAGTCAATACCAAAGCGAACTGGATAGGCCTTGACAGCCTCATTCGCATAAAAAGCCGTATAGAAAACCCGCGGCATCAGGAAGATGCCCGTATGCTGCGTGAAATAAGAAAGCGTCCAGACAGATCTACAAAAAGATAGATTTTAGCAGTTTGTTGCTCTATAATATGGCATTATTATGCCGTCTAGTAAAATTCCCCAGCATCCCTAATCAGGGATTTTTTGCTCTTATCATCAGGTAATTTTCTTGTAAGCCTATGTTTATCAACAAGAGAACCTTTGGGATGAAAAGATCATTCTGTTATAGAAAAATTATTTCTACATTAATAGACTGAGGAATATCTTATGAATGAGGGTTTTATATTTAATTTAGATCCTATACTGCTCCGACTTGGACCTATTCAGATTCGTTATTATAGTCTTATTTTTGCAACCACAATTTTCATAGGGTACTTAATCTGGAGACATCAGATAATGAGAGGGGGATATCCAAAAGAGTTAGCAGAACGCTTTTTTCTATGGGGTTTTATAGCTATTATTGTAGGAGGAAGGCTGGGAGAATGTTTTTTTTATGGAGGTTCAAGATATCTGGAGGATCCAATATCCATACTTTATGTTTGGAAAGGTGGTTTATCCAGTCATGGTGTTACACTGGGACTTCTGATAGCTCTTATTACTTTTGCGACAAAAAACAATCTTAAAATAATAGAAGTATTAGATCGGTTTTCAATGTCAGCTGCATTAGGAGCAGCTATGGTAAGGCTTGGCAATTTTTTTAATTCGGAGATTGTCGGTAGTGCAACGGATGTTCCCTGGGGAGTAAAATTCATTCGCTACGATGGTGGAATAGTAACGAGACACCCAAGTCAGCTCTATGAATTTGCCCTTGGAATTTTTGTGCTTCTGCTTCTTTACTTCACAGACAAGCGGGCAGGCAAGGAAAAGCGTCCCATTGGACTTATGTCTGGATTGTTTTTTACAACCTATTTTTTTGGAAGATTCTTGGTTGAGTTTGTTAAAGAACATCTTGTGCTTAAGGATTCGTTTCTTACAATGGGGCAATATCTCTCAATTATTCCATTCTTCGCAGGTGTTGGTATATTAATTTGGTCTAAGTTAAATAATCAGAGCAAAATTAAATCCTTCTAGGATATCTTTATTCTCAAGGTTCTTCATTCCCCCTTTTTTGCAATCTAATTAATGGATTATACAATGCATTTTTCTTGACTGCGTATAGATATTATGTTTTAAATAATATGCAACACAAACTTTTTTCTCGAAAGGAGGTAAAAATGAACAGATTGCGTTTGCAATTTATGGTAGAGATTTCTTTAGTGCTCGCCTTCTCTATCTTAGTTGTGATTGCTTGTACGGCTGAGGGGGATGGTAATACAATTGCAGGTGTTAAAAATCTATGTAATGATAAAATAAAATTAAAATCAGGTGAACGGGAAGAACATCTAGCACCATTTGCTGAAATAGAACGCTTTTTGTGGTTCGATGAGTTTAATAGAGCTGGCAGCTTCCAAATATGGAGGCAGGATAAGTGTTTATCCCAAATGACTGTGACAGCAGTAAATGTTCTACC
>RCNB010002303.1_pt1 | contig 11787 bp, 9 predicted proteins | sample 2041321 | NCBI WGS metagenome assembly RCNB01 (sample SAMN09708232, study PRJNA481090) | Marine sediment metagenome, whole genome shotgun sequencing project.
GTGGCTGGTGATTTTGGGAGTGTCTACTCGTAACTTATGCCCGTAATATAAAATACGCTTTTTTTGTCTTTAGTAATTAATTTAACCTCATCATCCAGATGCTTTTTAAGCATCGCTTTTGCCATAGGCGAATCCATACTAATGAGTTTGTTTTTGGCATCGGCTTCATCGGCACCAACAATTCGATATTGGATTTCGCTGCCGTCAGTTTCATCTTCAAGCGTAACCCACGCACCAAAAAATACCTGCCCTGTCTTGGGCGACTCTCTTACGATATTCAAGTCGGGGATACGCTTCTGCAGATAGCGTATACGTCTATCAATACCGCCGAGTTCCTTTTTTCGATAGTGGTACTCGGCATTCTCGGACCTGTCGCCTTCAGCAGCGGCCGCAGCTAGTGCTTTTACAACATCGCGCCTTCTGAGCCAGAGTTCCTTCAGTTCCTGTTCGAGCACAGCAAAGCCTGCCGGCGTAATGTACGGCGATGATCTTTCTGCAGGTGGTCTCCAGCGTCCCATATCGAGAGTTTGCCAAAAACGAAGCTCTAAAGCCCGAAAATTAAGGTCATTTAACATAATTTAAGAGGGATTCTGACACTTTAATCAATGTGTCAGTCCGTGACCTGTTCGGAGTATTTCGCTTTTTGCAAAGCGTAAGATTCTGATGCTGAAAGTCTTTTTGCTGAGCGCACATGCGAAGTTTGAGAACAAAAATACTGTTGATGGTGCTTTGTGTCGTTGTTGTGGCGCAGGTCTTTACCGTTACCGCAATTTTGTACAACGCAAAAGATAAGTCCCGTGCCGAGGCATTTTCAAATCTTCGCAGTGCAGTGAGCATCGTGAACCAGTATATGGAAGAGCACACTACTGGCATGCAGCAGTTGTCTCTTGCGTTGGCCGATAACGATGACTTTCGAGCCGTAGTAGGTACCGATGACCCCGGCCTCATTATGGCTGAGTTGAATTATCAGAAAGAGCGGGTTATTGCTGAGGTGCTGTTGCTGGCAGATTCAGATGGCACTGTGCTCTATACAACTAACGACGAGTTGCAGCCTGGTTCGATAGTCTCAGAGTTTCCATTGGTTTCCGGTAAGTCATTCACATCGGTGCTGAATCAAGCCGGCTACGAAATGATTGCTTCGAAGGTTCCCATCGGCGATAGCAATGTCTATCTTGTGATGGGCTCTTTAATCGGTGACCAGTACGCGAGCCAGATTGCCGGTGTTACGGGATTGCAGGCTAGCTTTGCGACTGACAGTAAAACCGGACGCCTATTTCTTGGTAGTTCACTTGAACCTATAGATCGAGCGCTGATGATCACCAGTATCGAGGATATTCGTTCTGGTAGTGAGGTGACGAAAGCACTTGATGAAGTGCGTTCACGTTTCGTTTCGACACGAACGCCTTTTGTCACAAAGAACGGGCATATCTATCTGCTTATGCATCAGTCGCTTGATATCGCGATGGCCCCATACAAGGAATTGCAGGTTTTTATGTCTCACCTGGTCTCAACCACGCTGCTAATAGTGGGTATTTTCGTATGGATTTTCTCAACGATTATGACCAGACCGTTGCATCAGTTATCTGATGCAGTAAAACGATTGACTGTGGGTGATTACACCAAGAAGCTTGATGTTAGTACACGCGATGAAATAGGTGCATTGGCAGAAGTTTTTAATGCGATGCAAGATGGCATCGAGCAACGTGAGCAGGAAATATTCCAACAATCACTGACTGATCCGATAACAGCTCTGCCAAACCGACAGCATGCGATCACCTTGCTAAATGAACGTATTGGTCATGGTTATGAAGTGGCAGTTCTGCTGCTTGATCTTGGCCGCTTCCAGCATTTGCGATCCACTCTGGGGCACAAAGTTGCCGACGAAATGCTGCGCCTGAGTACAGCGCGCATGAAGCGTAATCTTGATAGTGATGCCGTACTGGCGCGCTTAGAAGGTGATGAATTCTTGTTAGTTATGCCGGTTTCTGGCATTGACTCGGCGATCAATGAGGCTGAGACCATGTATGCCTTGCTGGAGTCTGGCATTAGTGTTCGTAAAGCCCGCGTTAGTCTCGAGGTACATATTGGTATTTCGCTATATCCTGAGCATGGTGAAAGTGCGGACGATTTATTACGGCATGCATCAATGGCGAAGCAGGAAGCTATTCATGCCCGCACGCCAGTGAAAGTCTATCAGGAAGGCAAAGGCGAGCAGCATGCGCGTCGTCTGCGAATTCTGAGTGATCTGCGTTCGGCAATTGATGAAAACCAGTTCGAATTGCACATGCAGCCCAAAATTTGCATGGCGAGTGGAGATGTAGTTGGTGCCGAAGCACTTACGCGTTGGCAGCATCCTGAACTGGGTGAGATTATGCCAAGTGAATTTATCCCGCTTATTGAAGAGGCCGGCAGTATTTCTCAGCTTACCCGTTGGGTGCTTGAGGAAGCCATACACTACTGTTCAACATGGAAGCAGCAGGGCATAGATATACCTGTTTCTGTCAACCTGTCATCACAGGACCTGAAAAATGAAAACCTAGCAGACCAAATAGATAAGCTTCTGCTGGATTACGGTCTAACATCAAGAAGTCTGGTCCTGGAGATTACAGAGGAAGCCCTCGTTAGAGACATGAAAGCTACGGTTAATGTGCTGAACACTTTGAGAAGTAGGGGCTTTCGTATGTCAATGGATGACTTCGGTACTGGCTACTCATCTTTACATCAATTGAAGCATTTACCGATTGACGAATTAAAGATTGACCGCGCATTTGTCAGGGATCTGCCCGGCGATAAGGCTGACGTTGCTATTGTCCGAGCCACAATTCAGCTTGCTACGACCATGGGTCTCGATGTGGTCGCTGAAGGCGTCGAGAGTGAAGAAGCATGGCACTTCCTGGTGAGTGAAGGCTGCAAAGAGGCTCAGGGTTATCTTGTGAGTAAGCCGATGGAGGCCAGCAGCTTTACTCATTGGAAGAAGCGCTATGTGCAAGCGCGCTATAACCCAATTGATAAGGGTATGCAGTTGATTGCAGCTGAACCAACCAAATTTGTTGGCTAGTTGAGAGAGGCCGACAGTAAACCGTATTGTAGATATCTGAGTATATGTATTAATGAATACAGTTAAACAGTTTATGGAACGTGGTGTTCAGACTTTGTCTGAGACCAGCACGCTAATCGACGCACAAGTGCAGATGGAAAAATTCGGATGCCTGCACCTACCTGTCGTGAATTCAGAGCAAAAGGTTGTCGGGCTTATAAGTCATCGTGATTTGCAGCTTGCACTGCCATCGCCCCTGTTTCCGATTGATGAAGATGGACTGCAACCTGACGCTATACCGGTTAGCCAAATCATGTGGCGTGATTTGATTACGGTTTCATCCGATACCGGTTTACGCCAAGCAGCGATGTTTCTTCGTAATCAGAAGATCGGGTGTTTGCCAGTCGTGGATAACGGCAAGCTTGTCGGCATCATCACGAATACCGACTATCTCAATATCGCAGTTGCACTGCTCGAAGACAACGAGCACCTGGAACCTATTGCCGTCTAGGCAAAATTCCCGGTTAGGGCTTTAGCTGTATCCGTCTAATGTCTTTTTCATGTTTTCCACGAAACGGGTCAGAGTGCCGGTAAGCAATACGAATTCAGCATCTTGTTTGGCGAGCAGACTTTCATCTGACGTTTCTACTTCGGCTTCAGCAGAACCAACAAATTTGAGCTTGCTGATAGCACCATTCTGATCTAATACGCAGCTCATGATGTCATCAAACTCAAGGGCGAGGCGTTCAATCTTCATCCCATCAATGACATGCTTACGAATACTGCTATCCGCTAAGTCGATGTCTTTCCAATTAACAACCGCACCGCCCAGTGTGGGTTCCTGCATTTTGCATTCACGCCCTAAGCGGAATGAGCTAGGTACGCCACCAAGGAAGACCGAGTTGAGCCAGTCGGCAACTGGCTTGTTGAACAGCAGTGGCACGGCATCCAGGCTGCCAAATGCGGTGCGCAGGCAGTCAAGAAATCTCTCTGCTTTATTTTCTGATCCGGCTTCAACGCCTAGTAGCCCGAGTGAATGGATGTAGAAGCCATTAATACGTTCAGATTTAAGTAAGGCTTTCGGGAGTAACTCTTCTCTGAGTTCAGCTTTCAGGCGCCGCTTCTGTTTTGCGCTGGGTTTCTCCTGCATCCGTGCTTCGTAGTCTCCCATGCGCTCTTCAAGAGCCTCATTGATGGCTGCGGCGGGCAAGACACGGGTCTGGCTTCTTAACCGCAATAAATCTGCACCGTTTAAACGACGGCAGAGCATGTCCGGCAGTTCGGTGGCGGGTGCTTCCCAGCCCGCACTAAGTTCGGTGTAAGGCCCGCAAGGCTTAAAGCCCGAGTTACCGAGTTGTTCAGATAGTTCATCTTCAGTTTTTGGCCAGGTCGATTTGATGCGATAAAAGCGTACGTTGCGAAACATTGCGAAAACCTTGAGTAATGGTGTGACTGAGGTCGGTTGTTACCGAGAGCAGAAGTATCCTGATTCGACAGGCTAATGTCACCATTGACATGTGACCTTGTCGACATATTTGCACGAGTAATCGTGGTAGGTTGTTGACGAATAAAGAAATTGCTTTTTCCGGAGAGGAATCATGTTTGATCGTTTAAGCCGCAGTTGGGAGTTGATGAAATTCAGCGCCGACGTATTGAGTAAGGATAAGGAACTTCTGGTGTTCCCGTTGCTATCCGCAATTGCCGGATTGCTGATAATGGCGTCATTTTTCCCTTTGTTGCTGACTACCGGATCAATGGAGACAGCGGAGCAGGGGCAGCAAGTGACCGACCAGATTGATATGGTCGCATTGTTCTTGCTCTACCTTGTTGAGTACTTCGTGATGTTCTTTTTTAATGCCGCATTGGTTGCTGCTGCATTGGAGCGCATTAATGGCGGCGATCCTACGGTGGCATCTGGTTTTCGTGCGGTGATGCCTAAGATAGGCGTGATTTTCTTTTATTCACTTATTGCAGCAACTGTTGGTGTGGCGTTGCGAGCCATTGGCGAGCGTGGGGGGATATTTGGCAGAATCCTTGCAGGCCTCACTGGCATGTTTTGGACTTTGGCCAGTTTTCTCGCAGTCCCTGTATTGGTTAGTCGCAACGTGGGCCCGGTTGATGCCCTAAAGGAAAGTTTTGAATTAATGAAACGCACCTGGGGCGAAAATGTCATTGCCAATGCCGGTCTGGGTGTCGTGTTCTTCCTGATTTATTTGGTTGTGTTGCTGCCGATGCTTGGCTTAATCGGCTTGGCATCATCCTATGGAACCGATGCTGTCGTTACTCTTGTTGTCATTTTTGCTGTGCTGTTGCTGATTCTCGGCCTGATTCAGGCGGCTCTGCAGGGCATATTCTCAGCGGCTTTGTATCACTATGCCGTTGATGGTGAAGACGATGCCGGAATACCTGCCGATGTGCTCGGCAGTGCCTTCTCGTCTAAATAGAGTCGTTTGCGCAGAGTGCGGCCAGCATCGTAGCAACAGTGCTCCTGTTAAAAATCTTTTGCGCTGGAATCTGTGCAATAACAACCTTGTTCACATAACTGGACCATCTGCCTGATTGACACTTCAGACGTACCCCCTTTAAAGTGCACGCACCTATACAGGTGCCTGTGCGGCGATAGCCAAGCGGGTTAAACGGGAAGTCCGGTGTTTTCTTTGCTTAAAGAATAAATTCCGGCGCTGCCCCCGCAACGGTAAGCAGACACTCTGCAAGCCCGGAACCGGCCTGAATAGTACGTTTTTAGTTGTTCGCGGAGGGCGGCATGACTGGCGATAAGAGCTTATTAAGGCTCGAGCGGTCAAGTCAGGTCGTTATCTCCTCAGTCAAATCTCTCCTGAACACTCAGGTTCTGTTGCAGAGATTTGATATTGAAACCAGCCAATAACATTACGAATCAGTATGTCTGTGCCTTTATGGGTATGGCACTGTTGTGTGGTGTGGCGACCGCTGCTGATGCTGATTTCGACTCTAGAGAATCCACTGCGAATCCCCGTATCGATGAAATGGTCGTTACTGGTATGCGCCAAATTCGGCTGGCAGAGCTCCCTCGCAGTGCCACGGTAATCACGGCAGAAGATATTGCTTTGTCGCCTTCGACCAACATTGTTGATTTGATTGCACGCGAGGCGAATGTCCAGTTGCGTGCATTTGTAGGCAATGAAAAATTCAGTGGTGTCGACATACGTGGTCAGGGTGATACGTATGCGAGCAACGTGCTAGTGCTGGTTGATGGTATTCGTTTGAATCCTGCTGACCAAGCCGCCCCCGACTACTCTTCGTTGCCGCTCGATCAAGTTGAGCGCATTGAAGTGATTCGTGGTGCTAACAGTGTTCGCTACGGTAATGGTGCTGTCGGTGGCGTGATTAATATCATCACCCGAAGAGCCGGGCAGGAGGGTTCTCCAGAGGGTTTTGCAGGCAGTGTTCGGTTACGTGGGGGCAGCTTCGGCACGGTTGATACCGGCCTGGGCGGTTCGTGGGCAGGCGATCAATGGTCATTTCTCGCCGACGCCGCTTTCCTCGAAACCGATGGCTACCGCGACAACAGTCAGTTGGAAAAGAAAGATCTTTCGGCACGGATTGGTTTTGATCCGGTTGACTGGTTTGGCCTGAGCCTTGGTGGCATTTTGCATCGCGATGAATTCGGGTTTCCAGGCCCGCTAAGCAAAGAACTATATGATGGCTCCGATGCAGATCGACGCAGCAGTCGCACGCCGAATGACAATGGCTCGACAGATGATAACCGCGTGCGGTTCGATCTTAATCTCGGAAATGCGACAACGGGTGAATTACTGGTTTCCGCGCAATTGCGGGACAGGGAGAACCCCTTCCTTCTAAGTGGCACTAACTTCCGGATCACTGAAGATAGAGAAGCTTTTGACAGCAAGTACCAGCGTGATTTTGGTCTGTGGGAGCAGCAGCATACCTTTTATGTTGGTTTTGATACTTTCAAAACAGATTATGCACGCGAGGTTAACGATGGTCTTGATGAAACCAAGCAGGGAGACATCCGGCAGCAGGCATGGTTTGCAGCAATTGATCTTGGACTGACTGAGAATGTGAAATTCTCAACGGGTTATCGCCAAGATAACTTCAAAATCGATTCCCGTTTTTCGAGCACTACGACTGTTTGTGTGCCGGATCCGGTGTTCCCGATTTTCTGTCAGGACACCGAGGTCACAGTTGTTGATCAGGATAGCGACAGTTGGCGCAACAGTGCTGCGGAGGCAGGGCTTGTTTACAGTCCTACCAACAACTCCAATTGGTTTGTCTCATTTTCGCAGAGCTTCCGTAATCCGAATGTCGATGACTTAGTGTTATCGGATGGCGATCTCCGACCACAGTCTGCTGATCATTGGGATATTGGCATGCGTCAGTTTATTGGCGGTTCTGTAGAGTTTTCATTAGCCGCTTTTTACAGTAAGACCAAGGATGAAATCCTGTTTGGTACGGACCCTATAGACCCCACCCTGCAGGTAAATCGTAACGCCGACCAACCTACGAAACGCAAAGGTGCTGAGGCTGATATTCGCTGGTACACAACCGATACCCTTAGGTTTACGGCCAATGCCGGCTATACGAACGCCAAATTCAGTGAGAGCAATACCTATGTACCTATGGTGCCGAAGTGGACTGGTGGCCTCGGTGTGCAGTGGGCATTTTTAAGCGACTGGGTGATCAATGCCAATGGCGTTTATGTAGGTAGGCGTTTTGATGGTAATGACTTTAATAATATGACTTACCGTAAGGTCGATGACTACCAGGTTGTCGATATGAAGCTCAGCTATCAGCTAGGTGCAATGCAATTTTATGGTGGCATAGATAACGTCTTTGACGAGATCTATTCGCCGTCGGTTTATAGCGAAAATTACTATCCGATGCCCGGGCGTAACTACTACGCAGGGATGACGTATCGGATGGGTTTGTAATTTTGAAAGTGCTGCCAGTAGGCGGCGAGAGAGGAGTTAGATGAACAATCCTTATTTGAAAATAGTTCTGTCAGTTATAGCTTTGTTGCCCACAGTTGTTTCAGCTGGTTTTTTTGCTCCGGCGGCAAGTAGTCAATACAGCACGGCGGTCGGATCAACTGATCCGCGCATAGTGGGTTGGGCAAACGGGTATGAGGATTATTTTCCGGGTGTTGAAGCTGATGCCGTATTCCAAACGCCACAGAAAGGGCTCGGTGCTCCGGGCAATCATGATGGCAATAACGCGGGTTCTATTTTCGATATCGTATCTTTGGGTCGTGCCGGCTCCATCGTAATGACCTTTGACCCACCGATTGTCGATGGCAATGGCTTCGACTTTGCTGTGTTCGAGAATTCTTTCAGTGACAACTTTATTGAGTTGGCGAAGGTGGAGGTCTCATCCGATGGCGTTAACTTTGTTCAGTTTCCGGCTTTTTCTACGGTGCCGGCCCCGGTCGGTGGTTTCGGTATCAGTGATGCTTCGGATATTGAGCAGTTGGCAGGCAAGTATCGGGCAGGCTTCGGCACGCCCTTCGACCTAAACCAGCTTGTTGGTAATCCGCTTATTGATTTGAACAACATCGGATATGTCCGGTTGATAGATGTCGTTGGTGATGGCTCTGCAAGCAATGATATTAGTTTGCAGGCCGTTGCAGATTGGGCAGGTATTACCGTTGCCCAATTGCCCCAGTTCGTGGTTAACGGCATCAATGCGGCACCCGCTGCAATCTATGATCCTTACCCCACAATAGGCAGTGGCGGCTTCGACCTGGATGCGATTGGTGTGATGAATCAGCTGCTGGTGGTAGCAATGGATGTCGCCCCGGCCGATACGACTAACACGGTATTCCCGAGTTTAACGGTGGTTATTCCTGTGGCGGTGTTGAGTAGCAGTGTTGCCAATGGCGATGCAACTGATTTTGATGCGACGCAGATTGACCCGGCTAGTTTGAAGTTTGGCTATACAGCTGCTGCAAACGTTGCATCACCTACCGCATCCGATGTGGATGGCGATGGTGATACGGATATGACCTTTGGCTTTAATACTCAGGACACGGGTATCGCCTGTGAAGATACCGAAACCGTATTGCTGGGCGAGACACTTGGCGGCGAAGCATTTAGCTCAACTGATTTTATCAGTGCAGGTGACTGTGATGATGGCGGCTGTCATCCATAGGGATGGCAGGTTTTAAGAATTAAATAATAATAAAACGCGACAAAAGGAGTTTGTAATGAAGAGAGTAATAATAGGCATGGCAGCCTCGATGGTATTGGCGGTTAGTGCTCAGGCAGCAGTGATCGATTTTGAAGACAACACACTGGCACCGGACACAGCATTCAACGCGCCAACGAATGGGGTAACGACATGGAATAGCGGCGGTGCAGATTTTGTATACGAGTATAGCTTCGACTGCTGCTGGGGTGGTTTTACGTACTCTAACAAGACCGATACAACTACAGCTGGCTTTACCAACGGTCAGAGCGCGATTACAGGTGATGGAGTTGGTGCAGGGCAGGACAACTATTTAGTAGGTTATGTTGACAGCTTTACAGCCACACCACTAAATATTGAATTTGGCGGGTCAAGAACAGTACAGGGTAGTTATTTCACTAATGCCACCTACACCTACTTAGCTGCAAAAAATGGTGATGACGGTAACGATCCAGCATTTGTAAAAGGTCCGTTTGGCCAGGATGATTTTCTGGCGTTGATCGTTAATGGTCTCGACGCCGGTGGCGCAACTATTAGTTCTGTAGAAGTTCTGCTAGCTGATGGCGCAAACGTTATCGATAGCTGGGAATGGTTTGATCTAACAGGCTTGGGCGAAGTCTATGGCATGAGTTTTGCTATGGCTTCATCAGATACGGGTGACTTTGGTGTTAACACACCAACCTATTTTGCGATGGATAACCTGACTATCGTGCCGGTTCCGGCAGCAGTATGGTTGTTTGCTTCAGCGCTTGGGTTGCTGGGCTTCCGCCGCAAGCTGAAAGCCTAATCTGTTAGTTAGGTTTTGCTTAGACATCGATGCCCGGTCTGTCTCAGCAGTCCGGGCATTTTTTTGTCCGCTATCTCGAATTAACCACTTTGTAGAGTTACACAAACTTAACGAGCATTTATGGCTACTTTACTAGTGGTGCCTCGTCGAGAACCCAGTTCTTATTCTTGCGCCTGTCAGGTGAGGGTATAGCCGTTGCAACATTGCCGCGTTGTTTAATCAGTTGTTCCTGGTCAATCCTCCAGCCTTTGCCTTCCCAGTCTTTAAGAAACTTGCGAAATTCCACTATCGGCGTATCTGTTGCGATTAGCAGTTCCTTAGTTGTTGTTTCAGGAGTTCGGACTGGGTTCAGTTTGACCAGTAAATCGATGTCTTCCTGAGCGATTTCCATATTCACATCGGTGATGCGCTGGTCCATGGCAGGATCGAGCATGAAGTGACGCATGTTGACGAAGAAGATACGCGTGCGGTTTTCGTCGATGGGTGCTTCGAAAAAATACTGGTGGAACTTGTTTTCTTCGTTGAAGTGCAGCCACGTGATCAGTGCGTTTGGCCCAAAATGCCCTGAACCAGCTGAAACAACAACTTCGCGCTCAACCATTTCCTGATTCATCGCGGCCCCTTGGGGCTTGATTAGGCTGAACGGCATCATAAAGCCGCTGCCGTAGTCACCTAAGAGGTCAATGGTAATTGGTGTTTTTTTGAAATCCAGTTTCATGCCCGGCGATCCCTGTTTGGGGTGCACGAATTCGTTGTGAGCCGGATCCAAGCCATTTTCGATAGAGCGCTCGTAGTAGTAGTCGACTTCAAAAATGACGAGCTCGTTGGCGCGCCAATCATCTGCTGCAAATTCTTCTATTTCGAAAAGAGGTGGGCGTTGGTCTTCGGGCAGGTCGCCTAGAAAGGCAAATACAATCCCGTAGCGCTCCTGTATGGGGTATGAATCTACCTTCGCTCTTGCCGGTGGTTTGTCATCAGGTAAGGCAGGAATGAGCACGCATTCACCAGCACCGTTGTAACGCCAGCCATGATACGGACATTGCACACAGTCATCGATGATCTTGCCTTCGCCTAATGCGGCACCACGATGGATGCAGGTGTCGGCCAGAACGTGTGCTGCACCTGATGAGTCTCTGTACGCGACAAAGTCATGGCTAAGTATGCGGGCACGAAAAGGTGCTTCGCTCGTGACGTCGTTGCTTGCAGCAACGGGATACCAGAAGTTTATATACATCCTACGATAGTACGATAAGTACCTTGGTCTGCGCCATATCCGGAACGTACAATCGACGCAAAAGGAAGCCCGCGCGAGGCGGGCTTCAAAAACGTCGCTAATTTCGTCATGGGGAGACGGCTATAAAGCCAGAGCGACGTTTCTTCTAGCCGATTAATCCATGAGCATAAATTCCAACAACCAAAAGGCTGCAGGAACGAGGATAGCGCCACGGACGAGTGTATCGGCAGTTAGAAGACTGATGGATTTATGATGAGTCAACAGGACTTATACCCCTGATTTTTCTAGCTCTAATCCTTATTGAACTTTAGCATCGCTTATGCTGGTCGGATATCGCACATATTGGCTAGGATGCTTTGGCCATTTAGGCGCAGTTTTTCAGACCGAAATACGGTGATTTTTTCTACAATGCCCAGCGCATGCGGGCTCCAGCGGATTATGTCTAATGTGGCGATGCCGCTGCGTTGTGACCGCTTAAGCTACAAGTATGCAATTCCCTGTGGATAAGTTTGCTGCTATGCAAAAACTATTGTATTAGGGCGCAAC
>RCNB010002570.1_pt1 | contig 11785 bp, 7 predicted proteins | sample 2041321 | NCBI WGS metagenome assembly RCNB01 (sample SAMN09708232, study PRJNA481090) | Marine sediment metagenome, whole genome shotgun sequencing project.
CGACGGTGCCGTCCGGAACGAGCTCGTTTGAGCCGGCCGCCATTCCATTGCGGGACCACTGCGCGAGTGCCGGGAGACCGAACCAGAGCGCCCGGTCGACCCCGTAGTGCTCGAACCCTGCGATGCCCTGCGACATGACGACGTCGCTCGATGTCCACGCGCCGAGGCTTTCACCGAATACGAGCACCTTCGGTCGACGCTCCGGTGGCCGCTCGCGCAATCGCTGCCGCACTCCCCACAGCAGCAGCCGGAACTGAGCCCGACCGAGGCCAACCTTCTGCACGCACAAGAACGACGGAAACCGCCCGTACTGCACCGAGCACGTCGCGATATCGCCCCGCGCGAGAAACTCGGCCGCCTCGACCACAGTCTGGTCGACCCACCCCGTGCCGGTCGGTGAGATAAGCAGCAGGTACTCGCGGTCGAAGGCCCCGGTTCGTTCAAGCTCATCCAGGGCGATTTCGGCCCGACCCGCCTGATAGAGCGGTACGGAGTTGAAACCGACGTAGGTCCGAATCGGATGGTCGACTGCCGGCTCGGCCATCACGTCCTCGATCATCGCCGGTGTGACGACGTCAGTGACGTAGCGCCGGCCTTGGAGCCCGAGTTCGGCAAAGCTCGAGTGGCTTTCTGGCGAGCCCGACATCAGCGGAGACGCCGGCGGGGTCGCGTATGCAGGCTCGACCTTCTCGTTCGCCCGGCCAATCGACGCGATCGTGACGTTGTACGCCGCGGCCGCACCCGCTGCCCAGACCGCTGCGTTCACCACGCGAGCGAGCACCGGCCGGCCGAGCCCGGAGCCGAAATACAGCTCGCTCCCTCGCCTCGTCAACACATAGGTCTTGCCAATGCCGCTCCCGACCATCGCGACGACGGTGCCGATGGCGGTCGATTTGCCGATGTCTGCTTTCTGCTCGACCGGCCAGCGTGGGATGATTTCGTTACGCGTCTGGAGCCGGCGCCCTGCCCAATACAGCCCTCCGCCCACCACGAGGCCTCCGGTCAGAAGCGGCCGGGTCCGCGTATGACGTCCCACGCCGCGCAGCGAACGCGCACCGTCGTACAACGCGCCGCTGATCGCTGCGGCGCGCACGATCTGTCCACCGGCTCGGGCGCCGGATCTCCAGAGCGTCTCGCCGTCATCCTCGGGGAGCATCGACGCGGCCTGGCCGACACCGAAGGTGACCGCGCGAGCCGCGAGCCTGGCCGGCGTTGCGGCGCTCGCCCCGAGCACGAGCGATTGGGTGCCCTCGATAAGGCCACCGACCAGCCGGGCGCCGAGTACGTGGAGTCCCGTCGCGAGCCCTTGGTGCCCAGATGTGCGGGGCATCAAGCTGGGTAAGAACGAGTCGAGAAACGACACTGTTGCGAGCGCCGCAGACGCGTCACCAACCGGGTCGAGCCAGGGCCCGATCCTCCTCGCGGTGGCGCCAAGCCCGCCGGTGACAGTGCTGGCGGAACCCCGGCCGATTGCTGTGTTTGTCACGTTCCGCTCCTCGTCGTCATATCTGGAGAGTGTCGCGCGTCATGGCAAGTCGGTGTCCACTCTGAGATTTTGAGGTTGACGGCGCGGTGTTGTTGCTGGTGATTGAGAACGTGTGGACGGCCGGCGTGGCCGAAATGCTGAGGGACGCCGGTCCCGCGCCCGCCACCAGCCTCTACAGGTAGTGGTCCGGGACGTGGTGTCGGTGGCTGATGTCCGGGTCGACATAGTCTCCGCTCGGCGGCCGCGGCGGGAAGTCCATCGGCGGAGGCGACTCGACATCCTCGTACGGGATCTGGGCGAGGAGATGGCCGACGACATTGAGCTGGGTGTGGCGTTTGATGTTGGTGTCGACGATGTACCAGGGCGCTCCGTGCGTATCGGTGAGCGCGAGCATCGCATCGCGGGCTCTCGAATATTCCATCCACCTGTTCCACGAGGCGAGGTCCATGGGGCTGAGCTTCCGTTGAAGTTGCACGCGACCGGAACCGTTTCTCCTGGGTCTCGTCGCTGATGTCGAGCCCGTACTTGATGGGGATGATGCCGTCGTCGACGAGGCCGCGCTCGAACTCGGGGCAGATACGGGCGAACTGTTCGTCCTGTTCGCTGGTGCAGAAACCCATGACCCGCTCCACGCCTAAACGGTTGTACCAACTTCGGTCGAACAGGACCATCTCACCGGCCGCGGGAAGATGGGCCATGTAGCGCTGGAGGTAGAATTCGGTCGTCTCCCGTTCCGTGGGTGCGGGCAGGGCAGCGACCCGGAGGCCCTCCTGCTGGGTCCAGGTTTGGAGTTTGACCAGCTCGAGCAGAGCGAGCTCTCGCTCGTACGCCTTCCGTTTCATTTTCACCTGGTCGGGCTTGTTTCCCATACACCTATTCCTCGTCATTTCGGCGGTCGTCGTCGAAGAATCCCGCGGTCTTGTGCTCGTGTTGGACGTCGATCGCGATTGCCGTCAGCGGCGCGGCGAGGACCAGCCCGACCATGAAGCAGCAGCTCACGATGCCGACCCGGCAATGCCAGCCGGGGATGCGCCACGTGACGATGGGTTGTCCCGCCGTCGAGTCAAGTGTCACAGCCGCCCGAGCGGTTGGTCGCCCGGAGGATGCGGCTGGCGATGATCGCCGCGCCGAACAGCTCGACGCCAAGATGACTCGGTGAACAACCGGCATCACAGGTAGTCGTGGCGAGTGAGCCAACGCAGGCAGAACCATCCCCAGACCGGCGGAAGGTAGTAGCTGATCAGACGCCAGACGAGCACCGCGGCCATTGCGGTGTCGGCGGGAACACCGACGGCGGTGAGGCCTGCGGTGAGGCCGGCTTCGCTCACTCCGACACCACCTGGTATCGGCATGAGCCCGGCGAACAGCGCCACGACAACGTTGATGAAGATCGCCTCGCCGAGGCTGATCGAGCCACCGACCGCGAGTACACAAACCGCGAATCCGGCGCCGTAGAGGACTTCGGTGCCCATCGAGGCGCCCAGCGCTCGCGCGACGTTCCGCGGGTTCTTCACCATTTTGAACGCATCGCCGGTTTGAGAGAGCGGCTTGCGCATCTTGTCGGTCACCCAGTGCCGCCAACGCGGGACCGCAATGACGGCCAGTGTCACGGTCACGAAGATCACGATCGCCATCACGATGAGACGGAGTACATCGCCGCCGCCCTGCATGTCGGAGAGATCGACGCTGCCCTTGCCGGCGAGGAGCGTCAAGACAATTGCGATGACCTGGGCGCCGAAGCCGATCAATCCTGTGATCGCACCGACGGCAGTCGCGGTGACCGCGGCGATGCCGAACTTTTGGAAGAAGCGGGCATTGGTCGAGATCCGGCCGGCGGCCGACGGGACTGCGATGTTGACGAAACTGAGCGCGAACTGCTCAACGGTGGTGACCCCGACCGGCACGGGCTTGGGTGACACCGCCGCGAGGCTCACCGCATCGGTGTAGTTCGTGGCCTGCGCGAGAAGCAGTGCGAGCAGAACCAAGCCCCACCTCGCGTCGCCGAGTGCGTTGGCGACGTTGTCGAAGCCGACCTCGGCGAGGCCGCCGATCATCGTGTAGGCGGCAAATCCAATGAACACGACCATCACGACGCTCGCAAGCGTCACCCGCTGCAGCTGTTCGAGTTCGGGGACCTTCGTGTCGGTGGCGTCGGCGACCTGTGTCCGCAGCTTGCCGACCTTCACGCCGTTCTGTTTGATCGTTCGACGAAGTGTCGGGTTCAGGGACGCGTTCTGGAGCATTGGCAGCACGCTCGTGAGTTCGTCGTCGCTCATTGAGCGCCGACTCGCTGCGATCGCCCGATCGGCGCCGACCGTCAGCGTCGAGATGACCAGGAGGGCGGCCACGTCCTGCTGGAGCTGTTGAGGAGATGCGTGGATTGCCGAATCGCTGAAGCCGGCGAGTGCGGGCGCGCCTGTCGCATCGAAGCAGACGTCAGGAACGTCGAGCGATCCGTGCGCCAACCCCGATTGATGGAGCCGCACGAGTTGGATCCAGATCGCGTCGAGGAGGGCGTCGTCGATGGTGTCGGCTTCCATGCTGGCGAGGTTTGTGGCGAACCGTTGCGTGACCAGGACTGCGTCGTCGTAGTCAGTCATCCCGACGGCGACGACGCCGGGGACCGACACCCCGCCCTCTCGCGCCAGGAACAGCGCGAGCGCTTCGTGCTCGACCTGTTGTCGACGGTCGGCACCAAACTGCGAGCCCAGATCTTGGTACCAGGCGCGGCGCCACCACTGACTCAATCGCCGGTTACTCCACGCGTCGCGACTCAGCTCTGTGACCAGCAACGGCTCACCATCGGCTGATATCGCGACGAGCTCGATCGCGTTCGTCGGCTGCTCCTCCGAGTAGCGCAGCTCCGAGACAGCGACGTTGAGGTCGGCCAACCCCTGGCGGACTCTCGCGGTCGAGGGGAGCCCCGCGGTCGTGCCAAGCACGAAACGGATGATCGCCGCTGCGAACAACCCGACGAGCAATGCACCGAGAACGGCGCTGAAGGACGTGACCGCTCCGAGTAGCGCCGCGAACCCAGCAGCCAGAATGAGCGTCCAGCCAATCTTGCGCATCGGTGCCGAGAGGTGCGGCGATGCTGCTGCCTGGACTGCGGTGCTGAACGTCAAGAAGAACGCCGGAAACGTTGTTGCCGTTCGATCAAGCTCCAAGAAGGGCAATTGCGGCCAGCGTGCGCTGAGGACTTGTGTCATTGCTGCAGCGACGACGGAAGCGAACAGCGCAGCGAGAAGCATGTCGCGCAGCAGTTCGAGTCGACCGCGAGCGAACACCCCGACCCCAACCAGCAGCGCCAGGGTGTACAACTGCCCGGCCACATAGGTGACCTGTCCGAGCCAGAGCAACCACCCCGGCAGACCGCCGGCGAAGCGGAGCGTGTTGTCGTCGAACGTCGACCCGTTGCCGGCGACGATCATCAACACCATCAGTGTTGCAGCGATGAAGCCGGCCGAGATGAGGTCCGTCCGCCACCGCACCCGTGGTGCGTCCGACGGCGACGAGAAGACCCGTATCCAATGATCCTCGGACTCGGGGTCGTCAGTTGATGCTGCGATGTCGTGGGCCATCGTGCTAACGGCGGACTCTGGTCGGCTCAGCTCGACGAGGACTCGGTCGGGGCTTCGTCACCATCGACCCCAAGACGGTCGTAGATGGCCTGCATCAAATGGCCGGCGATCATCATCGTCAGTACGAGCACGAGCACCTCGACAAAATGGCCGAGCTCGACACGATCGCCGAACACGACGTTGACGACCTCGAGAATCAGCAACTTGCCACCGAAGAGGGCCAGGAACGTGGTGACAAGACCGGCGATTCGCCAGGAGTGCTGCTCGAAGAAGAAGTGGTGAATGTGATGTTCGAAGTTCGAGATGACCGCGAGCATTGCCGTGACCAGCATTGCGGTGAGCACTGAGATCCAGAACGAGTCGATCACGACTGCATCGGCGAACTCCACGAACAGATTGAGGACCACGACGTTGACCAGCACGTTGAGGGAAACACCGGCGAAGATCTGTTGTGCGTGACTGACCGTCATCAGATTCGTGCTCCGGAGCGAAGCGAGAACTCGTGACACTTGGTGTTCCGCCTGGACTGTTGCCGGTTCGTTCACTGTGGTTTCCTTTTGGTCGTCATGATCCGGGCGCGACCATGCTCTTAGAGGTGCAACAGGTCAACCACTTTTCAAGGTAGCCGCACGCCACGCGGCCCGCAACGAACGGCATGCTCAGCGCCCAAGATGACTGATTGTGGATGATTATGGACCGGCGATTCTTCTGTATGCCAAGGTCTCGAACGTGTCAGCACCATCGGTCCACCTGTGAAAATTCCCAAACTCGGTTTTAGACGGCAGGATGTCGGTGGCGACCTTGGAGCCGCTGTTGTGCTCGGGGTCGAGAGCGTTCCCGACGGGTTGGCCAGCGGGCTACTCGCCGGTATCAACCCGGTTGCTGGGCTGTACGCCTACATGTTCGGTGCGGCCTCTGCAGCGTTGTTCACGAGCACCGCGTTCATGGCGGTGCAGGGCACGGGCGCGATGGCGATCATCATCAACGACGTCGACGTCGCCGGCACAGACGATCCGACCCGAACCTTGGTGACGCTGTCGGTGATGACCGGAGTCGTGATGATCGTGGCCGGCGTCCTCAAGCTCGGCCAGGACCTGAAATTCGTCTCGCATGCGGTGATGACCGGTTTCATCAGCGCGGTCGGCCTGAACATCGTGCTTGGCCAGTTCGGCGATTTCAGCGGATACGACTCAGATGGGTCCAACCGTGTGACGAGGGCCATCGACACGATCATCCACCCCTGGCGGATGGACTCCTGGACCGTGCTCGTCGGGGCCTCGACGATCGTGCTGATCGTGCTGCTGCGCCGGACCAAACTCGGCGCCCTCGGCATGGTTGTAGCGATCGCCATTGGGTCGGCACTGGCGGCTGTGCTGCAAGCCTTCGACCGCAACATCGTGCTCGTCGGCGACGTCGCCGAGGTCCCCAACTCGCTGCCGGTGCCGACGCTGCCAGCGTTCGGGGAAATCGGCGTACTCATCATCCCTGCGTTCTCGCTGGCCTTTGTCGGGCTCGTGCAGGGGGCGGGAGTGTCGGCGGCGTTCGCCAACCCCGATGGCACGCCGAGCGACTCCAAGAAAGACTTCGTCGCTCAGGGCGTGGGCAACCTCGGCGCTGGCGTGTTCCAGGGGATGCCGGTCGGCGGGTCGATGTCGGCGACGTCGCTGGTCACCTCCGGCGGCGCGAAGAGCCGTTGGTCGCTCATCTACACCGCTGTCGTGATGGGGATCGTGATCCTGCTCTTCGCTGGAGTGGTCGAGCGCATTGCGATGCCAGCCCTCGCCGGTCTCCTGATGATCGTCGGATACGAGACGATCAAGCCACACGACATCTTGAGTATCTACAAGACCGGATCGATGCCTGCAGCGGTGATGGGCGTCACCTTCGTCCTGACGTTGCTGATCCCGCTCCAATACGCGGTGCTCGTCGGTGTCGGGATGTCGGCGATCCTGTACATCTTCAGCCAGGCCAACCAACTGGACACCCGGCGGCTCGTCGTCAGCGACGACGGTGGTATCGACGAAGTCGACCCGCCCGACGAGTTGCGGGCCCACGACGTCGTCGTCCTGCAGCCCTACGGGAGCCTGTTCTACGCCAGCGCGCCCGTGCTCGAGGAGCAGTTCCCCACGGCGACCGATGACTCCCGCGGGTCAGTTGTGATCCTGCGGCTCCGAGGCAAGCCCGATGTCGGGTCGACTCTGATCGACGTCCTCACGGCGTACGCCGTCTCGCTGGATCAGGTGGGGAGTAAGTTCATGATCGTGACCGACAGCGACCGCATTGTTCAGCAACTCGAACAGAGCGGCGCCAGCGAGCAGATCGGCGAAGAGAACCTGTATAGGGGTGGCACTCGTCTGCTCGGTACGGTCATTCAGGCGTCGAGCGACGCGCAGGATTGGGTCGCGGCACAACTTGATCGTGACGATACGCCGATCAGCGACACGCCGATCAGCAACACGACGATGGGTGATCTCCCGACCGACGCAACGCTAGCGCTTCCAAGTGACGACGAGGACGCCGTTGGTGAGGACCGAGGGTCAGGTGATGTCGATGAGACGTGACCAGATAACGAGGACACGACGAGCGCTTCGGATCGCCGTCGGCGGTTTCGTCGGTGCACTCGACCTCACGGCAGTAGTGAGCGCCAATGGTGGTTGAGGTCGAGGTCTCGGAAGTGGACGAGCTTTCGACGGCCATCGCCCGTACGGACGTCGACTATGTTCGCACCGACACGGGAGTCGGCCCGATTCGGCTGAGGCTTGTCGAGACCACCGACTTGGTGCTCAGTGTGGGCAGGATGGGATTCTCGGCCACCGCCAACATGGAAATCTCGGATCAGGTCGTGGTGTTCGGCTTGATCACGAAGGCTCCGTCAGGAGGGATTTGGTGCGGCACCGAGCTTGCCGCTGGGCAACTCTTCGCGTTCGCGCCCGGCACGACGTTCGTCGGGTGGGAACCGACAGGTCTTGCCGCGACGGTGATGGTCGCGTCCGTCGACTCCCTTGCGGCCGCTGGCATGCAGTTGGGCCTCGGCGAATCCGTCTTGCCACGCGGTGTCAAACCGGTGTCGCATCGGCCCGAGACTGAGCGACTGATTGCCAACCTCTGGGCCGCGACCGCTCAACCTGATCTGGTGGAACCGCCGCTGGGGTCGACGGAGTTGTTGGAGAGCGCCGCCAGAGCATTGGTCGATGACGGTACGCAACCCGAAGCGGTGTCTCGTCGGTCCGACCGGAGGAAGATCGTGTCGGACTGCTTGGAGTTCGTCGAGGCGTCGGGGTCGTTTCAGCCGTCGATGAGCGAGCTGTGCCGAGCTGCGAACGCGTCTACGAGCAGTGTCCAGCGGGCATTCGTCGACGTGTTCGACATGCCGCCGTCGCTGTACTTCCAGCATCGACTGCTCAACCAGCTGCGCTCCGAGCTGCTTCGCGCGGGCTCTCACGATACGACCGTCGCGCTGATCGCCGGTTCGCTCGGGGTGGGACACCTCGGTCGAACCGCGGGGCGGTATCGAGCCGTGTTCGGTGAGATGCCGAGCCAGACGCTCCGGTCCACCGCCTGACGGCGGCGATCCTGGGCGTGACTCGAGGCGCGACGGTGTAGCCGCCTACCCGTCGTGGCAGTCGAAAGTTGACCGATTCTGGCTCGACGCCAAACTCTGTCGTCATTACGCTTTACGGAGCCGCGGGACGCACCCGACTGGCAACGAAGGGACCCCCATATGACCAGTCGCATTGATCATCACTCGCGAGGCATGTTGCCGATCCCTGATCGGCCTGCGCCAACGTTGACCACCTACGACGCGAAGGACCCGGATACGAGTTTTCCGCCGATCGAGCCGCTGCTTCCGCCGGAGGGTGCCCCCAACGTGGTGGTCCTGCTGATCGACGACGTCGGTTTCGGCGCGTCGTCGACGTTTGGTGGACCATGCGACACGCCTACAGCGGATCGTCTCGCTGCTGGCGGGCTGCGCTACAACCGATTTCACACAACGGCAGTCTGCGCGGCGACACGCCAGGCGTTGCTGACGGGTCGGAATCATCACTCGGTCGGCATGGGATCAGTCGCTGAGTCGGCGACGTCTGCGCCGGGGCAAAGCTCGATGCGGCCGAATACCAAGGCTCCGCTTGCGATGACGATGAAGCTGAATGGCTACTCGACTGCACAGTTCGGCAAGTGCCACGAGGTGCCGGTGTGGCAGACGTCGCCGATTGGGCCGTTCGATGCCTGGCCGTCGGGCGGCGGCGGGTTCGAAACGTTCTACGGGTTCCTCGGCGGCGAGAACAATCAGTACGAGCCCGCGCTGTACGACGGTTTGACAGCGGTCGAACCTCCCTCGACGGGCGAGGAGGGCTATCACCTGACCGAGGACCTCGCCGACCGATGTGTGGGTTGGATCCGTCAACAGAAGGCCTTGGCGCCGGATCGGCCGTTCTTCACGTATTTCGCTCCGGGTGCAACCCACGCGCCTCATCATTGCCCCGAAGAATGGATTGAGAAGTACAAGGGCCAGTTCGACGACGGGTGGGACGCCATGCGTGAGGTGACCTTCGCACGACAAAAAGAGATGGGCATCATTCCCGCCGACGCCGAACTCCCGGTCCGACACGACGCGATCACAGCATGGGACGACATGCCCGATGAGATGAAGCCGATCCTCAGTCGACAGATGGAGATCTACGCCGGTTTCCTCGAGCACACCGACCATCACATCGGCCGCATTATCGACGCAATCGACGACCTCGGGGTCCTCGACAACACGCTGATCTACTACATCATCGGCGATAACGGAGCCGCGGGCGAGGGCGGGATGAACGGCGCCTTCAACGAGATGGCCGGCTTCAATGGCATGGCCGCCATGGAAACACCTGAGTTCATGGCGTCGAAGCTCGACAGTTTCGGTTCGCCGGACTCGTACAACACATACTCGGCCGGCTGGGCGTGGGCGATGAACACACCATTCCAGTGGACCAAGCAGGTCGCGTCGCATTGGGGCGGGAGCCGCAACGCCACGATCATGCATTGGCCCGACCGCATCAGCGACGCCGGTGGCATGCGCTCACAGTTCACCCATGTGATCGACGTTGCCCAGACAATCCTCGAAGCAGCAGGGCTCCCCGAGCCGACCATGGTCAACGGTGTGCTGCAGTCCCCGATGGAAGGGACAAGCATGACGTACACCTTCGATGCGCCCGACGCGGCCGAACGCCACGACCTGCAGTATTTTGAGGTGTTCGGCAACCGAGGCGTTTACCACAAGGGATGGAGCGCCGTGACAAAGCACAAGACCCCATGGGAGATGGTCGGTGGCACTCTGCCAGCGTTTGACGACGACGTGTGGGAGTTGTATGACGGAAACAACGACTATACGCAGGCCCGCGATCTCGCCGCCGAACACCCTGACGTGCTCGCCAAGTTGCAGCGTCTGTTCATCATCGAAGCCACCAAGTACAACGTGTTGCCGTTGGACGACCGCAGCTCGGAACGGTTCAATCCTTCGTTGGCCGGGCGCCCGACCCTGATCCACGGCAAGACCCAACTCTTCTTCGCCGGCATGAGTCGACTGACGGAGAACAGTGTCATCGACATCAAGAACAAGTCGTGGTCGATCACCGCGGAAATCGATGTGCCCGACGGTGGATGCAACGGCACGATTATCGCTCAGGGTGGCCGCTTCGGAGGCTGGGGCCTGCTGGTACGTGACGGCAAGTTGGTGTTCGTCTACAACCTGCTGGCGGTCCAGGAGTTCACGGCGGTGGCCGAGAGCGCGATCCCGTCGGGCACACAACAGGTGCGCATGGAGTTCGCCTATGACGGTGGCGGACTCGGCAAGGGTGGCGACGTGACGCTGTACTACGACGGTGATGCAGTGGGATCCGGGCGTGTCGACGCCACCCAGGCCATGATCTTCTCGGGCGACGAGACCACCGACATCGGCTGGGAAGCCGGAACGCCAGTCATGTCGAACTACACCGCAGCGGACAGCAAGTTCACCGGCAGAGTCGAGTGGGTGCAGATCGACACCGGTGACGACAACGATCCCGAAGAGCGCTACCGAATCTCGATGGCAATCCAATAGGGCAGGGAGCCCGCGTCTCCATGAGCGGGTCACGGCAACCGACCGGAAAACCACGTGTGCCCGCCCAGACCGTCAGCCCTGCGAAGCGCCGACTGTCTGGGTGGGCGCTGTGGTTTCTGCGCCGCTATCGCTGTCCTCACTGGTGGCTCGGTACTATCGCTCGATCAACTTGGCAGTGACGATGGCTGGCTGTCCGGCATGCTTGTAGTCGATGACCACTGACCACGCCGACCCCATTGCCTGGCGACGCGGGCAGTTCGCGCTCGCCGCAATCTTTGCATTCGCAGTGGTGTGGAACCTGCTCGGGAACTTGGTGCTGCCGGGCGCCTGGTATGTGCCGGCCAACCTCGCCGCAGCCGGTTTCCTCCTCGTAGCCGCTCGGTGGGCCGAGCTGAGCTGGGAAGAACTCGGCCTGGGGCGCCCGGACGTGTGGCGCGGCGTCGTCATCGGACTGGCCGCCGCCGCGATCGTTCTCGTCGTCATCGGGCTTGGACTGCTCGTCCCAGCGCTCGAGTCCTTCTTCCAAGACGACGGCGTTGCTGGCGACTCCGATGTCGATCGCTGGTTCGTCCCGCTCGTCCGCATTCCACTCGGGACGGCGGTGTTCGAAGAGATCCTTTTTCGCTCTGTCTTCTTCGC
>RCNB010002305.1_pt1 | contig 11782 bp, 5 predicted proteins | sample 2041321 | NCBI WGS metagenome assembly RCNB01 (sample SAMN09708232, study PRJNA481090) | Marine sediment metagenome, whole genome shotgun sequencing project.
ACCGTCGTTCTCACAGTTTGTGAAAACCTGCGGGTCGCGATCGTCGGCGGAAGGATCGTAGCCACCACCTGTTTCGAGATCACCACGTGCATCTTCCGGAACTACGCAAGGATCGTACAGGCCGTTATTGAAACCAGTTTGTGCCCTCAGGAATACTTCACGCAGGTTTGGTGCACGGAATGATGTGCCGTAGGTACCACGTATCAACAGGCTCGGAATCGGACGCCAGCCAAGCTTTGCGGAATAGGTCCAATCATCACCATAGATCTCATCATCGGTCCAACGGGCCGAGAGGTTCGCGACCAGTGAATCGGCACCTGGCATATCGGCCAGGATTGGTAACTCGATTTCACCAAAGAACTCGGTGGTCGATTTATCACCTGATGCGCCGCCGTCAGAGAAGAAGCCAAACATCAAACCATCGCGTGCGATTTCATCCGGCTGGGAGTCGATATCATCAACACGATATTCGAAACCAATACCACCCATGGCTGTGCCACCCGGCAGGTCAAACAAATAACCGTCGGCAAAGAGTGTGATCAGGGTTTGCTCATATTGGGTGCGGAAGTCACGGCTGTCAAACAAGTAATCGCGTTCAGCCTGCGTGGCGAAATCACCGACCACAGTACCGAGAGGATATAATGATGGCGCAAACATATTAATTGGCACACAGCCATCGTTATTACCACAAACCACCGAACCATCTTCAGCAAAACGACTGGTACCGAGTGAATAGTCCAGGCGGCTGCCGAGAATACCCCGGCGGGAAGAGCTTGCATCTGAATTGGTGTATGAAAAGGCTATATCATAAACCCAGCTGTTCATTGAACCCCAGTCTACGAAGGGCAAATCGCCTTTCATACCGGCAACCACACGAATCTGATCCATGTCGGTATCGTAATCTACACGGTCACCCTGTACGGAAGCAATGGGTTGAGTATAGCCCGCGCCAACCGCGCCGGGGCCAAAACCAAATTGGTCAGGATATGCACCATAAGTGTTGTAGAAAGTATCCCGGTACGCCTGGTTGTTATAAATTAAATCGGTAAAAGCCAGGCCACAATCAACACCGTTTATAGCATCCGGGTTACACAGATTGTACGGGTTGTTTGCGGGAACTATCGGGAACAACTGGCTGCCACCACCTTCCTGGTGCACTTGACGGGTGTTGTAGTTGAATTCGAAGTACGGGGTGTTGTTCATCTCGCCTTCGATGGTGTACTCACCATAAGCCATCACACTGATGCGTTCATTTTCAGGATACAACATTGCGTTCTGTAAGTAATCACCACCATTCAGATCATAGTCCTTATAGTTGACGTCGGTGAGCCCGTCCCCATCACTGTCAACATTGACGAAGAAAGCGCTCTCTGACCAATTACCCCATCCGCCGTTTGAGGAGCCTGGAGTGTGGTAAATACTGCCCGGACCTGCGAAATTTGGGTTTCCAGAGGGGGTAGAAGTCCACACTCGACCAGCGAGATTGCCCCTGACGCAACTATCCCAAGGCATACCAAGCTCTAGTGGGTGGTAAAGATCCTGTGAGCGGATTTTACCGTTTTGATCGATTTCGTGATGTTTCTGGCATTCATCAGTCCAGTCACTGTCGCGCAATCTCTGGGCTTCGTTATTGACATATTCAACACCGATACCAAAAAAGCCACGATCGTAGTTCTTACCCCAGGCGGCGTTCACGGTGAGGCCATCGCCGTCACCCTGATCACGAGTGTTGTAATAAACGTCGAATTCGAAGCCATCGTAATCTTTACGCATGATAACGTTGGTTACACCCGCAACAGCGTCTGAGCCGTAAACCGATGATGCACCATCGAGCAGTATTTCATAGCGCTGAACCATTGATGAAGGGATCAGGCTCAGGTCAGGTGCAGATGGCGCGCCCTCAACACCTGATGGTGCCATGCGACGACCATTCAACAGCAAAAGTGTTCTGGCAGAACCCAGGCCCCTGAGGCTGAGTGTCTGTGCGCCAGGTCCGTTATCCAGCACAAAACCCGAAAAGGTCAAGTCAATCTGCTGGCCGCCGGCGGCTGTGGACGATTGAAGAATATCCGTTGCGTCGACCAGACCGGCTTCACGCGAACCTTCAGCAGTAATAATCTGTAAAGGCTGGATACTGGTGTAGGTCTCACGTTGCAAACGGGAACCGGTAACTACGATTCTGCCAAGATCTGCAGATTCATCCTCGGCTTCATTCACTGCCTCTTCACTATCGGTGGTGTCCTCGCTCTGATCGTCCTGTGCCCATGTAGGAGTGGCAAATAGTGCCAACCCAAGAGCCAGAGTCAAAGCTTGAACTACCGTCTTCTTTTCGAAACGGTTGCTGCTTGTCATTTGGTATCTCCCTGTTAATTCTGACCGGAATTCTATACTTGTAAATCTGGTTACAAACTGACCATTTGGACGAAGTCTGTATGGTCTATATTATGTAACATTAAATAAACGTTAAATGTGTGTGAGGTTTTAGCAGGAAATGACCTTATATGCAACCTGAAAACGGCATCTGGATGATGGGCAAATTGAGTTTGAGCGCAAGAAAGCAACAGGCCCAGAAGTGGCAACTAAAAAGATTTGGGGATCACTGATGTATATCGACGATAAAGTAGTCGGGGGCCTTGCCTGAGAAAAACGCGGTCCAGGCAAACCAGTAAGACACATAGGAATTGGTTTTCTGTAATTGCTGACCTGTTCTCGCACCACTTACGGCAGTGCCAAAAACGTCCCATTCATTGCCTTCATTGTCCCGCATTGCAACCGGCAGCTTATTTTGTACCGCCACAAAATCCAGCATCGTGCAATCTTCCAGTTCGCGGTTAAATACCACGCCGAAATTTAGACCGCTGCTGCCTGCAACGACTACTTGCATATCGCCAACGGTGTCGTTGACGACTTCTACATCATTTGAAAAATTTGCAATGGGATAGACTCTGGACCTGGAACCGACATTGATACCCAATACCCGTGCTTTCCGGTGCAGGCGGCTATCGTCCATATTATCAACCTGAAATAACAGGCTGTTGTCTTCCCTGTATGAACCATATGGGTAATCGTTGTAGTCCCGGGAAATTCCAGTTTCCTCTGTTAGTAATAATGTTTCAGGATACATGGCCCGCCAGGTTCCCCAGGTGGTCTCAACCACCTGCAGCCTGTCTGGAATTTGCTGTATTTTTGACCCCCGAATTGACTGTTCCAGCATTTGTGACCAGAGGCTTTCAGTAGCGCGGTCATACATGACCAGGTTTGAGTTGTATAGAAGACCGGAAGTGCCAAAGGTCTCGTCACCGGCTTCCAGGAAAGAATTCCACAGTACGGCTGAGCCGGTTAACGGGCAATAGCTCAGCGTAGAGCGTTCGGGCGTTCCCTGTATACTGAACTGATCATTGACCACTTCATGCCAGTTCAGAATTCTATGAGGATAAGCGCGGATGTCGTCGCCAATTTTCACACCGACCACCAATTCGGCGGGATCAAGATTGGTCGAACCTGCATCCTGCGAAAATTTCGGGAACTCCAGAGCCGGTATACCATCTGGTCCTGGCCCCCCGCCGACTATTTCATCGCGCGGTACGGTGGTACCCCGTTCTATTGCAGGCTCGTCAAGAGCATGGCTTAGATCCGGGTCCGGTCTTGTGCAGGCATTGGGATCCGGAGTTGCCAGTGCTTCACAAAGCACGATATTGTCACTGGCAATGCGTTGTATTGGTATTATTCCGTGCCTGTCGATTGACGGAATGTCGTACTCGACGGTTCCCGAATTACAGCTATCAAAAGTCAGCGTCAGGGTACCATCCGAGCCAGGCGGGTCTGTGCGTTGGACTTCGCCTGGAGTGTCAAAGATACCACCAGAAGTCAACTCTATATTCATCACTGCCCGGTTCCCATCAATCTGACCAATTCCCGTCATCCAGCGGTGACCGGCATCACCAAAATTGGCGAACGCATCGATGGGGGGTAACTCGGTATCGTAGGTGAACCAGGCCAGTGACACTTTACCGAGATCAGGAAAAACCGTGACAAAAAAACCCTGGCCACTTGTCTCAGGGTAATACCATGCATCATTCAGCCCGGCATTGAGCAACTGAATCGGCTGGGACTCCGCCTTGGCCGGCTGACTTGCCAGAAGAACCGGTAAAAATAGTGCGCACAGCATACAGGTCTTAAAAAAACCTGTTGCTCTGTCGCCGGTTTCTCTAATAACGGTCGGAATGTCATTTGACCCTGGTTTTATTGACATGGTTTTCCTCTGAAAATCAGTGCAACACAGGTGAGGTGACCCGAAGGTGATGCAAAATCTTTCAAAAACTTTCAGCCAAACAAGGAGTGGGGTAATTGTTGCAACCGGCTTGTGAACCCCTAAGCTGAACCAGAGGAGAATGGGTACCTGTCATGAAAAGCCTGCCGTGTAGAGCCATGCAGGGGAGCTTTCAACTATCGCGCTGCCTTTCCTGCAACACCAGAACTGGTACATATCTCTGAATGCACTGGGGTTATGCTTTTCATATTCATGCAAATTATCAAGATTTTTTACTTTAGGATCATCTGGATACATTGACAAATATTCTTTTATGAAAAATGGATTATTGATACTCATCGACGTACAGTTCAGGCCAAGATCATCCAGAACAGATTTAATCCAAAGTGGCGTAACACGGTGTTCCTGAACATGAAAAACCAGATCGCGGCACATTGACATGGAAAAAAAATCAGTCCAGTTCATAATTTCTTTTAACGGATTTGCATCATCCATCTCCATGATCCCCTGTCTAAAATCTCTGATCCCCTCTGGTGTTGACGCAAAACCCTGTTCTTTAATCCAGTTTCTGCATAAAACCACAGATTGCCGGGCAACTTCACTATACAGAGCAATCTTCATAATGCCATCTGGCTTCAGGCATGTGAGAAGCTTACTCCAGCCTTCGACAGGGTCTTCCATATGATGGAGAACCCCACTACATTTGATCAGATCAAATTGTTGCCCTAACTCTTCGAGCGCCAATATATCTGCCTGCATAAACTCAACATTATCGATACCAAACTCAACAGCTTTTTGCTTGCCGTAGGCAAGACTTGAGACGCTAAGATCCACTCCCAAGATATGGGCATCGGGGTAGTATGTGGCCATATTCAATGGCTCATGTCCCGTGCCGCAGCCTGCTATCAATATGTTCTTTCCCCACCCCTTTGCTCTCTGTTGTTCTGTAAGAACCGGAATATTAAGGTGACGCCAGCGGGGATATGGGTTTTCTTCATATTGTTTTGCCACAGAGGATGACACATGATTTTGCAGCGGGTCATCTGAGGACGAAATAACAGAAATGGCATCGCGATACTCTCTGATTTTCGTGGGAATAGAGACCGTATTTTTTATAAGCAGCATAAAAGCATCGTTCTGTGAAACGGTGCTTGCTTGTGCGACATTGCCCACGTAGTCGAGCTGCATCAAATCTTTATAACAAGAAATAAGTGCTATCCTGGCCATCGCGCTCAAATCGACATTGGCCGAAAGGTCCAACTTTCCTTCCAGCGCTGCAGTCATTTTCTGCTCTTCTTTTGTACAGCAATAAACATATTCAATAAGATTGCAGTGTTCTGCCAACGCACAAAGAAAAGGCAGGAATAGTTCTGGATCATAATCATCAAAGCGCGATATAAAGTAATGCCTGAAGAAGGTCATTATGCGCTCATACCTTGCATCTATTGCGTGCAAAGATTTTAGTCCAAGCAAAAAAAATGGATCTGTAAGTGGCTTTGCAAGTTCCTTGATATTCACTTCATCTGCTTGCTCTTTAAAATTACCATTTTGCGTAATTGTTGCAAACTTTATGAATAAAGGGTCCAGCCTTAACAAGGAATGCCACGCCAAAGAAAAAGACCCAACGTCTATATCAGGATTGCCCATACATATTTTAATGGCTTCTTTGATAACAACGATTTCAGCGGTTACTTTATTAAATGTCAGATGGTCTATCATATGGGCAAATTTAGTCTGATAGACGGTGTTGTTCGTGTCACTTGTAACCGCATGAGCCATTACCAGCATGGCTTTTGGAACATGCCCCATGGCGCCATACAAATTGCTAAGGTTACTATAAAAAACGGCATTTCCAGGACTCAGAAAACATACTCTTTCTGCTACCTGTATAGCTTGGGTCATCTTTCCTGATCTTGCCAGACTTCCACCAAGAATACTCAGTGCCCTGACATTATCAGGATCTTCGACAAGAATTCTGTTGCATATTTTTCTGGCATCCTCGAATTTTCCTGCATTAAAACTCCGTACTGCTTCACTGAGTCCGGCGACCACGTCAGTACTCTTTGATCCTGTATCCAAGCAAATATACTCTCATCTTGAGGGGCAAAATATATTGAGTTCAAAGACTATAGTAATTCATCTACCATAATATTTGAAAGATTCAACATCAAGATCGGGTCACCTCTCCTGACAGCAACGGACAGGAGTCAGGAAAATTCAATATTTCTTTAAAATCAGCATCAAATCTCATTGCAGATATTTTGCGGAAACCCCGTGAGATCAGCATTCTTCTCAGGTGTAGATATATACCAGTGATTCCCAGGTCATTTATATCCGCAGCTCTTGTGCTATTGGTTTTTAGCCCGCACAAAACTGCATTCGCCGCGACCTGCAGTTGTGCAGGTGTGCCATTGCTGGCCGCCATAGACACATCTGCTACCGAGAAAGGGCAGCTATTCATCAGTTACAGTGCCGAGTATCATCAAATAAATGACCTGGTCAGTGGCTCTGATGATGTTAATGATGAGACACTTCGAGATCGTAACTCGATTGCACAGGTGTTGTCTGCGAGTTATGCCCTGACAGATCACTGGGCAGTTTCTGCACTGGTTTCCTATGTGAAACACAACCGTACGATCGGTGCCAGTTTTATTGGCAAAACGACCACCTCGGGAATCAGTGACAGTGTTGTCCTGGCAAGATACACACCATGGTCAATTACACCTTTTTCCCGCCATGCATTTTCCCTGGGGCTGGGTGTACGAATACCAACCGGCGAGAGTGATTTTGGCGACTTTTTTATTCTTTCTGAAGACATGCAACCCAGCACAGGTGCTTTTGGAGAAATTCTCTGGAGTAGTTACACTTACGCGTTTAATCAGGCTGCTACACTGCAGTTTAATACGTCGGCAAATTATACTTTTAATGAAAAGAATGATCGTCAATATGCTTTTGGCAATGAATTCAATTTTGCTTCTGGTATCAGTCAAAGCATAGGTACCAGGTTTGGCTATTCGGCGCTTCTTCGCTACCGCACTACACGTGCAGACAGCAGATTCAGATTCTCAATTCCCAATACCGGTGGCCAATGGCTGGATTTTGTACCTGCAGTTCAATATGCCGTCACTGACCAATTGAACATTGCTTTATCCGGTCGTATTCCCATCGCACGTAAGTTAAACGGTGTTTTGCAGTTCACAACCAGTTATTCCTATACATTCTCGGTTTCTTATGGATTTTAGTGTACTGCATATTTCGCCCATCGCAGCTGTTCGGCGCCGCCTGCCGGGATACCTGCACCCTATGCGGGCTAAATCACTCAAAGCACTCTACCTGATTCTATTTCTGGTGCAATCTGTGACAGCCGGGGAACCTGCGCTTTTATTTAGTGGCATCACGTTGAACACCGGTCAGCAGATCAACCTCAGCGACTATCGAGGCAAAGTTGTCTTAGTGGATTTTTGGGCCTCCTGGTGCCCCCCCTGTCTGCTTTCATTGCCTGCCTATGATCAGATGCGCAAGGAAATCGGCAGCGGGGAGTTTGAGATCATTGCCATCAATGTCGATGAAAACACCGAAGATGGCCTGAAGTTCATCAAGGACCATCCGGTAAGCTATCCTGTACTTGCTGATCCCGAAGGTAATATCGGAATTCCTTATGGAATTCGAACTCTGCCCCGTTCCTTCCTGCTTGACCGCGATGGCCAGATCATTGCTTCCTATAAAAGCTTTAAAGCCGGTGACGAGATAAAGCTTAAGCAAGCGATAGAAGAGCTTCTTGCCGGTGGTTAATAGCGGTGAGTCCAGTCTACTGCGCAATCGTCCTTAGCAGCACAACACCACGGAAACATTGCGCTTGGTTAGTGCTTTCCTTTATTCTGCGGCTATCTTTTAGCTGACTTTGGTCACTTTCTATGAGTTGGAAAAATCTGTTTGGGCGCAAGAAAACCCGTAAACAACGTGTTTCGGCTGCCGAGGGCTCATCGCCTGCCAGACCAGGTTCAGGGCCATTATATGGAACCCGGCGTGCTGGTAACGAGGCACGTCTCGAAGCGGCCAAACAACAGCACAGGGAAGGCAATATCACTGAAGCAGAATCAGTCTACCTGGATGTCATCAAAAACGACCCCCTGCATGCAGATGCCTTGCACATGCTCGGTATCGTTCGTCTTGACCGGGGCCAGTTAGCAGATGCGGAACAGTATTTTCACGACGCCATTGCTCTGGATAGTAAACAGGCCAATTTCCATTCCAATTTGGGTAACGTCTTGAGTGCACAGAACCGGATTGAAGAGGCGTATGAGTGTTTTCAACAAGCCCTTGACCTGGACCCCCGGCATTTAGCCGCCCTGAGCAATGCTGCAACCGCGTTGTTATCCATGGGACGTAACACAGAGGCCAAGTCTTTTTGTTCACAAATATTGGCCATAGAGCCCGACGATGTAGATGCACGACGAAATTTGGCCGCTGCAATAATGGGAGAGGGTGATATTCATGCGGCAATAGACCTACTGCGTGAAGGCCTGGAAATTCAAACCCATGATTTTGGTTTGCTGGTGCAGTTGGCCAGCGCACTTGAACTTGTCAACCAGCTTGACGAGGCGTCTGCCATCATTGAACAAGCCGAATCCGTTCAACCGGGAGTAGCGCGGGTGTCCATGCTCGCGGGCTTGATTGCCAGGCGACAGGGAAAACTTGATGTTGCCGAGCAACGTTTGAGGACAGGTATAGTCCAGGGGCTTCCGGAAAAGGAGGAAATTGAAGCATTCAATCAACTTGGGCTGACCCTGGATGCCATGGGTAACGCCGAGGCCTTTGCCGCGTTTGAGCGCTCCAATAAAGGCATGATCCATCTTGTTGGGGAACAAGATTTGAACCCTGGGAGGTTTCTGAGCGAAGTGACAACATTAAGGGATTTCTTCACGAAAGAGAAATTTGCCACCCTGGGTGAAACTTTCGTGACAGACGATGACTTTCAACCGGTCTTTTTCGTCGGTTTCCCGCGTTCCGGCACCACCCTGATGGAACAGGTGCTAAAAGCCCATCCCGGATTAGTCACAACGGATGAACGCTCACCACTCTACGCGGTTAGCAGGGAAATAAACCGTTCTGGCCGCGGCTATCCCAAGGGTCTTGACAGCCTGAGAAGTGACGATGTCATTCGGTTAAGACAGTATTTTCATGATTTTTGCCGGGAAAATATTGGCGAACTGAACGGTAGGCAACTTGTTGATAAATTACCCATGAACATAGTGAATTTGGCCCTGGCCAAATTACTCTTTCCCCAGGCGAAAATTGTTGTTTCCTTGCGTGACCCGCGTGATGTCTGTCTCAGTTGTTTCATGCAGAAGTTCGAGCCCAATTATGCGATGGCCAATTTTCTCGATATAGGAACAACAGGATTAGCCTATGAAGCCGTGATGGGTTTGTGGTTGCATTATCGCACCCTTCTTGCCGGTTCGTGGCTGGAGTACCGTTACGAGGACCTGGTTGAAAACTTTACTGATACAGTACCACAAGTACTTGATTATATTGGTGTTGGTTGGCATGAGGAAATAAACAACTACCGCCAGGCAGCTAAACAACGTGCCATCACTACACCGAGTTACCGGGATGTCACCGCTCCGATTGACAACCGTGCGGTAGCGCGTTGGCGTCGATATGAGCAGCATTTAGCACCGATTTTTCCTCTGCTCGATCCGTTTGTCGAGGTATTTGGTTATGAGTGAGCACTTTTTGAACCTGGCTATTCTTTAATCACGGCTTGAAGCATCCCGGTGAGTTCCTCCAGGTGCGCCTGGTAGTTTTTCCAGAAGCCAATGCCACTCTTGTAGATGGGTTGCCGAACCTGCTCTGAACTCGCCGTCGTTACAACACGATCTGACTCGTAGAACCGGACACAACCGTCCTCCCACGGCAACCCGCACCAGGACAGAATTCGACGTATCTCAACCTCTGTATCGACAACAACATCTTCATAGTCGACACGCAGAATTTTGCCTGGCATGACCTCATCCCAATGCTTCATAATCCTGAGATACTGCAGGTAGCGGTTACCCAGTTCATTAAGATCGTAGGAGTACTCCTTGCCATTGCCAAACCACTGCCGGAAGTTCCCGACGGAGGTATCCATCGGATTACGACGCGCATCGATGATGCGGGCACCCGGCAGGGCCATTGCTATCAAGCCAGCGAACTGAAAATTGTCCGGCATCTTGTCGATGAAGTATGGGCTTTCAGCAGATCGGTGCAGTTGAACAGCTTGCATGTAGCTATCACCGATGGCCTTTAACCTGTCAGCCCCAAGACCCGCAATTTTGGGCTCAATTCCAGGTTTTTCTGCTATCAGATTGTGCTCGCCAAGCGCCGTCATATAGGGCAATTCCGTGGTTGCCTCCACCATGCTGTGGCAGGCCAGAATTTGCTCAATCAAAGTCGAGCCAGAGCGGGGCATTCCAAGAATAAATATCGGCGTTGCGATCGGCTTTGTGCTCGCTGTTGCCGCTGATATCAAGTTCGAATCGACACAGCTCATAATGGCATCAATTTGAGATTTGAACTGAACACCGTCGTAATCCACCTGTTTGCGACGTGCATGGTTGGCGGCTTCATAATGCTTCCACGCTGCGTCATACTGCTCTCGATCATCCATTGCTTTCCCAAGTGCAAAATCGATAAACAAGCGGTCTTGCGTATTCGCAACGCTTCTCAACAGCTGCATAGCTTCGATATCGCCATCAGAAAACGGGTAGGTGCGCAGGCTGGCAAGGCTCCACCACGATTCCCCGCTGTCTATGTTTTCCTGGATATTCGCTTTGTAGCCGACAATTGCTTCCTCCGTTCGCCCCAGTGTTCGCAGGGCGTGCACACGGACCGATCGGCCCCGCGATGATGTCGGGTTCAGCGCTAAACCAGCATCACAGGCGTCGAGTGCTTGTGCCGGAAATCCGGTTAAGATATACAGGCTGGCGAGCGAGAAATGAAGCTTCGGGTTTTGTGGCTGAATTTTTGCAGCGCGCCGAAATAGTTCTATTGCACGGGGGTATTGATGCTGGTCTGCATTGAATTGTGCCAGGTCGGACAGTGCTGAAACAGAATCAGGGGTTTTATCCACAATGCGCTGTAATAACTGGCCTGCCTCGTGTACCCGTCCTTGCTGAGACCGGATTCTTGCCAGGTACCTCATGGCATTCAGGTTGCCTGGGTTCCGGGCAAGGATTCGAGCACAGATGCTTCCTGCCTGGGCAAACTCGTCCTGCATCCAGAGGGAATGCACAAGTCCCATCCAGGCCGATCCCATATCCGGCTGCAACTCAATCGCCCGGCGAAACTGCGATTCAGCCTGCTTAAACTCATCGCGACGTAAGTGCACGACCGCAAGATCTTCGTGTGGTTTAGCAAATGTTGGTGCGAGCTCGATTGCGCGCCTTAGGTTGTGGCTGGCCTCGTTAAGCTGGCCCGACTTCAGAAGGACGGCACCCAATAGAGCAATCATATTGACATCGTAGCTAT
>RCNB010008494.1_pt1 | contig 11782 bp, 11 predicted proteins | sample 2041321 | NCBI WGS metagenome assembly RCNB01 (sample SAMN09708232, study PRJNA481090) | Marine sediment metagenome, whole genome shotgun sequencing project.
TGAAGTTTCAAACAACAGGTAGCGCGCCTTGGCGGACATCAGCGTGTCAAACATCTTGGCCATGGGAATGTCGCAGACATGCGGGCCTTCGTAATTGCCCCAGCAAATATGGATGCGGACCTTGTCCTCGGGCACGTCTTGAAGCGCGTGGTTGAGGGCCTCGACGTGGGAAGCGGCAATTTTGAGGAATTCGTCATCGCTGAGGTCGTTGAACAACATGTGCCGCGACAGCGCCAGATCGGGGCAGTCCAGTTGCAGATCGAGGCCAGAGGCCACGATGGTTTTGTATTCTTCTTTCATCGCGTCGGCCAGCGCGGCCAGATAGGCGTCGCGCGTGGGGTAGAAATCGTTCTGCAGGAAGAGCGAGATCACGCCCGGAGACGCTGCGTTCATAAAGCCGCGCTCAACGCCGTGTTCCGCCATACCGGCTTTGAGATTGGCGATGTCTTTTTGCAACTCGCCCTGCCCTTTCGACGCCACCGCGCCGACGCACATCGGGCGGGCATATTTGGGAGTTCCCCCATCTTCGGCTAGACGTTTGAGGAAGCTGGGGAATTTTTTGAGATCTGCCGGCGCATTGCGCGGGCTGTCGCCACCAAAACCAGTGTAGCGATCTTTGACATAGGTGGCGTAGCTGATCTTGGATGTTTCGCCATCGGAAACGATGTCGATGCCCGCCTCCTTTTGTTTCCTCACCGTTACAGACACGGCAGCGGTCATGCAGGCGTCAAACTCGGCGGCATCATAAGGTTTGCTGTTTTCGCGGGCAAAAATGTAATCGACCACGTCCTGAGTGCGGGGCAGTGATCCAACATGAGTGGTTCTTATAGGCATGGGTTAATCCTCGTCTTTGCGCGCCATCAGCACGCTGTGTCGGTTGCATTCGGGGTCTTCGGCCAGAAAGCCGGTGAGCCGCAGGCCTTGCTCTTGCAGGATTGTGGCATATTCGGCGGGCGAAAGGCTGGCGTGGTAGACCGGTTTTCTGCCGACAGTGCCGTCGGCTTCGCCATCTTTTGGGCCAACCGTGAGCAGAAGGGAGCCGCCCACGTTCAGGTGACCGGCAAAGCGCGGCAGGCAGGCACGTTGCTCGGTTTGGGTGAGGTGAAAGAAACTGTCCCACGCGATGACACCGTCAAAGCGCTCGCCACCCAGATTGAGTTTGCGCATGTCGCCGACGCGCCAGTCGTCTTTAGGCCAGCGGGCGCGGGCGATGTCGAGCATGGCGGTGGCGAAATCCATTCCGGTGACGACAAAACCTTCGGCTTTGAACCATTGGGCGATGGGCTCGCCGGTGCCGCAGCCCAGATCAAGCACCTTGCCCCTGGCGGGCAGACAGGCCGCGAACCGAGCCAGCCAACGCGCCTCGAACAGCGCCCGCGAGCGTTGAGTGTCAAAGGCGGTAGCCTCGGATTCGTAGACGTCGCGGGTATCTTCGGGAGAAGCGCTCATGATTGGGACAGCTCCGGCCCCACTTGGTCGAAATGCAGCTCCGCGTCGTGACGCCGCAGGTCTCCTTGTGCATAACAGCACATTTCGCAGTCGCCAAAGCGCGCATCGAAATCCCGCGACGCAAAAATCGGCACGATGGAGAGAAGCTGAGCGATAATCTCAGCCCTGCCACGTCAGGCCAGCGGGGTCGCCGGTGCCGATCACGTGGTACATCGCCGCCTCCCCTGTCATCGACGGTACGGTGGAATGGGCTAGGTTTTGGGGCACCGACATGGTGTCGCCGGGGGCTAGCGTTGCCGTGCCGTCGTCCCAATCGACACGCCAATGACCTTTGACGGGCATCAGCACCGAGGGGTGAGTGTGGGTGTGTTTTACCTCGGACGCGCTGGCGCGGCTGATGAAGTCGACCTCGAAGCCGGGTTTGTCCCGCAAAAGGCCGGTTTCGCCGATCACCTTGGCAGGATTTTTGTCGGCCAGAGCGACCATATCCCAGTAGCGCGCGATGTGGTTGGGCAGGACTTGCGCCGTGGTCAGCTCGGGGCGTTTGGCCAGTTCTTCGTCGGACATGACCGGCATCGGCTTGACCCCGTCGGGCAGGCGTTGCTGTTTTTTGGTGTCATAAAGCTTGCCGGTTTCGGCAAGGATCAGCCCGTGATTGGCGGCGTCTTCGATCACTTGCGGCGCCCACATGACACCGCCCCCTGCATCGTCGCCGCCAAGGATTGCCATGATCATCCCGTAGTCCGTGCCGATGTTTTCAAAGCCTCGGAAAATGCCGGTCGGGATGTTGATGATGTCGCCTTGTTCCAGCACCACCTCGCCTGCATCACCCCAGCGACCCCAGAAAAAGCGCCAGCGGCCGGAAAGGACAAAAAACGCCTCGGCGGTGTGGTGGTCGTGCAGAGAATTGCGGCAGTTGGGCGGCTGGCCCGCCGCGCCAATGTTGAAACCATGCGGGATCGCGATATGCACATGCTGGTCTTGGGATTCAGAAACCCCACCGCCGATGATGGTGAAGTTTTCCTTCTGATCGCTGCCCGGTGTGTGGGCGTCGATAAAGGCGGTCTTGCAGGGGCACAGGTCGCCGTAGCGAACGATGCGGGTTTCCATGTCTTGTGGTGTCATTTGATTGAGTCCTGAATGTGGTTCTGTGGGAGTTTACTGGAGTTGTTCCCCTCGCCGTTCGGCGGGCGTAAGTTCAGCCTCCGGGCGCGGCGGCTCGCCAGAAACCCGTGCGTGGGCAGTAGACATCGCGCGCGTCGCCACATCACACTTCCCCCGTGTGCAGTAGTATCTGCTTCCAGATCGCCACTTCGTCAATCAGGGTAAATTCACGGCGCAGGCCCCATTCGCCCCACTCCGCGTGGGTGATGCCCATAACATGCACCTCGGCACCCGTGGGCGCACCAAAGAAACCGGACGCGCTGTGCTTGCCCGTCAGCGACCAGCGCACGGCGGCACGGTTCGGCGTGCCCGCGTCGCAGCGCCCGATCTGGTGGTGTATCTCGAACTTTGCCGTTGGGAAGGACGAGCGCAGTCGCATCCAGTCGGCTTCAGCGAAGTCCCATGACCAGCCATTGCGGGCACCCCAATGCTCAGTGCAGACCGCGCGGTCATATTCGCTGCGGATGACGGTGAAATCTTTGTCCATGATCCGGTGCAGGATGCTCGCCAGCTTTGCGCCCCACTCGTTCTCATTGCCGCGCCCTAGATAAGGGCCGATCACGTCATGGGACGGATGGAAGGGGCGCGTGCACTTGTCAGGTCCGCCCTCCTGCTCGATCTGCCAAGCCGCGTATTCCTTTGGGTCCCAGCCTAACTGCCGCGCGATGCCACCCACATCCCGGATCAGCCATTCGTCGTCGATGACATCATTCATAGCTGCGCAATCGGCGATAGTACGGACCTGAAAAGACTTGCCTGTCGGCGGCCCGAACACCCCGTGACCCGTATGCGTTCCGCCTGTTACGATTCGATGAGACGACAAGTAGCGATCCCCGTCCTGCGACCAGATCACATCCTCGCCCAGCAGGTAGCGGTCGGGGAATTCCGCCAGCGTCGCGAGCGTCCCGTCGATCACGCTGGCATTGCCGCACACCAGTCCCGAGGGGAAGCGCATTGGAATATCCTTGCCGTAATAGTGGTGCAAAGTGGCAAGGCCACGGTCTTCCCAAATCTCTTTGGTGATCTTCAGGATGTAGTCTGGCAAATCCTTGAACTGGTTTGAAAAACCTTTCATTCGTGCTGTCCCGTTAAGAGCGATATCTGTTTTCAGATCGCGGTTTCGTCGATGAGTGTGTGTTCGCAGTGGGGGACTCAGCAAGCGTCACTATGTTCGCAGCGATGACATACGAATTGCCAACCAACGCCAACACTGGAGAACGCACGATCAGCCCGTCCGCATAGCGCTCGCGCAAGGAGTCGATTTCGCGGCACTCCCAGATTTCCTTGGTAATGCCGGTGATGAAACCGCGAACATCGTGCCAGTTGCTGTCAAAGCCTCGCATTGTCTATCTCTTTGCCGGTGCCGTCGATCCACGCCTGATCAATGCCCCCTCGAGTTTCACCCGATGCGCCTGTCGCGAGGGGTCTTCTATCCGTTGCATCAACGCCTCGACGGTTTGCCCTACCATGCGGTTGATCGGCTGGCGGTAGCTTGTCAGATTATAGGCTGGCCAAGCGGCAATCGGCACGTCGTCAAAGCCCGCAACGCTGACGTCTTCGGGCACTCGCAGTCCCAGCTTGAAACGCAGGGCGTCCACTACAGCGAAAGCCATATGGTCATTGCAGACAAAAATCGCCTCTGGCCGATCCGTGCCTGCGCACATCTCGAGCGCTGAGGCACGCGCGCCCGCATAAAGGAAATTGCCTACTTGTCGCGCAGACAAATCCAGCCCCGCAGCAGCCAACCCGTCGCGAAAGCCCTGCTCGCGGTCCCGCTGGGTCGAGGCTTCTTCATGGCCAGCGATATAGCCGATAAGAGTATGGCCTAACTCCGCAAAATGGGTACCGATAGCAACGCCGCCGCCGTAGTTATCCGTCGTAACTGACGACATGCTAGCATCGTCTTGTTCACGGTTGAACAGTACGACAGGAATGCCATGCTCCGCGCAGCGCGTGCTTAGACTGGAAGACATCGATACTGATGCAAGGACGATCCCTTCGACCTGATAGTCAAGGATCTCTTCCATCACCGCCTGCACACCGTCCCCAACTGTAGGTGAGGCCATGAAGATTAGCACGTGATAGCCGCGCTCCTGTAGGGCGTTGGACAACCGCTCGACTGCCTCGGGATAGAATTGGTTTTCCAGATAGGCTACGACGAGCCCGATCATCCGGCTTTTACCTGTGATCATCGCACGCGCCATTGCGTTGCGACGGTACCCCAACTCTGCGGCGGCCTTCTTCACCTTTGTGACAGTCGCGGGCGAGGCTGACGCGCCTTGGGTGAATACACGGCTGACGGCTGACTGGCTTACGCCAGCGCGCTGTGCCACCTGAAGGGAGGTAATCTTTTTCTGCATCAGTCTGCGGTCCACCCGCCGTCGATCAGCATATGTGTGCCAGTCATCAGCGCCGAGGCGTCAGAGGCCAAATAGACTACCGGTCCCATAATGTCGGTGACCTCGCCTACGCGGCCCAGCTTAATCTTCCCCTCGATCCAGCGGACTCGTTCGGGGTTCTCGAACGTCACTTCGGTCAGGGGAGTGCGGATGAAGGTGGGGCAAATGGTATTGACGCGAATTCCCTGCGCGCCCCACTCAATGGCCATCGCTTTAGTGAAACCTTCCACCGCGTGCTTAGTGCCGCAATAGACTGCACGGTCGACGCCGCCGACATGAGCCATCTGGCTGGTGATGTTGATCAGCGAACCGGGCTTGCCTGCAGCGATCAGGCCTTTGGCCACGGCGGTCGTCAGGAAATACGCGCCCTTGAAATTCAGGTCTGACACGCGGTCGAAATCGTCCTCTTGCGTCTCAAGGGCGGGGCTATGGACAGCGAGGCCTGCGGAGTTCACCAAAATGTCGAATGGGCCAGCCTCGGCCACAGCGGCTTGCATCACAGAAATGTCCGAGACGTCGAGCGGCAAGACGCGGGCGTTGAACCCTGCATCCCGCAGCTCTTGCGCCGTTGCGTCCAACTTGTCAGCAGAGCGGGCGGCAAGCGTAACCTCAGCCCCAACTTCGGCCAATGCCACGGCGCAGGCCAGACCGATACCGGAGGACGCGCCCGTGACCAAAGCACGCTTGCCGGACAAGTTGAAAGATGGAGTCTGTGGCAGACTCATTCAACGACGTCTTTATAAGGAGCCGCACCGCCATAAGGCACATTGATGCCACCGTAACGGCGCACGCGTACGTTACATTGTTCGGCATGACCGACGAAACCTTCAAGGAGACTAAGACGCGAGCCGTAGGCACCGATCTCAGCTGATAACTATGCGTTTTCAGGTACTTGCCGACCCAAAGTCCACCCGTGTAGCGGCCCGCCTTCTTGGTGGGCAATGTGTGGTTGGTGCCGATAACTTTATCGCCATTGGCGACATTAGTGCGGGGCCCGAGGAATAGCGCACCATAGCAAGTCATGTGCTCGAGGAACCAATCGTCACGGTCGGTCATGACCTGCACATGCTCGCTTGCGATGTCGTCCGCGACCGCCAACATTTCGTCATAGGTGTCGCAGACGATCACCTCTCCGTAATCCTCCCAGCTTTTCGATGCCGTGTCGGCAGTGGGGAGGATTTTCAACAGGCGGTCGATCTCAGACAGAGTGTCTCTGGCCAACTTTTCGGAATTGGTCAGCAACACCGCGGGCGAGTTGTAGCCATGCTCCGCCTGCCCCAACAGATCGGTGGCACAGAGTTCGCCATCGACGGTGTCGTCAGCGATCACCATGGTCTCGGTCGGGCCGGCAAACAGGTCGATGCCCACGCGGCCAAAAAGCTGGCGTTTGGCTTCGGCGACAAATGCGTTGCCGGGGCCGACCAGCATATGCACCGGCTCGATCGTCTCAGTGCCAATGGCCATGGCGCCAACGGCCTGAATGCCACCCAAAACGTAGATTTCATGCGCACCGCCCAGATGCATCGCGGCGATCACGGCGGGGCTTGGTTCGCCGTTAAACGGCGGGGTGCAGGCAACGATGCGCGGCACCTTGGCAACGCTTGCGGTGGCAACCGACATATGAGCGGAGGCGACCATGGGGAACTTGCCGCCGGGCACATAGCAACCCACCGATTGCACGGGAATATTCTTGTGACCGAGAATTACGCCGGGCATCGGTTCCACTTCAATATCAAGCATTGAGTCCCGTTGCGCCTGCGCAAAGTTGCGCACCTGTTCTTGGGCAAAGCGGATGTCAGCCATGTCGCGGTCAGGCACTTTGGAGATGATGCCCTGAATGTCGTCGTCGGACAGCCGGTAGCTTGCGGGGCTGTAATTATCGAACTTCTCGGCCATCTCGCGCACTGCCGCATCACCACGAGCCTCAATGCTTTTCAGTCCATCTTCGACGATAGCGCGCACCTTAGCGTCATCCTCGGCGCGGTCAGCTTCCGAGCGGGCCGTTTTCAGGTGGCGAACAGTCATTTTTTGCGTCCTTATTCGGGATGTTGCGGCGCTTTGCTGCCATTATCGAAGTGCTCCCAGCCGTGGCCATCGAACACGTCGCGGCCAAGCTGGGCGAGAACCGATGGAAAGTCGACAGAGACCCAATTGTCTTTGATCCGCCCGTCTTCGACCTTCCAGAAGTCCATGTACGGGATTTTTACCCGTTTGCCGGTCGCCTCAATGCCCATAAATGGGCCAGAGTGCTTTGCCTCAATATGGCCGAAGCAGGAGGCCCACTCCCCCTCGCAGATGAAGCGGTCGGTTTTGTAGTCGCGCTCGGTAAAGGCGGCGCGCAGAGGCAGTTGCCAGTTGTTGCGGAACGCAGCGAGGTCTGGCTTGGTGCCGCAGCCTTGATTGCCCTTCCAACGAAAGTCCTCATGGAAATGGGCGGCCATGTCGTTGGAGTTGGCGGCAAGCGCCGCCTCCATTCGCAAGATAACCTGGCGGGTTGCCTCTGCCTGTTCGGTCGGCGTCATCAGATTGCAGTCCTTTCGCCAGAAGCCGTATCAAAGAGGTGGCAGATAGAGGCGGGAATTTTGGCTTGCACGGTCTCACCAATCTCAGCGCGGTAGTCTTTGTTAGTCTTAATCGAGACCAGATCGCTGCCAAGCCGCCATGTGATCATGGACGCCTCGCCCAGCAGTTCGATGGAATACATCGGCGCCGAGATTTGCCCGTCTGCGGCGACGATTTCGGCGTCTTCCGCGCGGAAGCCCAACGTGATGTTGCCCGACGGACCTTTGGGCAGGCCTTCGACCCTGATGCTGTCGCCGGTAAAGATGCCGTCTTTCAGCGTGCCTTCAACGAGGTTCATCGCAGGGGAACCAATAAAGCTGGCGACAAATGTATTGGACGGCATGTCATAGATGTCCGTTGGTGTGCCAACTTGCTGGATCTTACCCGCATTCATGACGACAACGCGATCAGCCAGGGTCATTGCCTCAATCTGGTCGTGGGTCACGTAGACAGTTGTTGTCTTGAGCTTGGATTGCAGGTTTTTGATTTGCGCCCGGGTGCTGACGCGCAGCTTTGCATCAAGGTTAGACAGCGGCTCATCCATCAGGAAGACGGTGGGCTTACGTACGATGGCGCGCCCTAGGGCGACCCGCTGACGCTGGCCGCCGGAAAGATCGGCGGGGCGGCGGTGCATAAAATCCTCAAGCTCGGTCATGCGAACGGCGTTCATCACCATCTCATCATGCTTTTCTTTGGGCACCTTACGGACGCGCAGGGGAAAGCGTATGTTCTCGTAAACTGACAAGTTGGGATAAAGACCGTAGGACTGAAACACCATGCTGATGTCACGGTCCTTCGGCTCAAGATCATTGACGACACGGTCGCCCAAAATGATCTCGCCATCGGTTACATCCTCAAGCCCTGCGATCATCCGCATGGTCGTTGACTTACCGCAGCCTGATGGCCCCAACAGCACGAGGAATTCCTCGTCAGCGATGTCGAGATTGAAGTTATCGACACCGATGAAGGAGCCCCAGCGCTTGTTGACGTTTTTGAGTTGAAGTCTGGCCATAATTGAGCCCCTTATCCTTTGACGGCGCCAGCGGTCAGCCCGCTCACGATTTGACGTTGAAAGAACAAAACCATCACGAATAGCGGCGCTGTGATGGACACAACCGCCGACACGGCGAACATGACATTGCCCTTGGTTTGCGTGGTGCCAAGAAAGCTTGCGATCTTGGGCACCATTGTTTGGTTATCTTTGCTCAGCAGCATCGACGTCACTGCGAAGTCATTGTAGGCCAGCAGGAAGCTGAACAGACCTGTCGTAATAACCCCCGGCCACATTACTGGGATAATCACGAGCCGGAACGCCTGAAAACGGGTACAGCCGTCGACCATGGCACTCTCATCCAGATCCTTGGGGATATTCTTGAAAAACGAATGTAGCATCCACAGTGTGAACGGCTGATTCATCGCGACCAGCACGATGGTCGTCGTGGACAGCCGCCCCCACAGGTTCCATTCAAAGAACGGCAACAAATACCCCGACACCAGCGTGATTGGCGGCATAGCGCGAAATATCAGCGCGAACAGCAAGAACCAGAACGCATACCGATAGGTTGACCGCGCCAACGCATATCCCCCCAGCGTCCCGCACGTCAGCGAAATAGTTACCACGAAAACGCACACAACCGTGGTGTTGAGCGCCGCGCGCCAGAATTTTTCCTGCACCCAAGCCCCTTCATAGCCCGCACCAGTAAAGCTGCCGCCGGTTTCCACTTGCGTCATGGTGCCGAACATGGCGTTGGCCCAGTTCGCTTTGGAAAAGAAATCACCTTCGACTTTGAATGACCCCCAAAGCGTCCAAAGGAACGGGAACGCAGCGACGATCAGCCAGATCACCAAGAAAGAGGTGGCCATTATCCGAACCGTGGCCGGTTGACGAATAGTTTGTGACATGTGCTTGCGTCCTCTTATTTGCTGTCAAAGTCGCGGTATGTCCGAACAAGGACAGGCGACAGAAGGATGGCGATGCCGATAATGGTCAGCACCGATGTTGCAGCGGCCGAAGACAGCAAGCGCGTCTCGCCTCCCAGATCGTTATAGATCGCATAGGACAGTGACGTGGCATGCGCCGATGCCGAGAAACTTATTATCGGCTCGAACACACGGAAATTGTCCATCAATTGAATTAGCGCCACAAAGGTCACCAGCGGCATCAAATGCGGCAGAACAACAAAACGGATGCGTTCCCACCGCGACGCGCCATCAACCATCGCGGATTCCAGCGTGTCTGTGTTGACCGTCTGAAGCCCCGCATAAAATACAACGAAAGCAAACGGGGCCGAGTGCCAGACGCCGTAAACCATCAGCATGATCCACATAAGACCCGTCGAGGCCTTGACCGACAAGGTCGGATCATCGGTCAGCCATTGCAGACCGGTCCCGAGAACGCCGCGCGCGTCGACCATCCAGAACAGGATCAGCGAACCGACAAGCGGCGTCACGATCATCGGCAAAAGCGAGAAAAAGATCGTCGGCCCTTTGAAGGCCCTGGCAACCGAATTGACTGCGATGGCAATAAAAAAGCCCAGAATAATCGTCAGCGGTGTGACGATAGCAGTGTAGGTCAGGGTAAAGCCAAGCGCCTTATAGAATGGAAGGTTCATCAGGCTGCGCCCGAAATCGGGCAACCCATCGGCGTTCACCCATGCGACGGAGACTTCGCCAAAGGCTAGGTGATTGCGGTCCTTATAGACATCCAATCCAGCAAACTGGCCCAGCGGCTCGGCTTCGCGAATGGCGGCGGTGGCTTCCAGATCGACGGAGGTTTCCATCTCGCAACCAAAAGGTCCGCAATTTTCGACTTCGACGACGACCTGCTTGTGGGCAGTGTAAAATGATTGGGTCACGACCGACACGATCGGAAAAGCGATGAACGCCAACATCAACAAGGAGGAAGGAAGGACGAACCAGAAGAATGAATTGTGTTTCATAGCTTGGCTACCTGTTGTGAATGTGGGTGGTGAAAAGGGCGCGACAGTTTTTGCGAAGTCGGATCGACGCGCCCTTTCAGCAGGTCGGGCTTACTGAATGTAGCCCTTCTCTTTGGCAGCAGCCGAATAAGCGGCTTCGATGTCTGCAAGCGTCTGCTCGGCGCTTTCCTTATCAGTCAGGAAATCGGCGATGTTGTCGCCGGCTGCAGTCTGCAATAGCCCCATAAATGGCAGCATGGGGTAAGGCTTCGATCCGGCCTTTACAGCAGCCAAGACGCCCTCCGAGACCGGTGCAGACTCGTAACCGTCGATCAACCAGACGGCCTGATCCATCGTCGTATCGTTCAAAATTACGGGTGATACGGCATAGGCCAGCGCTTGAAACGTCGCAGCGGCGTCTTCGTCGCTGATGTTCTTGGCAACGGTCCAGCCATCCCACCATAGGGTCGTCGCGGGCACACCACTGTCACCGACCATCAGCGGACCGCTGACTTTGGTGTTTTCAGAGACGACTGGCTCGGAGCCTTCATCGTCCATCAGGTTCTGCATCCGGCTGCCCCACATGCTCATCAGGGCGACGTTACCGGCTTCCCACTCGGCCTGCGTACCGTTGGAATCGTGTGTCAGATAGTCGGCGTTCATGTATTTGGTCAGCGCCTTCATCATTTCAAGCGTGGCAACACCTTGGGCGTTGTTGATCGAGATGTTGGCTGTGCCTGGTTCGAAGAATTCGCCACCGTGGCCCAGATACATGTTGTTGAATTCCTGGGCGAGGTTCCAGCCAGCCTGATATGCGCCGCCAACAGGGTTCTCCATGATGCCCGCCGCGCGGATAGCTTCAGCAGCGACGAGGACTTCTTCATAAGATGTCGGAACGCCCAAGCCAACTTCTTCCAGAACGTCAGCACGATAAGCCAGTGTCTGCGCGTTTGCCATGAAGGCTACGGCCATGATTTTGCCGCCCACGGTGATCAACTGGCGCTTCGGGATGTCTTGGCCGTATTCGGCGACAAGTGCATCGAGCGGCTGGATTACATCTTCGTTGATCAGCGCCACAATGGACGAATTTGCGACGATCGCGCTGGTATATTCAGCGGGGTTACCGGACATGCCAGCCACGTTCAGCTTCTGGTGGTCGGCGGTCAAGTTCGCTTCGATCGTCGCGCCGGTGCATGTTGCTGCAGCAGCGCCGATGGTCTGAATGGCAGGGAATTCATTGCCGATGACGTTGACGCGGCCACCGTCGATGTTGCACTCGGCCGTCGCGGC
>RCNB010002308.1_pt1 | contig 11775 bp, 10 predicted proteins | sample 2041321 | NCBI WGS metagenome assembly RCNB01 (sample SAMN09708232, study PRJNA481090) | Marine sediment metagenome, whole genome shotgun sequencing project.
ACTGCTGGGGATAGTAATATTGAGTTTCAGTCGGAATTCGTCGTGGGGTGGAAATACACTTCAGCAAGCAAATGAAATTACCGGAATTCTATTCATGCTTCTGGCTCTGGTCTCGGGAACTGCAAGTTCAATCTGGGTATCCCGCACAAAACGGGAGATTCAGCCGCTTGCCTTGAGTTCCGGACAGTTCCTGGCAGGCGGAGCCGTTTTACTGATTGTATCTTTTCCGCTGGAAGGACTGCCTGACATAACTCTCGACATTAAATTCTGGGCGGCATTATGCTGGCTTATCATGGTTTCATCTGCAGGTATCTCTTTATGGTTCCATCTACTTCGTAAGCCGGGATCCAAAGTCGGATCCCTTTCGGTGTGGAAATTTATCATACCGGTAGCCGGTGCTGCTTTCGGCTGGCTGCTTATATCCGGCGATACCCCCGATCCGGGATCAATTGCTGGAATGCTTCTTATCGGAGTATCGGTTCTGTTGTATTTCAGGTCAGCCTAGGACTATTTTAAATGGAGCCCGCATTCCCTCTTTGTGCTGTCTTCCCACCACCATCGGGCTGCCCGTTCATGTTCTCCGGGCCTGGAAGCCCGGGTACAGGGCTGGCATCCGATTGAGCGAAAACCTATGTCATGCAGCGGATTATAGGGTATCTCATTGATCCTGATGTAGTCCCAAACCTGCTGAGAAGTCCAGTCAAGCAGCGGATTGATTTTTAATAACGGCCTATCGTCAATACCTGGATGACTCTCATCGTATTCGGCATATTTCAAATCGCCTCTGGTAGCGGGGCTCTGGTCCCTTCTCAGACCTGTGGCCCAGGCCTTTCGGTTCTTCAATGCCCGCCCCAGGGGTTCTACTTTGCGGATACCGCAGCATTCTGAATGTCCATCCTTTAAAAAGCTATTCAAACCTTTTTCGTTGATAAAGGGTTCCAGCAATAGAGGTGAGGGAGTGAATATTTCGATACTGACACCGTAGTGGTTTCTCACCGTATCGAGGTATTCATAGGTTTCTCCATGTAATCGCCCGGTATCCAGGCAGAACACAGAGAAGGGCATATCATTCTTTGCCGCCATGTCGATGAGGGCAACGTCTTCGGCTCCGCTGAACGCTAAAACAAGTTTTGGGCCAAACATATTCTGAATACCGGCCAAAATTTCCCCGGGTTCGAGATTAGCGAATTCGACATTTGCGGCAGCGATGTCGAAATCCCCGGTGAGTTTTTCTTCTGGTTGAATACTCTCCAACTCTTTTTTAATGAATTCAAATACCCGGGTGTAGATCCGATCCGGTTCGTCTTCGTTTTTCACGATAAAAAAGGGTGCGAGCTCAATGTTGTACTCAGCTGCCAGTTTCATTCCGGCTGATTCAGCATTACCTTCCTCGGCATACACTACAGAATCAATCCGATCCCAATATCCCCGTTTCCGGAGCATTTCCTCGGCCTGGGCGCATTTCCCGCAAGGAGAACCGTCGAGGAGTATTTTTTTTACCATCAGAATACTCATAGTGGCCAGACTACCCCGGCCGGTAAGAAATGGTCGAGAGGTGCCGGGCTCCGAAACGGGCCGTTACTTGCCCATGGCGTCCCCTCCGGGGTATCTTTTAAACCGTTTTTATATACGCCGGAGTCCTGAATTGCGGCGTTATTTTCATGGAGCACGAAGTGTATAAACCTGTTGACCCTAAAGTCGACTTTCCGGGAATGGAAGAAGCAATCCTCAAGTTCTGGACTGACAAGCGCATATTCGAGAAATCGGTTGAGAACCGCTCTGAGGACGATGAATATGTATTCTACGACGGTCCTCCGTTTGCCACCGGGCTTCCGCATTTCGGGCATTTCGTACCCGGTACAATAAAAGACATCATTCCCCGTTACGTCACGATGAAAGGTAGAAAAGTCGAACGCCGATTCGGGTGGGATTGTCACGGGCTTCCTGTCGAATATGAGATGGAGAAGGAACTTGGAATCTCGGGTAAGACTGAAATAGAAAAGTTCGGTGTTTCCGAGTTCAACGAAGCATGCCGTTCAATCGTACTGAGATACACCGGCGAGTGGCAAAAGATTATGACCCGCTCGGGGCGCTGGGTTGATTTCGACCATGACTATAAAACCATGGATGCTAACTATATGGAGTCTATCTGGTGGGTAATGAAGTCATTGTGGGACAAAGAACTCATCTACAAGGGACACTACATCCTTCCCACATGCCCCCGTTGTTCCACACCTATCTCGAACCACGAACTTAATCTCGGCGGTTATAAAGACGTTCATGATCCGGCGATTACCGTGCGATTCCGTGATAAAACAGACGCCAATACCTGGTTTCTCGCATGGACCACCACTCCCTGGACTCTTATCAGCAACCTCGGTCTGTCTGTCGGTCCCGATATTGATTATGTAAAAGTAACTGACAAAACAGATAAATCCTCTTACATACTTGCTCAGGCCCGTTTAGGCGACTATTTCAAAAATGAAGATGAATACAGCATTGTATGGACGAAGAAGGGTGCCGATCTTGAGGGCCGAACTTATGAGCCCATCTTCGGCTTTTTTGCTGAACTTGCTGATAAAGGCGCATTCCGTTTATTTGTCGGCGATCATGTTTCAACCGAAGACGGGACCGGAATTGTTCATACTGCCCCGGGTTTTGGCGAAGAAGACTATGAGGTAATGAAGGGATCCGGTGTTCCCGTGGTGTGCCCTGTGGACGACGAAGGTCAATTCACAGACGAAGTACCGGAATATGCCGGCCGGTTTGTTAAGGATTGTGACAAGGACATCATCAATCGCCTGAAGGATGAGGGAAAGCTTGTTAAACGGGATCAGATTCTTCATTCCTACCCCCATTGCTGGCGATGTGACAGTCCTTTAATTTACAAGGCCGTAGGATCATGGTTTGTTAACATTCAAAAAATCAAGGATGTTATGGTCTCTTCCAATGACAAGGTTCATTGGATGCCTGAGCACCTCAAGAAAGGCCGATTCGGAAAGTGGCTGGATAATGCCCGGGACTGGGCCATCAGCCGTAACCGATATTGGGGAAATCCCATGCCGATCTGGGAATGTGACGGCTGTAATGAGAGAGAATGCCTCGGGAGCCGGGACGAGCTTTATAGTAAAATTGGTGATGAGGCGGCGGCGGTTCATAAAGCGGCCGGCGGAGATCTTCATAAGCACTATGTTGATGACCTCACATGGACCTGTGCCTGCGGCGGAACAATGACAAGAATCCCGGAGGTATTGGATTGCTGGTTCGAATCCGGTGCCATGCCATATGCCCAGGTTCACTATCCTTTTGAAAATAAGCAGTGGTTCGAAGAGCATTTCCCTGCAGATTTCATTTCCGAAGGCCTGGATCAGACACGTGGCTGGTTTTATACATTAACGATCCTCGGAGCGGCACTGTTCGGTACACCTGCATTCAGGCATGTGGTTGTAAATGGTCTGGTTCTCGCTGAAGACGGGAAGAAAATGTCCAAGAGCCTGAGAAACTATACCGACCCCCTTAAGGTAATCGATCAGTTCGGTGCCGATGCCCTCAGGCTGTTCCTGATGAACTCCGCAGTTGTAAAAGCCGAAAGCCTCAGGTATTCCGATGATGGAGTGAGGGACGTACTGAAGGGCGTTCTTCTTCCGCTATGGAACGCGTACAGCTTCTATGTCACTTACGCAAATATCGATGGTATCAAGCCCACAAAAATCCCGGCGAATCCCGCTAATCCTCTGGATCGTTGGATTCTGTCCGAGACAGGTCTTCTGGTTTCCCGTGTCGGGGATCTTCTTGATGCCTATGATATTCAGAAGGCCATCGAACCGATACTCATTTTTATTGATGCACTGAATAACTGGTATATCAGGCGTTCCCGTCGGAGGTTCTGGAAGAGCACTCAGGACGGGACGGGAGACTCGGATAAACAGGAAGCATATGCCACTCTCCGGGGAGCCCTGATTACTCTGGCTCAGGTAGCCGCTCCATTTATACCTTTCATCACAGATGAAATATATCTCAATCTTCGGAATGATGAAGATCCTGAGTCGGTTCACCTTTGCGATTGGCCGGACGCTGCGGGGTTCATCCGGGATGATGTCCTGAGTTTAAAAATGGATGTCACCAGACGAACTGTCAGTCTCGGCCGAGCCCTTCGCAGCGCACACGAATTGAAAATTCGTCAGCCTCTGAAAAGCCTGCATGTAGTGACCCGGGACAAAGAAGAGAAAGCTGTTCTAATTGAAATGGCCGACCTGCTCGCCGAGGAGCTGAACGTTAAAGATGTGTTGTTCCGGGACAATGAAGAAGAACTTGTGGAGTATTCAGCCGTAGCCAATTTTAAGGTTCTTGGGCGGAAAATGGGTAAGGACATGAAGGCCGCCGCCGCCCGTATCGCAGAATTGAATCCCGAAGAGATACAAAGCCTGATGAATGGATCGGTTCTCTCGGTAAATTTTGAGGGAAGTCAGAGTCATGTTCTCGAGCTCAGCTCTGAATCCGTCGAGGTGAGGCGCAGTGAAAAAGCCGGACTGAAGGTACTCAACGAAGGTTCCCTCACCGTTGCACTGGATCCCGAGATTACTCCCGAGCTCATGGCCGAAGGGCTTGTGCGAGATCTTGTAAGGGGGATTCAGAACCTGCGTAAGGACAGCGGTCTGGATGTTACAGATAGAATTACCGTCAGGGCAGATGGTCCTGCCGAAGTAAAAGCGGCTGCTGAGTCGTTTACCGAATACCTGATGGGTGAAACCCTGTCCGAAACTTTTGAGTGGACCGATGTTCCCGAGGGTGAAACCGATTCAGCGGAGGCAAGGGTTGGTGAATTCAGCGTGCGTATCGCAGTAGTAAAAAAATAACGGAGTAGAAAATGGCAGGGAAATCCCTGAAAATTCTGATTCTTTTTCTCGTTCTCCTGGTTGCGTCATGCCGCACTCTGCCTGAAGGACCATACCCGGATATTATTGACTGGCTGCCGGTTGAATCGGATGTGATTCTACGGATGGAAGTTCCGGAAAACACGGCATTGGTCAATATGATTATACAAAATGCCGGGCTGGATCCTGAGGAACTCTCCAAGATTATGGATCGTACCGCTCTGGTTGCAGTCGGTCTGGAATTGGAAGGGTTCGGCACCGGAAATACCATCGAAGCCATACCTTTGCATCTGGCGTCTATTGGAGTCTGGCCGAAGAACCTTCTCGGAACGGCTCTTGGCAAAGAGTGGAAGAAGTCCGTTCTTGGCAAACATCGTTGGAACGGCCCCGGCGGGCTGGAACTAAAAGCTCTCTCAAACAACGAACTCCTGTTGTCTCGGGGTAAGACCGATGTGATGCTCGAAAGGCTTGAAAGCGGCGAGGTTAATCCCCGGATACAAAGGGCCGCCGACCTCCATCACGGAGCGGATCTGGCAATCTGGGTAACCGACCCCGAAGTTATTCTGTATTCCCTTCCGATGCTGCCGGCCTCAAATCCGGACGGCACGGAGGTTATCGAATTGATCGGTCTGGCACTCAAGAAGGTGGATAGTCAGCATTATGCTCTGTTTCTGAGTATTTATCCTTCAGATGCCCGGCTCTCAGGATCTCTTGCTTTTGCATTGCGTCTGGGTTTTTCGGCCCGTTTCGGTATGTCATCTGATCCGGACGAAAGAGCACTGATGACAGATCTTCATGTCGAGATCGGTACCGGTGAAGTTAAAGTTCTGCTTCCATCCATGAGCCTTGAAATGCTGGACAATTTTCTCGGGGAGATGAAATTGTTTCCGGAAGCGGAGGAGAACGAATCATGATAACCGTTGTTGATTATGAAGCAGGAAACCTCACCAGTGTAGAAACGGCACTTCGGTATCTCAACGCTGCCTACACAGTCACATCGGATCCGGATCTGATACTCCGTTCCGACAAAGTCATATTCCCCGGAGTCGGTGAGGCCAGACATGCGATGGGTGTACTCTCCGAACGGGGGCTGGATGAAGCTCTCATTTCATTTGCCTCAACCGGGAAACCCCTTTTCGGGATATGCCTCGGCTGCCAGATACTTCAGGATCATTCAGAAGAGCGTGATACCAGTCTTCTCGGTCTCATACCCGGTGACGTTAAACTGTTCCCGGCTTCTGAAGGTTTGAAAGTCCCCCAGATAGGCTGGAATACTGTTTCTCATGATGCTTCACCTCTATTTGAGGGAATCCCTCAGGAAAGTTCTTTTTATTTCGTACACTCCTATTATCTTGCCACGAAACTTTCCAACGGGAGCGACTCCCCCTGGATCGCGGGCAGGTCTGATTACGGAATTACCTTTGCTGCCGCGGTTCATCGCGACAATGTATGGGCAACCCAGTTCCATCCTGAGAAAAGCGGCCCGAAAGGGTTGAAGCTTCTGCAGAATTTCGTCGAAAGGATCAATTGAATGTTCCAGAAACGTATAGTCGTATGTCTAGACGTCCGGGACGGCAAAACGACAAAAGGTATCAAGTTCAAAGGCAATGTCGACATCGGCGATCCCGTGGAAATGGCGGAGGCTTATTACCTGCAGGGTGTTGATGAACTGGTATTTTACGATATTACTGCGTCCGCAGAGCGGCGGGGCATCATGATTGAAGTTGTTCGAAAAGTGGCACAAAAGATTTTCATTCCATTCTGCGTCGGCGGCGGCATCGGTACTGTAGATGATATGAGCGCTGTAATACTGGCCGGAGCGGAAAAAGTGAGTGTTAATTCTGCGGCTGTCCGGAATCCGGAAATCATCACCGGAGGTGCCAACCGATACGGTTCTCAGTGCATAGTCCTCGGAATGGACGCTGAAGCCGATTCGTCGATGGCTTCGGGATACGGCATCGTTATTGACGGCGGCCGTGTGAAAACAGGTCGGGATATGCTGGAATGGGCAAAGGAAGCCGAAAGCCGGGGTGCCGGCGAAATAGTTCTGAATTCGATTGATGCTGACGGGACTCGGGACGGTTACGAAATCACTGCTACACGGTTGGTAAGTGAAGCTGTCGGAATACCGGTAGTCGCGTCCGGAGGCGCCGGAATACCCCGCCATCTGACGGATGTACTCACAGAAGGTAAAGCCGACGCCGCCCTGGTGGCCAGTATGGTTCACTATGGAGATTATTCTATTGAAACCATAAAAAAAGAACTGTCAGAATCGGGAGTTCCTGTCAGACTTGACTAATGCTCACTTGGCAGTAATGAGTCGACGCTGGTGCTGGTAACACGCTCTTCGCGGTCTGAAACCGGTTTGCAGACTATATCTGTTTCATCCAGGAGAATCCGGCAAAGGGTATCAACACCTTCTTCCGTATCAAATCCGGATAATACAGATTTCAGCTCACCCTCCGGAGTATATAGCTTTAAACAGGGGAGATTGTCAGAATCCGATTCAAGAAATCGCCTTGCATGAATACAATCACCTGAGGCAACAATGTGTTCATCCGGCCAATAGGAGAGTTCCTTTTCCAGAAGGGATATGTCTTCACTGCCGATGAAAACCACTCGCACTACCAGCCCATGAGGACCGTAAGTCCGGGCCAGGTGCAGCAGCTCGGGTTTCATTAGATTACTCGGAGTTGAATTCAGGGTCAGAACGGCAAGAAGCCGCCATCGATCCTCGATCCCGGAGAACAGGCGTGACAATCTGTCTTTTGTGGAAAGTCTGTCTGACGGCAGTTCCAGAGGTTCTGACTCCGGCCGATCTGTAAAAATCATAGATATTCATTTTAAATAATAAACGCAGGATAATTCAATAAGTTTTTTTACTAGTTTTATGGTGAAACCTGATTCAAGGGGTCTGTTACCCGTTCCTGTACTTGCTTTTTTGGACGGAGTTTGAGTATATTCCCCTTGATATGCCCACTTACGATTATGAATGCCGATCATGCGGCCACAGTTTTGAAACCTTTCAGAGTATGTCTGATGATTCCCTGACCGATTGTCCGGAATGCGGAAAAGAGCAGTTGCGCCGTCTGATAGGCGGAGGATCTGCGATTATATTCAAGGGGTCCGGATTTTACGTGAATGATTCACGTAAAGAAAGCTCCTCAGAAGGCAGTTCATCGACAAGCAGCGAAAAGGCCGCCTCCACAAAAGCGGACAAGTCCAGCGGCAAAGCGACAGCTTAACCCCTTGCCCGACCATGGGCGTCAAAATGAGTTACTTCCGATTCATATGCTGCTTTGTCAATCAAGACATCCAGTCCTTCGATTCCTTCATACACCAGAGACTCATTTATAACATCCGGGCGGGTTAACGGTTTCTTCGGACTGAACAGCGTACAGCAGTCTTCGAAAGGCTCTATAGCTGTTTCGAATGTGCCGATCTTTCGTGCCAGAACAATAATCTCTTCTTTGTCGAGTCCGATCAGCGGGCGGAACACCGGCATGGGTACGGCTGCATCCGTATATGCCAGGCTTTCCAGGGTTTGGCTGGCAACCTGTCCCAGCGATTCACCGGTAATCAGGGCTCCGCAGCGCCTTTGTTTCGCAATAAGTTCGGCAATTTCCATCATGCAGGCCCGGGAATGCAGGGTTGTCGATGCTCTGTCGACGGACTGATTTATTTTTACCTGACATTCAGTGAAGGGGACCGAGTACAAAGTGAGCCCCCCGCACCACGGTGCAATCAGGCCGGCCAGTCTGACTACTTTGTCGAGGGCCTCCGGGGAGGTGAAGGGCGGTGTATGAAAGTGCACGGCGGTGAGTTTGAGCCCTCTTTTCGCCATCAGATATCCGGCAACCGGGGAATCGATACCGCCGGAGAGCAGAAGCATACCTTTACCACCGGTACTGACTGGAAGACCCCCGGGTCCTTTCCTTTGTCTCTGATAGACATAACCCTTTTCCCTAAGCTCCACTTTGATAGTGAAATCAGGATTATGAACATCCACCGTCAATTCCGGTATAGCTTCGAGCAGTAGGCCGCCAAGCTCCCGTGCGTAACCGTAACTGTCCAGGGGTAAACCCTTGTCTGTCCGCCGAACTTCGAACTTGAATCGCCCGCCGATTCCGTCGGCAAGGCAATCCCGGGCAACCGAAATCGAAATTTCAGCCAGATCTTCCAGAGTCTTTTTTACTCGATAGGCTCTACTGAACGCCACGATACCGGGTGTTGTTTCCAGAATGCGAACAGCATCATTTTCCGGGATCTCAGTTTCAAGGTAGAAACGCCCCCTCCGGTTTGTCACTTCACTTTTCAGGCCGGATTCTCCGGCGTACAGCTCGACTTTTTTTCTGATATTTTCTCTGAGCATTCGTTCAAAGTAGGCACGGTTGCCTTTTTTAAGTGATATTTCACCGAATTTAATCAGCCATAGATCGTTCATGGCCGGATCATAGCTAAAAAAGGCATTTCCGTCAGCACATACCTCAAGCCATTGGGACTATTGCTCAGTTTATTGAGTTGGAGGACCAGATGTACCGTTTATCTTTCACGGCCATTTTTTTCACGATTTTACTGACGGCCTGCAGCTGCACCCTTCCTCGGGAAGACGACTCCTGGACGGTGATAAGTTGGAACGTCCAGAATCTGTTTGATGGAATCGATGATGGTACCGAATATTCCGAGTTCGATCCGGGGTCCGGTGAGTGGGATGAAAGACTCTATCAGCGGCGTTTGGAAAGGACTGGAGAGGTAATCCTAAAGGGAGCATCCGGAATCCCTGATCTGCTCATACTCCAGGAACTTGAAAAACCCGGAGTACTGAATGACCTCGCTGATGGGCCTCTGCGTCATATCAACTATCCCTGGAGGTTGTCGGTTCCTGGGTACAGCATTATCCGATGCGGTGTATTGAGCCGTCATCCCATCAGCGATGTGGAGGTTGTCGACTGCGGGTATTTTGGAATCAGGCCCTTGAGGCCCGCCCTGGCATTTACGGTGGACTCGCCTGGAGGACCGGTTCGGGTTGTCGCACTGCATTGGAAGTCACCCGTAAACGGCAGAGCTGCTACAGAAAATACACGCTGCCGGGAGGCACAAATTGTCAAAGAACTGATTGAACCCTTATTGGCCTGTGATCCTGAAACCGAAATCATCATCATAGGAGATCTGAATACCCCCGGGGACGGGTATGTCAGACCCGCAGCCCTGGCGCCCTGGGAGCCTGACCTTGATATCATGAATGATGAGGCGGTTCTTTATCGAACTGACATCACCGAGGGTGTCGGTATGCAGAACGGCGCTATTGTTTTCTTTGATCCGGATCCCGACCCGGCCCTCGGTGCAGTGGGAACCTACTGGTATCGTGATAATTGGGAGCGGCCGGACCGAGCTCTTCTCAGCAAGGGGCTCACATCATATCCAGGACTTCTATTTGAATCCTGTTACACCGGAGGATCAACGATAATGGGAGACCGGGAGGGCCGCCCGGAGCGCTGGGTATCCGACTGGGAAGAGGGCTACAGTGACCATCTTCCTTTGGTTTTAACCTTCAGCATCGCCCAATAAAAATAAAGAAGCCGCCCCGGGAAGGGCGGCTCCATCAATTTAATATTGTAGTGAACTAGAAACCACCGTAGCCGTAATCGAAAGTCAGGGGTCCGTCATCTGTACCATTACCATCGATATCATATTCGGTTACAGTCCCACCGCTCTGAAAAGATGGTGCGATGATAAAAGAGAATTCTCCTGCTCCGGCTTCAATATTTCTGAGAACAAAGGCCCATGTGTTTTTACCTGGATAGGTGAAGTCAGTGCCGGCTACAGGTGCGTCGGGATCGTAACTGAAGAGCCAGTTGATATCCATAGAGGCGGTTCCCAGACTGATATTCTCCATACCCAAACCGTTGCCGTCCAGGTTGGCGATATCATAGTCCAACATGTTCACAGCCACCTTTTCGTTGTATCGCCGGCCCAGCCAGAAGTTCCATCTTTTTGAAGCAAAACCCAATCGGAAGAACGCTTCCGGAATTACGACACCATAGTCTTTGTCGGAGACATTGGCCCACCCGGCCGAAAATTCAGGGATATCGAAAGCAACTCTGAGATATGCACCGCCCCACCAGTCGGGATCATCCCTGGGCTACTCGTAGGCAAACAGCCACTCACTGTAGTTCCCTTCAATCATAAACCTCATACCGTTATAACCGTATTCAACGTTCCACCAGCCTGCGCCTTCGATCATGTTGGCCGAGATATTACGATGAAGTCCGACACGCATGTAGGATCCAAAAATGAAGCCGTTGTTGTCGAAGAGGATTAACTCACGTGGGTCATTGGTGATGCCCGTCAGAGCTGGATCGATTTTCTGGGGAGATTCCTCTTCCTGAGCCGACAGCCAAAGGGTTGCCGACGTCATTATTATCAAAAACACCAGGATTTTTTCATTTTTTCTCCAAACTCACTGGTTTATATCTGAGATGTTAATTGAGAGAATGAAATTTTCCAACTTTTATCCGGACAGTCTGAAGGAGTCTATTAGTTCCAGGGGTTCCATCTCTCTGTTCAGTATACGGAAAACCCTTTGTATAACCGGCAGTTTGAGAGAACGATTCTGCACCATCTGCATAGCATATTTAGTAGCCGGAACCCCTTCAGGCAGGTAACCGATATCGTCAATGTGTTCGATAAGGTCATCGATGTCTGTATATTTTTCGATGATGCCTTTCAGAACAATCTGCCGGCCGAATCGCCGATTACGGCCATGCACCGAGTGACAGGTAACATCAAGATCACCGACGCCGGCAATGGATGTGAAGGTTTCCGGGTGGGTGGAGCCCATGGCGGTGCCCAATGTCTGTATCTCATTCAGGCCGGCGGCAAAGAGCAGGGATTCGGTATT
>RCNB010002309.1_pt1 | contig 11774 bp, 10 predicted proteins | sample 2041321 | NCBI WGS metagenome assembly RCNB01 (sample SAMN09708232, study PRJNA481090) | Marine sediment metagenome, whole genome shotgun sequencing project.
CCTCTTTTCCCAAACAGCTGATCTGGCTTCACAACAAGTTTTTCTTTTTTTAGCCAACTGTTCTCTTTTGCCAATTTGTCCATACTGGTATCAGGTCCGACAAGAGCGACTTTTCCAGCATAATTAAAGTCCTTGCTGACATATTCTTTCCAGTATTTTGCAAGCATCTTTTTAGCATCATATTCTCTTATTCCTCTTTGTGCCATATTTTTTCCCTCAACATCTATTATTTGGATTTCTCCCCCATATATGCAAGTGTACCACCTGCAAGAATAATTTCACGCTGTCTATCTGAGAGATTATATTCTACTTCAAATTCAATTCCTTTTGTTTTATTCTCAACTTTTAGAGTTCCGCCGTTTTTAATTGCAGTTTTAATATCAGCAATTTCTATATCGTCACCTTGATCAACTTTGGTATAATCTGCTTCGTTTTTAAAAGTCAAAGGAATTATTCCAAAATTGATAAGATTTGCAGTATGAATTCGTTCAAAAGATTTTGCAATAACTGCTTTAGTCCCCATAAACATTGGACATAATGCTGCATGTTCACGAGACGAACCTTGACCATAGCTCAAACCAGCAACAAAGATATTGTGTTTGCCACTATCTCGAATCTTTTTTGCACGTTCATAGAAATTAGAGTCTACCACTTCAAACAAAAACTCAGAGTACTTTGGAACATTACTCCGATACTTCATCTTTGCACCAGCAGGAATGATGTGATCTGTTGTGATTTGATCATCAACTTTAATGGTTATTTCTCCAGTGATTTTATCGGGCATTGGTAGACTTGCTGGCGGGTCACCAATATTTGGTCCACGGTAGATTTTGATATTATCCGGATGTTTTGATGGATACATAAACATGCTGTCGTCAATGTAGAATTTATCAGGCATTTGAACATCTGGATATTTAATTCCTTGTTTTTCAAGATCTCGAGGATCAGTCATTTTACCAGTAATAACTGCAGCGGCAGCTGTTTCCGGACTAACTAAATATGCCTGTGCACTTTTTGTTCCAGACCTTCCAAGGAAGTTACGGTTACTTGTTCTTAATGACACAGCATCAGTTTTTGGTGACTGACTATTGCCAATACAAAATCCACATGCTGACTCTGCAATACGTGCACCTGCAGATATTAAATCAGCTAAGCCTCCGTCACGTGTGATGTTTTCAAAAACTTGTTTTGAGCCAGGTGCAATGACAAAACTCACATTTGGATGTGCTTTTTTGCCTTTTAAAATTTTAGCAACAGTCATTAGATCTTTATATGAAGAGTTTGTGCAACTGCCAAGGCATACCTGATCAACATCCATTCCTTCTAACTCTTTTACGGTCTTGATATTTCCTGGACTGTGTGGATATGCCGTAAGTGGAACTATCTCGCTTAAATCTAAATCTATCTCTTTATAATATTCCGCATCTGGGTCTGCTTTTAATTCTGCCCAATCTTTTACCCTGTCCTGAGCATTAAGAAAAGATTTTGTTGTTTCATCGCTGGGAAAAACGGATGTAGTGACGCCACACTCGGCACCCATATTTGTTATTGTTGCTCTTTCAGGTACTGATAATGTTTTTACTCCTTCTCCACCGTATTCAAATACACAGCCGACATTGCCTTTGGTGGTAAACATTTCAAGCATCTTTAAAACCACGTCTTTTGCGGCAACCCATGGTTTAAGTTTTCCCTGTAAATTTATTTTTATTACTTTGGGGCATGTTAGATAAAATGGACCGCCAGCCATTGCAACAGCAACATCAAGACCACCTGCACCAATCGCAATCATACCAACGCCACCACCTGTTGGTGTATGGGAATCGCTTCCAAGTAGTGTTTTTCCTGGTCTGCCAAAACGCTCTAAGTGAACTTGGTGGCAAATACCGTTTCCTGCACGTGAATAGATAAGCCCATATTTTTTTGCAACACTTTGAAGATACTTATGATCATCTGCATTTTCAAAACCAATTTGAACTGTATTATGATCTACATAGCTGACTGATAATTCTGTCTTCACACGTGGAACGTCCATTGCTTCAAATTGAAGATCTGCCATAGTTCCTGTTGCATCCTGAGTTAATGTTTGATCAATTTTAATAGCGATTTCTTTACCAGGTTCGTATTTACCTTCTACAATATGTTTTTCAAAAATTTTTTGAACTATACCTTTTCCCATAATTATTTGCCTCCCCGCTCGCCATATTATTTGGACTTAGGGTATTAGTAGAATACAAAATTACTACTTAAATTATTTGTATAATACCCTGTAAAAAGTTACTTATACCACAAGTTTATTCAGGCAAATCCCCATTACCAAAAATTGGGAGGAAAAAAGATATGTTAATGATTGTAAGATTATTTCCAAAAACAGATGTAAGCAGGGTATGGAACTATGTTGAAAACCAGATAAAAGATGAACATTTAGAGGATATCACACCATTATATGCAACTCAATCTGAGGGTATGATGAATGTGGGTATTATTTTTGATGTAAAGGAGCCCGATTGTCTTTCGAAATTTATCACAGAAGAAATTGTGAAATGTGATGAGGTGCATCACACAAAAACAGTATCACTTATGAAACCGGTGTTTTTCCCGATACCAAAAAAGAAACCAGAAAACATCCAAAGATATGTGATACGTGTCTATGCCCATCCAAAAGAATATAAAACCATATATAACCATTTAATTGACCAAAAATATCCATTTAATCTTTTCCCAATCTACGTTTCATATTCTCTTGGGGATGAAGATATCATTATGAGTGTTGCGGCTGATTCAGAAAAAACCGTAAATAAATTTGTAAAAGAAAACATACGAATGCTTGATGGTGTGGATCAATCTTCCTATTATCCTGTTCATAGGGCTAAACGCTTTGCTCCTCTGGCAAAACTGATAGATGAACAAAAACGGCATCTAGATAAGAAATCCTTGAAAAGATCAAAGGATGAATTCGATCTTGATTTTGACTGGGTTGAAAGCTTTGAGGAATATGCAAAACTTACGGGAGCATTTCCTGGAGATTACTAAAAATAATTAAAGGTGGAAAAAATGGCAGAAGAAAACATATCTGTATTACTCGATGAAAAACGTATTTTTAAACCAAAAGAAGAATTTGTAAATCAGACAAACGTGAAGCAGTGGATGAATACACACAATATAAAAGATCTTGATGAACTCTATAAAAAAGCTGAGAATTGGGAGTGGTTTTGGGAAGAGATTTCAAAAGATCTTGTTGAATGGTACAAACCATATGATAAGGTTGTTGAATGGAATGCACCATATGCGAAATGGTTTGTTGGTGCTCAATATAATATTGTTCATGATGCACTTGACAAACATGTTAAAGGATGGAGAAAAAACAAGGTTGCATTTATCTTTGAAGGAGAACCTGGTGATGTACAGAAATGGACGTATAACGATGTATACATAGAAGTAAATAAACTTGCAAATGCGATGAAAAAACTCGGTGTGAAAAAAGGCGATCGTGTCGGTATTTATATGCCGATGCTTGTGGAGTTACCTATTGCTATGCTTGCTTGTGCAAAGATCGGAGCGATTCATTCTGTTGTTTTCTCAGGTTTTAGCGCAAATGCCTTCAGGGATAGAGTTAATGATAGTGAAGCAAAACTTGTCATCACCTGTGATGCATTCTGGCGACGTGGCAAAAAGGTCTATCTAAAAGAGCAAGCGGATATAGCACTTGAAGAAACACCAAGTGTTCAACATGTGATAGTATGTAAACGTACTGAGGATGCCGTTCCATGGACAAAAGGAAGGGATCTTTGGTGGAATGAGATTATCAAAGATATGTCGAAGGAATGTGAGACAGAAAAACTTGATGCAAACGATCCATTGTTTTTCCTATATACCTCTGGTACTACGGGTAAACCAAAAGGTATTATTCATGCACATGGTGGATATGCTGTTGGTACTGCATATACGCTGAAATGGGTATTTGATATGAAGGATGAGGATATATGGTGGTGTGCGGCTGATATCGGATGGATTACTGGTCATTCTTATATTGTGTATGCACCGTTGATTCTTGGTGCCACCTCTGTTATTTATGAAGGCGCTCCTGATTGGCTACAACCTGATAGATGGTGGGAAATCATTGAAAAATACAATGTAACAACTCTGTATACCTCACCTACGAGTATTCGAATGTTTATGAAATATGGGGAAAAGTGGCCACAGAAACATGATATAAGCTCTCTGAGACTTCTTGGTTCTGTTGGTGAGCCGATAAATCCTGAGGCATGGATGTGGTATTACAAACATATCGGTAATGAAAACTGTCAGATTATGGATACTTGGTGGCAGACTGAAACCGGGAATTTTGTTATATCTCCGTTGCCTCTTACTCCATTGAAGCCTGGTTCTGCGACAAAACCACTGCCTGGTTTTTCTGCTGATATTTATAATGAGCAAGCGGAGCCTGTTCAAAATGCGGGTGGAAATCTTGTGCTTACTCATCCGTGGCCTGGTATGCTTCGTGGTATTTACAAGAACCCAGAACGATATCAGGAGACATATTGGAATAAATTCAAAGGCATCTATCTTGCTGGTGATGTCACCCGAAAAGATGATGATGGTTTCTTCTGGATACAGGGAAGAGCAGACGATGTGCTGAATGTTTCTGGTCATAGAATTGGAAATTCTGAAGTGGAATCCGCACTTGTTAGTCATCCTATGGTTGCAGAAGCTGCAGTTATTGGTAAACCACATGAACTCAAGGGAGAATCAATTGTCTCATATGTTGTACTTAAGGAGACGGCTGATCCCACAGAAGAACTACGTAAGGAACTATGGACGCATGTTGGTAATGAGATGGGTAAAATCGCTCGACCTGATGAGATATGGTTTGTCCATGATGTTCCAAAGACTCGTAGTGGAAAAATCATGAGACGTGTTATTCGAGCTAAATCTCTTGGTAAAGATACTGGTGATACTTCTACGCTTGCAAATCCAGAAGCAGTAGATGAGATTGGAAACGCAAAATAAAATAAGCCAATCTCTTTTTTTTATTTTTAAAAAGAAATTTAATTCACCTCTCCATGCTACATGTCTCTACTATATCAATATTTATATACCTGTGGTCTATTTATTTTTTTAAGAGAGGTATGACTGAATTATGAAGTATGATGTTGTGGTTGTCGGTGCTGGTCCTGCGGGATCAACTGCTGCAAAGTTTCTCTCAGAGAAGGGAATAAGTGTTTTACTAGTTGATAAAAGCAAGTTCCCGAGGGATAAATCTTGTGGTGGTGGTATGCCTACCAGAGTTCTAAAAGAGTATAAATATATTGAGGAGAGCGACTTGATTGAATCCTGTTCATATGGAGGATTTGCGTATTCTCCCTCTTTGAAATACACGGGTGAAGTAAAAAGAAATGAGCCGTATATTGCTATGGTTCTTAGAAAAAAATTTGACTTTGGCCTTGTGAATTTTGCTATTAAGGGCGGAGCTACTTTTATTGATGGCATTTCTGTGGATGATATTGAAATACTTAAAGATAAAGTAAAGATCCTACTTAACGATGGAACGGAAGTTGAATCACGCATAGTTGTCGGTGCGGATGGAGTTTGGAGTGATGTTGCAATAAAAACTGGATTAAGTCAAAAGCATAAAAATTATGGCCTATCTATTTATCAAGAATATTCAATGGACGCTCAGACACTTGATCATTATTTCACTAAAAAAAGGCTGTTTCATGTACATTTCTTTGTTAAAGGAATAAATGGTTATGGTTGGGTGTTCCCTAAGAAAGAACATGTAAATATTGGTGTTGTAGAAATGCAACAGAAGACAAATTCAGAAGAAAAGACGCATTTAAAGAAGATATTTAATGATTACATACAGCTTCTTAAGGAGAACGAGATAATTCCTAGTAGTTTTAAGATAGGAAAATTAAAAGGAGCAGCGTTACCTAATTGTCCAGTTGAGAAAACGTATGCTGATAGAGTTCTTCTTTGTGGAGATGCAGCTGGACTGATACATCCATTAACTGGGGAAGGTATTGAGTACGCTATGTCTTCTGGTAGGATTGCTGCAGACGTTATCGCCGAAGCTCTTGAAGTAGATGATACCAGTGCAAAATTTTTATCTAAATATGAAAAACTCTGGAAAAAAGATTTTGGAAAAACCATTAAACTATTTCTACGGACATCAAAGCGATGGGAGAAAATGACAGAAAAAGTTGTTAAACTCCTAAGTAGAGATAAAATACTTGCTGATATGGCTTTAGATATCGCGATGGGTAATTTGACTATTCATGAATGCAAATGGACAATAGCTAAACGTTTGATATATCTTCGTTGTAGGGATATTTTTCATAGAAGCTGAGAGTGCTATTGTACTCTTGTTTGAATTGGATTTTTGCTATCCTGTCTATATTTTCTTACACGACCCTAGATGTCCATTAAGGAAAAATAGGTTTTATAAGTCGTTAATTGTTACAATCTATATATCTGGGGAAGGTATAAATTTATGTCAGAAATGAATTTTAAGGGAATCGAAAAAGGTATCGTTCAGCTTATTAAAAAAGCAGAAACTGAACTACCAAAAGATGTGATTAAGGCTTTAGAACGTGCTTATATTGTGGAGGAGGGTGTTGCAAAAACTCAGATTGATGCAATTTTAAAAAATATTGAGTTAGCGAAAACCTCTCAGCGTCCTATGTGCCAGGATACGGGTATCCAGACGTTTTTTGTGGATATTGGTGTAGATTTTCCACAGATTTGCAAGTTAAAAGATTTAATTACAAATGCAGTGAAAACTGCAACAAAAGAGATTCCTTTGAGACCCAATACGGTTGATCCGTTTTCTGGTGAGAATCATAAGGACAACACAGGGAATCATATACCTTATGTTACATGGGATTTTGTCGAAGGTAGTGATGTTTTAATTACGGCGTTTCCGAAGGGAGGCGGTAGTGAGAATATGAGTAAGCTTGGTATGCTTAAACCTGGTGTTGGTTTGGAGGGTGTGAAGGATTTTGTTGTTGAGGAGATGATTAAAGCCGGTGGACAGCCTTGCCCGCCTACAGTAGTTGGTGTTGGAATTGGTGGAGGCGCGGATCTTTCATTGAAGCTTGGGAAGAAATCTCTGCTCAGGCCAGTTGGCGTTCGTCATAAAGATAAAGCTATTGCAGAAATTGAGGAAGAGTTAATAGAGCGGATTAATAGGAGTGGTATTGGTCCTATGGGTCTCGGAGGTAAAACAACTGTTCTTGACGTTCATGTTGAGGTTGCGCATAGGCATCCTGCAAGTCTTCCTGTTGGTATTGCTGTTCAATGTTGGGCTGATCGGAGAGCATTCATGGTGATACATGATGATGGGTCTTGGGAGGTGAAATAGTTATGGAGTATCATCTAAAGTTACCGGTTTCATCTGAAGACATAAAGAAACTACATGTTGGAGATGTTATTTTTGTTTCGGGCAGTATTTTTACTGCGAGAGATGAAGCGCACCTTATGATGCTTGAAAAAGAGAAAAAATTTTTACCTTTTGATCCTTCAGAGATGGGGTTGTATCATTGTGGTCCTCTTATGAAGAAAAATGATGGTGTTTGGCAGGTGGTTTCTGCTGGTCCTACGACGAGTAGCAGGATGGAAATTTTTGAGGATGAATTTATTGAAAAATATGGTGTGAATATTATTATAGGTAAGGGAGGTATGGGAAAGAGAACTAAAAAAGCACTTGAAAAACATGTTGGTGTTTATACTGCGTATACGGGTGGTGCTGGTGCACTTGCAGCAGATAAGGTAGAAGAAGTTCCAGCGGTGTATTGGCTTGATGAGCTTGGTATGCCTGAGGCTGTTTGGATCTTTAAAGTAAAGGAATTCGGACCCTTGGTAATAGCTATGGATAGTCATGGGCAGTCTCTATATCAGAGGGATTAACTATAAAAATAAGGTAGATATTGCACAATTTAAAATTACAACGAGACATGAATAACTTATGATTTGGATAATACTTGGAATTTTATTAATTTTTTTTCTAATTGGAATATCTGCATTTTTCTCAATGTCTGAAATGACGTTTGTCTCTCTTAATAGAGCTGTGATTATAGATAAAGCAAATAAGGGAGATAAAAGAGCTATAACCCTTGCTAAGTTAATTAAGCAGCCGGATAATGTTATCAGTGCAATAGTTATTGGTAATAATTTAGTTAATATTTTTGCTTCAGTTATTGCAGGTGTTATTGCTACGATTTTTTTTGGTAATATTGGTATTGGAATAGCAACTGTTTTTATGACTCTATTAGTTATAATATTTAGTGAGGCAACTCCAAAAGCATATGGGATTAACAATGAAAAATTAGCATTACATGTTGCAAGACCACTTTATATTATTACTAAACTTTTTTATCCACTTGTAGTTTTGGTTATAGCCTCTTCTAATGGTATATTGCGTGCATTTGGAAGCCCAGTTAATCGAAAATCTATTGTTACAGAGGCAAAGATAAAAGCTATGATGAGACTTGGAGAAGAGGAAGGTACTATTGAGAAGGATGAGCGGGAGATGGTTGATGAGGTGTTTGAGTTTGATGAAACCATTGCCGATGAGGTTGATCAGCCCAAGCATAAGGTTGAATTTATACATATGAACAATACGATTTCTGATTTAATCCAAAAATCTATTAAGACGGGATATTCTCGATTTCCCGTATATATGAAAAATCATGATGACATTATTGGCATGGTTCATGTGAAGGATACATTGATTATTGAGGACGAGTCTCTTTCTGTGAAAAATATTATGAGGAAGATTTTGAAGATTGATGCACGTATGAAGGTGGATGATGTTTTTCGGGAGATGAAACGACATAAGACACATATTGCTTTGCTTCAAAATAAAAAGGGAAAAACATTAGGATTAGTGAGTATGGAGGATCTGATTGAGGAAATATTTGGGGAGATATCAGACGAGCATGATGTGAAAGATGCAGAATAATTTTTTCTTCACCACTTCGATTTTTATGTTTAGTTATTCATTTTCGGTAACAACTGTAAAGAAGGCGGGTAACAGTTGTACAACAAGTCTTTATAAGCATAACTTACAAAATATGAATTGAGGAAATTGAGATGACAGATAATAAAACCCAACTCAAAAAACTTTACGAAGATGCGGTTCACTTACATCTTGTTCATAACGGTCATAGTGTGAGAAGAGTTTCTCTTCGAATAGATTGGAACGATGAATGATTATATTTTTTGTTGATAGCTATGTCAGAATTATTAATGTACTGGAGTAAGGGCAATAAAAAAGTCTTCACTAGACGCCTCTGTGTCGCAGAGAGAGCAATGAGCAAAGGTTTTTTCGTTACGGTTTTACGGGACCGATCTCATATTTTTAAGAAGTAAGACGGTTTTTTCTTCTATATTTTTAAGTGTAGTTATTACTAGGTTTTTTAAAGTGGAGTTTGTTACCGTTTTTTAGTTGTATGATATGATTGAAGAGTGTAATTTCAAATCAAAGATAATGCACCACGATTCACTTGGGTGTCGGTTGACCCCTATGGATGTTGTTTGCCCTGGTGAAGATAATTGTATTTTGTATCAGATTTATGTAAAGTTGAATAACAATAAGGACGAATAGGATTTTTTAGAGTTTTTTATATGATTCAGCATCAAGTAAATCACTGACTTCTGATTTATCAGAAATTTTCAGCTCAACAAGCCATCCGTCATCATATGGGCTTTCATTGATAATCTCTGGTGAATCATCAAGTTTATCATTAACTTTTACAACCTTTCCACTAAGGGGTGCATAGATTTCAGAAACAGATTTCACAGATTCGACGACACAGAGCTCCTCACCTTTCTTTAATTCCTTACCTATTTCTGGAAGTTCAGCAAAAACAATATCGGTGAGTTCTGCTTGAGCATGATCAGTAATTCCAACGACAGCGATATCATCTTTCATTTTTACCCATTCATGTTCTTTTGTATATCTTAAACCATCTCTCACTTCGTCAGCCATAATTATCATCTCCAGACAATTTGAAATCTTTTTTTAAACATTTGCATGGATTTTTGCTTATTTTTTATAGAACGTATAAAAATTGTTTTTTGAGAGAGTGATAACGTTATATCCATTACTTTTTAAAATTCTTCTCGTGTTACCAAGTCTTTCTACTATCTCTTTAGATGTTAATTTTGGTGTAATCTTTTCTGCTTTTGTACCGGTTTTACATGAAAAACGGTAAATAAAACCCATATCAAATCCTATCTGGTTTACAAAATTAATTGTCTCAGTAAAGTCTTCATGTGATTCTGTTGGAAAACCTAATATAAAATGCATATCAAAAGACATCTTAGAATTACTCTTTTTTATACGTTTAAGAGCCTCCTCTACTTTTTCTATATCTGAATATCGATTCATAAGTTTGAGAATACGTTCACAACCCGATTGTAAGGCTATGTTGATACTAGTAATTTTTTCATCTTTGAATATTTCTTCAAGCTCATCAACATATTTTACAGCCCATTTAGGGTCAAAATCCTGAACAGAAATAGTATAATCTCCAGGAATTGACAATAACTTTGATAGCAACTCTGGAAAATTACTGCCGATATCTAGCCCATAAGCACCAACATCATCAGCAGTGATTACAATTTTTTTATATCCTTTTTTAACGCCTTTATTAAAATCATTAAGACACTCATTTAGGGGTTTACTTTTTAATGGCCCAATGGCTTTTTTGATTCCACAGTAGCTGCATTTTCCACGACATCCCCAAGATATTCTCACATGATAAAACTCAGAGTTATCTGGAAATAGGTATAACATTAGATGTTCATTTAAAAATTTTTTAATAACAAACTCAATAGTAGAACTTTTTATTTTAGAAATTAAGCTTTTTTTCTCAAAATGTTGCTCACCAAATCCTTCTTTTGGTTGTTGAAAAATTGCATCAGCATCATTAATCTCAGAAAATTTTACACTATTTTTCGGGAAATACTTGTCAATACCATTAAGATTTTTTGTACTAATTACATCCCCACTGAATATATCTTTCAGCTTATCTTTTTCAATCTCTGGTAGACAACCAGCAACGATAAGCTTGGCATTAAACTCTTGAAATTCCTTGATTTTTTTTAGACAACTATCTGTTATTTCATTACGATATGCACAGGTTACATATACAACAAGGTCTGCGTCCTGGGGGCCATCGGCCAAAGAAAAGTTATTTTTCTGAAAATAAAGCTTTAGTTTTTTCGTATCAAGAAGCCTTCGACGACAGTTTGTATTTGTATAAACAAATATTTTCTTATGCATCGATCAAATCGTCTATGTATCATTGTTAAAATATTAATAGTAAAGGGTAAAAAAAATATTAGTTCTGTTGTGCCCAATCCTTTGGAACAATAGGGGGTCTCAGAACCTTTGCTTTTACCGGTTTTCCTCTGACAACAATTTCTACGATGCTTTCTTTTTCTCGATAATCTGGATGTATGTATCCCATTGCAATTCCTGTATTTAGACACGGAGACATTGTTCCACTAGTAATTGTTCCTATCTTTTCTCCATCGACTTGTACGTCACAGCCATGACGTGGAATGCCTTTTTCAACACATTTAAAGCTTGTGAGGCGTTCATAATCTCCTTGTTCTTTTTGTTTCAACAAAGCATTTTTTCCAATAAAATTATGATCCCAGTTTACTGTCCAGGACATTATTGCTTCAAGGGGTGTTCTCCCTCCTTCAAATTCGTTACCTGCTAGAATGAAACATTTCTCAAGTCTGAGTGTGTCTCGTGCGCCAAG
>RCNB010002310.1_pt1 | contig 11773 bp, 10 predicted proteins | sample 2041321 | NCBI WGS metagenome assembly RCNB01 (sample SAMN09708232, study PRJNA481090) | Marine sediment metagenome, whole genome shotgun sequencing project.
GGTAAAACTACTCCAGACTATATTGTTGGATTAACTTCTACTTTTAAGTATAAAGGATTTAGTTTAGCAACTACTATGGATTATAGAACTGGTCATGTTTATTACGAGCAGGGTTCTGACGCAATGGAATTTACAGGAAGATCAATTGAATCAGTTTCTGCAAATAGAGTAGATTTTGTAGTACCTAACTCTGTTATTGAAACCAGCCCTGGTGTTTTTGTAGAAAATACGAATCTGGCTATAACAGGTGGTGTAATGGGGTACTGGCAAAATCATTACAATGAGATCAAAGAAAATTATGTAAAGGACGCAACTGCATTTAAAATAAGAGAAGTTGCCTTGAACTATACTGTACCTAATAAATTCTTAGATAAAACTCCAGTCCATACTGCAAGAATTGGATTTATTGCAAGAAATGTTTTAACAGTTTTACCTGCTTCAAATCATTTCTCTGATCCTGAATTTAATAACACAAATAGTAATGCTATTGGTATTGGTGGTTATTTCCAATCACCTCCAACTAGATCTTTTGGAGTTAGTATAAACGTAGAATTTTAATAAATAAAGATTAATAATTATGAAAAATATTTTAATATCAATCAAAATACTAGTAGTCTTCGTATTACTAGCATCTTGTAGTGATAGTTATTTGGATGTTAATGAAGATCCAAATAACCCCGTGACAGTTAGTCCGAATTTAATTTTGCCTGTTGCGCTTAATTACTCTTCAACTCTTGAAGAGCAAGATAGAGGTCTAAACCATTTAGGAAATATGTTTATGGCTAACTGGAGTCAATCAGACGGATTTTCTTGGTATACTGACGAATTTGCATATCAGGTTACTCCATCATTTTACGACCACCTTTTTGATAATACTTATGGAAATGCACTTAAGCAATACCATGGTTTGGAAACTTTAGAAGGTGAAGAGAATGGTAACTATAAAGCTATAGCTAAAATAATGAAGTCTCTTCATTTTCAAATTTTAGTTGATGTGTATGGTGATATTCCTTATAGTGAAGCATTACTAAGAGGTGAAAATCCTACTCCGGTATATGATGATGCTCAGACAGTTTATGAAAGTGTAATGAATGATTTATCAGATGCTATTGAATTAATTAATACTACAAGTGCCATTTCAGGAGCGGTTATTCCTGGTGATGATGATGGAATCTTTGGTGGTGATATGGATATGTGGAAAACATTTGCCAATACTATCAAATTAAGAATGTTGGTACGTCAATCTGATATGGCCGGAAGAGGTGGTTATATTCAGGCAGAATTTGACAAAATTGCGGCAGAAGGCTCAGGCTTTATGAACGATGATGTGCTTATCAATATTGGTTACAACCAAACTGATAATCAACAAAATCCTAAATGGAATGGCCTCGGTCAAGACGTTTCTGGTAGTAATAGACTTACAAATGATGCTACATGTGCAACACCTTGGGTATTGAATAAATTAAACACTACTAATGACGGAAGATTAGATTTTCTTTTTGAAGAACCTGCTACCGGCCATTTGGGTGTAGATCAAGGAATTAATGATTATGACATTCCTGTTGTTGATCAATTTATTCCAGACAACGTTTCAAATATTGGACCTGGTATTTTAAAAGGTCCTGATCAAGGCGCAGTAATTTATACAGCGGCAGAGTCATACCTTAACAGAGCTGAGGCTGCATTAAAGGGCTATATCGCTAGTGATGCTAAAACTATGTATGAAGCAGGTGTTCAAGCATCTTTTGATTATCTTGGTGCTGGTGATGCCACAACATATTTGAGTCAATCTTTTCAAAATGTAGGGTATGATAATTCAGCTAATAAACAAGAAGCTATTATTGTTCAAAAATGGATAGCAACTATGGGTATTAACGCTTTACAAAGCTGGTTTGATTATAGTAGAACAGGGTTTCCTTCAGATGTGCCTCTATCATTAAAGGCTTCAACTGCTGATAGACCTGTTAGATTATTTTATCCATCATCTGAGTTAACATCTAATGGTGGTAATTTACCATCACAGCCAAATGCATTTACATCTAAAATATTTTGGGCTAATTAATTTTTAAATATATAATTATGAAAACAACAATTAAATTTATAATGCTTTTGGCACTTAGCGTCACTACTTTGACATCATGTTTTTTAGAGGATGTATTAGTAGAAACAGAAGAGCCATCAGCTGCAAACGATGACGGTGCCAATTTGGCAAGTTTTTCAAATACCAGTAGAGTAATTGGTGGTATAGCAAACGGAGACGAATATGATTTTGATCTTAGAATGTCAGTTAAAGGTCCAACAGTTACTGAACTTAACGGCGATGTAGCAATAACAATAAGTGTAGACCCATCGTCTACAGCGGTAGAAGGAACTCATTTTAAACTTGATGTAACAACTATGACTTTAGCTAAAAGCAATAATTATTTAGGGTTTTTTCCTCTAACGTTGCTTTCGGACGGTATTATTGCGCCACTGGCTGTATCGCCTGTATTAAAATTAATAGTTTCTAATGCTAGTGGAGCAGACAATGTTTTGGGTAACGGTAAACCGATAACTCTAACAATGAATTATCTTTGTAACTCTGAATTGGCTGGAGATTATGATGCTGAGATGCAATATACTACGGTTGGTGGAGATGTTTCAAACTTAACATTTATTGATACTTTTGTAGAAACAGGGGTAGGGGAATATAGAACTACCGTTGACCATCATTGGGGAAGTTTAGGTGTTGGAACACCAGGTTATACTTTCTTTGATGTATGTGGAGTAATAACAATTCCTGGCCAAAACTTGGCAGATTTTTATGGTAACTGGGTTGATGATTTAGGTGTTCGTGGTTGGGCAGATCCAGATACTGGTATTATCACTGTAGATTATACTATTTGTTTCCCTCAAGGTGGTTCTGATTGTCGTCTTTATTCGGTAACATATACTCCTAGATTTTAATTTATAAAACAAAAGAAATGAAAAAATTTATAAAAATAAAAACAATGATTTTGGCCGCTTTATCCATGGCGACCTTATCATCATGCTTGGTTGACCAAAGTGTTGAACAAGATATTCAAACAACTAGCTATCCAACAGCTACATTTACTTTAGTTGGAGGTGCGACTACTTTTAATGAAGAAGGCGGAAAAGTCTTTACATATCAGATCACTACTGATAAAATGATTGAACGACCAATTGATTTCAGTGCTGTTCAAGTTGGCGGTACTGCTACTGTTCATGAAGATTATGATATTGAGCAGGGTGTTGTTGCTCCATACACAACTTCTGGTCAAATTGTGATCACTATTTATGAAGACGAAGCGATCGAAGAAACTGAAACATTGAATTTAGAATTCATAACAGGCCCTTCTTTAGCCAACAAATTTTTGTCAAATCCTAATACGCAATTACCAGACCCTTTATCTCTAACAATTGAGAATTATGTTTCTGACGACTTAGTTATGACATTTGATTGGGAAACAGGTATAGAATTTGGTGGAGTTGTTTATGGAGCATGTGATAATATTGATCTAGATGTTTTTGTATCTGATGCCGATGGTTTTGATATTAATGATCCTTGGGCAACTTTTAATGGCACAAACTATTCAGCCACAGGAGATTGTCCAGAAGCTTTTGATTGGATCTTGGCCGATTGGGGTGATGGTGAATATATTATTTGGCATGAAAACTGGTCAAATGGATTTGCTGGTTTAGGTACAAATACGTTGGTTCCAATAACAGCAACTTTCTTGAAACCTGGTGGTTGGGAACAAGTAGTTGTTCAAGATGATTCTCAAGCATTGAATTCTGACTATGGTGGTGAGGCTGATGACGTTCCATTTATGACTCATGGTTTTATTGCTAAACTTACTGTTGCAAACGGTTTATATACCATTACTGATTATGCTGGTACCGTTCTTGTAGATGGTAAATCTGCCAAAGCTAAAACGGAAAGACCTGATATAACTAGAGTAAGAGAACGTGAACCAAGTGCTACACTTAAATAATTTTATCTTAATTTAGTTTTATTAATAAACCGAAAAAACCATCTGTATAATACAGATGGTTTTTTTATTCTTTATTTTTATATTTAAACTATGAAAGAAGATCAAAATTTTATTTTCGGTATCAGAGCCGTCATAGCAGCTATAAATTCTGGAAAAACTATTAGTAAAGTATATATTCAAAAAGGATTAAGTGGTCATTTATTTTCTGAATTAAATTCATTAATAAAAAAGCACAATTTTCCTTCCAGCTATGTGCCAGTAGAAAAATTGAATACCCTAACTAAACATCAAAATCATCAGGGTGTTGTTGCATCAATTTCAGCCGTTGATTTTCACCAATTAGAGGATGTTTTAAGTGAAAATAAAAGTGAATCCCCGCTATATCTTCTTCTAGATCAAATTACCGATGTTCGTAATTTTGGTGCTATTTTACGTACGGCAGAATGTACGGGTGTAAACGCCATCATAATTCCAAATCAAGGGAGTGCACCATTAAACGCTGACGCAATTAAAACCTCTGCCGGTGCTGCCTTTAAAATACCAATATGTAAGGTGAGTCATTTATTAGACGCCATTTATCAATTTCAAGCAGAAAATATTCAAATCGTGGCAATAACTGAAAAAACTGATAACAATATTTATCAAGTTGACTTTTCTAAACCTACGGCTTTAATTATGGGTTCTGAACATAAAGGAATATCACCTGCCATATTAAAGATAGCGGATGCTAAAGCTAAGCTTCCTTTATTGGGTGATATTGAGTCACTAAATGTTTCCGTTGCTTGTGGAGTTGCATTATACGAAGTTGTAAGGCAAAGACAAAGTTAATTAGGCTGTGTGTCGTTTGCGTTTACCGATCGATCATCTTCGGTTATCTCATTAACTTTGCTATCATTTATATCCAGTATTTCTTCATATTCTTCATCTTCCCAATAAAATCGTATTGGTTGTGGCCCATATTTTCGATAAATGAAGGCAAATAGTATTCCAACTATAAACCCTGACAAATGACCTTCCCAGGAAATTTCTTCTTTAATTGGTAATATATACCAGATCATACTTCCATAAAGAAATATGACTATTAAGGATACAGCTATTAATCGGTTATATTTTCTAATAATACCACTAAAAAGGACAAAGCTAAATAATAAATACACAATACCACTGGCACCAATGTGATTCGCTTCTCTTGCAATTATCCATGTTAATAATCCGCTTAATAAAGTACCATATAACAAGACCTTAAAGGCAATTTTTCTATAAAAATAAAATAAGGTGGTTAGTAATATAAAAAGAGGAATAGAATTGTTAAATAAATGTTTTATACCACTATGGATGAATGGTGATAAAAAAACTCCCCTTAAACCTGTGAATGTTCGGGGATATATACCGTATTTATTCAAATACAAATCATAGTTAACTTCTATCCAATATATAACCCAAAGACTTAAAACAAAATATAATGGAAAGGCAATTACTATAGGAGAAAATTTAAATTGTTTATGTTCTTCTTGCAAATTCATATATCAAATCTATTACAAAAATTTATCCATTCTTTTAAAAATGCACAAATTGTCATGATTTTATAAAAACTAACCAATTTCAGTCATGAATTATCTATTTTTGTTAGATGAATACACCTTTAGCAGAACGAATACGTCCTAAAAATATTGATGACTTTATAAGTCAACAACATTTAGTTGGCGAAAAAGGTGCTTTAACTGAACATATAAAACGAGGTGTCATTCCGTCACTCATTTTTTGGGGGCCTCCCGGAATTGGTAAAACAACCTTGGCTAATATTATTGCAAACGAATCAAAAAGGCCTTTTTATACCCTTAGCGCCATAAACTCTGGGGTAAAAGATATAAGGGATGTAATTGATAAGGCCAAACAGAGTGGTGGCTTATTTACTACTAAAAATCCTATTCTATTTATTGATGAGATTCATCGATTTAGCAAGTCTCAACAAGATTCTTTACTAGCAGCTGTTGAAAAAGGATGGGTTACTTTAATAGGTGCAACAACAGAAAATCCAAGTTTTGAAGTTATACCTGCCCTACTCTCTCGTTGTCAGGTATATATACTAAACTCTTTTGACAGAGAAGATCTGATGGCATTATTAAACCGAGCAATCAAAGAAGATGAGATCATTGCTAAAAAGAAAATTAAACTTAAAGAAATTGATGCTCTTTTACAGTTATCTGGTGGTGATGCACGTAAACTCTTAAATATTTTTGAACTCATCGTTAATTCTGAAAATGATCCTGTAATCATTACTAATGAGAAGGTGTTGAGTAAAGTTCAACAAAACATTGCTAGATATGATAAAACCGGAGAGCAACATTACGATATCATTTCTGCCTTTATTAAATCAATAAGAGGAAGCGATCCCAATGCAGCAGTGTATTGGTTAGCCAGGATGATTGAAGGTGGTGAAGATGTCAAGTTTATTGCAAGACGAATGTTAATATTAGCATCAGAAGATATAGGGAATGCTAACCCTACTGCTTTAATTTTGGCCAATTCAACTTTCCAATCAGTCTCAATAATAGGAAATCCTGAATCGCGGATCATTCTAAGCCAATGTGCCATTTATTTATCTAATTCTCCCAAAAGTAATGCCTCCTATAAAGCTATTAGCGATGCCCAACAATTGGTTAAGCAAACAGGTGATCTGTCAGTGCCATTACATTTACGAAATGCCCCAACTAATTTAATGAAAGATCTAGATTATGGCAAAGAATATAAGTATGCTCATAATTTTGAAGGAAATTTTATAGATCAGGAGTTTTTACCAAATGATATCATCAATACTAAATTGTATGATCCCGGCGATAATAATAGAGAAAATAATTTTAGAGAATTTTTAAAGAAGCAATGGAAAAATAAATATGATTATTAAAATTTAATCTCCAATACTCGTTTTACCAATTCATTCACTTCATAATATTCCACAATCCATTGGTTATCTTTTTTGAATAGGATTCCATTTTTATTTTTTAGAATATATACATCTACCCTACTAGTCTTTAATAATATGTAGACAACTTTTGGAGTACTATCAACCAGTTGGAAACCATAAGGGTTAGCCTGGGCATATAATAAATAAGTCGATGCTTCTAGTTCAGTAAGCTCTTTAACTACAACATCATTCTTTAGGTCTTCTACCTTTTGCTTTTCTATATTATCTATAACTTTATCGTCTTGTTTGATCTCAATAGTTTTCACCAAGTCAATAGATTCTTTTACTGCTACGACTTCCTTAACCTCTTCAGGAATAGTTACTTTTTCTTTTTCAACCTGAGTTTCTACTACAATTGATTCTTTAACGGGCTCATAACTATACTTTAATTCCGTTATTGATTTGAATGCCCTACGTAAAGCTTCATGGTAGCCTTTTTTATAATCTTTTTCTTTACTGTGGCCTTCAATGCTTGTAAAAACTATTTCATTTCTACAATTCAACAACTCAATTACTAACTTGGTATTTAGCATGCCTGAATTATTATTTACTCGAGTTGTTAATCCTAAACAAGAGTTATTGACTAACTCTTCAGGCCTTACATCTCTCCTATACAGGGTCTTAAAACCTTCTTTTTTATACAAAAATTTAGTTAATGAGTTGAGTTGATAATGATCATCATATTTTAAAAAATCAAACCTGTTAGGTACAATTACATATTTATACTCATTTAAAGATCGTTGACCAATAATAACACCGGAAGAAAGAACTAAAACTACTATCAATAAATATTTAAGCTTCATATTAACTTTTTTTAGATTATAAATATAAGGGTTCTCAGGTTATTTTGAATGATGCAATTATAGATATTGTTTGATTTCAAGAAGCTTAGTAATACTTACGGTACCATTATTAACAGGAGTATTTTGTGAATTAAAAAAAATAGTGTGCATCCCAATTTGTTGTGCTCCTTCAATATCAGCCTCTAGATTATCACCAATCATTACACTTTTTTCAGCTGTTGTTTCGGTTATTTCCAATGCATGATTAAAAATTATGGGATTTGGTTTTTTAACTCCTGCACTTTCTGATGTAATTACTTTATTAAAAAAATGTAAAATTTCAGATTTTTTAAGTTTAAGAAGTTGTACTTCTTCAAAACCATTGGTAATAATGTGCATTTCATATTTTGAATAAAGGTAATTAAGTACTTCAATCGTACCCTCAAAAAGGTTATTATAATTGGGCAAATTATCAATATATATTTTGGCCAAATGATCTATTTGGTCATCTGATATCTCATAATTTAAAGCATCGAAAGATTCTCTTAAGCGGTTATATCTTAATACAGGTTTACTTACTCTTTCTTCTCTATATAACTTCCAATATTTTAAATTTATAGGTGTATAAAAATTTAAAAATTCATTTAAATCTAACTCAATATTATTTTCGTTAAATATGAACCCAAATGCTTTTGCAGAATTAGCCTCAAAATCCCAAAGGGTATGATCTAAATCAAAAAATATGTGTTCAACTTGCATCTTGTAAATTTAAAACTATTTTTGGATACCTTCTACAAGGTTATAATTTTTTATCTTTGATTAAACTTATCATTTGAATAAAAAATTACACATCTTATTTTTAAATAGTTGGTATCCCTCAAGAGTTTTACCTATTAACGGAGATTTTATTCAACGCCATGCCGAAGCAGTTTCTTTAAAACATCAAGTTACATCAATACATATTATAACCGACCCGAAGAGTAAACAATCTATTGAAATAGTTAAAAAAGAAATAAATGGCATTAACACTATTATTGGCTATTTAAAACAAACTCAAAATCCTATATTAAAAGGATATTTATTTTTTAGAGCCTATAAAAATATTTTGCGGGAAATTGGTCATATCGACCTTGTACATTTGAACGTTTTATACCCTTTTGGTATTTTCGCTTTGCATTTAAAGTGGTTTCGTAAAAAACCATTTATTATTTCTGAACACTGGACTGGTTATCAAAGGCATGGCAATAATAAAGTTAGTCTTATTCAAAAATTTACTTCAAAAATTATAACGAAAAATGCCAGTTACGTGTGTCCTGTTAGTAAAAATCTTGAAGACTCCATGGTTCTTAACGGTTTAGACGGCAATTATAAAGCCATACCGAATGTTGTTGATACTGAAATATTTGTGCCAAAAGAAAATGTAAATGATCATTTTACAATACTACATGTATCTAGTATGGTTAACGTCCATAAAAATGTTAAAGGAATATTAGATGTAGCTTCTAAATTAAAAGAAAACATCCCAAATTTTCAACTTTACCTTATTGGAAACGATTCCAATACTTATAATTCACTTATTTCTGATCTTAGTCTTAATGAAAATGTTATCGTAATTGACCAAATTGATCATTCTCGAATAGCCCATTATATGCAGCAATCAGATATTTTTATTTTATTCAGTAATTATGAAAATCTACCTTGTGTTATTTTAGAATCTTTTTCGTGTGGGTTGCCTGTAATTTCAACAAATGTTGGAGGAATTGCAGAATATTTCCCTGATAATTTCGGTCAATTAATCCCAAAGAATGACAAAAATGCACTACTAAAGGCAATTACAAGATACCATAATACTGATGCAAAGTATTCTAAAATAAAAATGCATAAATATGTGAAATCAAATTTTAGTCCTGCTATTATTTGTAACAATTTTACTGATTTATATAATAAATCTTTGACTTATTGAAAGATATGATAAAAGGAGTTAAGGTTATTTTACAAGATTTTAGACACCGTAGTGGTTTACATGTTTTATTTGCCACTTTCATGGCTAGAATTTTATCATTTTTTGCTTCATGGATAGCTCTACAATTAATAGAAGATACAAAGCTCGGGTTAGTTATTTACGCTTTTACAATAATTTCTTTTATTATACCGGTGAGTGGCTTAGGCCTTCATCAAAGCTTAATTAGATATAGTGCATTATTAAAAGAAAAAAGTCATAAAAACAGTCTTTTTATTTATGTTTTAAAAAAGGGTATGTTTTGGTCTTTTTTTATAACTGCCTTAATCATCGCATCAAGCTATATATTTAGTAATTTTTTGATAGATTCTCAATTTTACGTCATCATATTATCCCTTGCTATTCCTACTTCCTTTTTGTTAGAAATTATTAAAGTGCAATTTAGATTAAATCATCAAAACCGCCAATTTGCAATTGTTGAAATAACCTATAATATTATCTTAGTTTTATCGGTTTTTATACTAAGTTTTACCTTTAAAGAAGTTGGTTATAGTGTTGCCTTAGTTGCAACTCCCTTAATGTGTTCTTTTATTTTTTTTAACAAACTCAACATAAATTTTAGTAAGAATCAAAAACTTTCTATTACAGATCTATCTTTTTGGAAGTATGGTTTTTTTTCTAGCTTATCAAACGTTGCTACACAGTTTTTATCGGCAATTGATATTTTATTAATTGGATACCTATTAAATCAATCTGAAATGGTAACCATTTATAAATATGTTGCTTTAGTTCCTTTGGCCTTATTATTTTTACCCAGAGTATTTTTAACAACCGACTTTGTTAGTTTAACAGAAAAAATATTCGATAAAAATTATATTAAAAGTTATATTAAAAATTATATGATTTTATTTACTTCAATCAGTATAATTATTGGGTTATTTTCATTTTTATTCGTCAATCAAATTCTATTGTTCTTTGGTCCTAATTTCACCCTTTATTCAAATTCGTTTTTAGTATTAATTTTCGGTGTTGTGGGAATTTTAATTTTAAGAGGCTTATTTGGGAATTTACTTTCTTCAATTGGCAAAGCTCATGTTAATTATTGGATAGCCTTGACGGCAATCCTGATAAATTTAATATTAAATTATTATTTTATACCTATTTATGGAGTTTTTGGTGCTGCCATGACCTCAGCAATTTTGATGTGGTTTACTGGATTTATTTCTATGCTGATGTTTTTTAAATATTATGCTAAAGTTCCAACAAAATAGACCATACTTCACCTGTTCTATATTCTGTATTTTTTCAAATGAAAATATACTTCTTTATGAGCACCAAAACTTTTAAAGAAAGAAGCCAATTCAGCAATCATTGAACCTTCAAAGTCCAGCATATAATTAGATCCTGCATTGCTTTCAATAACATGGTCAATTAAAAAGGACATCGCTTGTTTTTCCCTTCCCTCATCGTTTATTGCAGAAAATAAATAGGTAATTCTATATTTATCTATTAAAAAAAAAGCGCCACCTATTAATTGATTATCGCTATTGATAACCGCAATACTTTTAATATAATTTATGCACAAAGCATGTTCCGTCAATTTACTTAGAACTTGATAGTCTGAATATTTTTTTTTCAATTCAACACCTTTATTTTGTTTAAATAACTCAATAATATTTTCATGATCATAATTTTCAATTACATCAAGATTAAATTGTTTCGCTTGCTTACATCTACTTTTTCGATCCTTTCTGTATTGTTTATATAATGATTCATAGGTCTTATTTAATGACAATATAAAGTTGTCTCTTGTCTTAATTCGATGAGAACTTATAAAATTATTCGAATTCAAAAAAATATCTATTAATTTAAATTTTTTAGGAATTTTTTTTATGAACTGACGAACAGCAAATTCATTGATCATTTGAAGTGAAAAAACTCCTAATTGTTGTGTCCATGGTGGTTGATAAATATAATGAATACCATATTTTTTTCTTTTGGGTAATGGCATAACCGACTGATAATCATCTTCAACCAAAGCATCCCAACTATCACAAACAATATCAAGAAA
>RCNB010002311.1_pt1 | contig 11766 bp, 8 predicted proteins | sample 2041321 | NCBI WGS metagenome assembly RCNB01 (sample SAMN09708232, study PRJNA481090) | Marine sediment metagenome, whole genome shotgun sequencing project.
GGACGATAAGAATTCCTGTTCATATGAATGAAGTCATAAACAAGTTAAATAGAGTTTCGAGAAGCCTTGTCCAGGAAAAGGGTAGTGAACCCACATGTGAAGAGATCGCGAAAAAGATGGATTTGCCCGTCTATAAAGTACATAAAATAATGAAAATCTCCCAAGTGCCTTTCTCCCTCGAGACACCTATTGGGGAAGAAGAAAACAGCCACCTTGGTGATTTTATCGAAGATAAAGTCATTCCTTCTCCTCCCGATACAGTTATTCAAGTTGATTTGAGAGAAAAAATTGAAGAAGCATTGAAAAACCACACCAATAGAGAAGCAAATATTTTAAAAATGAGATTCGGGTTAGGAGACGGTAATGAACATACCCTGGAAGAAGTTGGTCAACAATTCAAAGTTACCCGGGAGAGGATCAGACAAATCGAGGAGAAAGCCTTAAGGAAATTGAGGCGGCCAAGTTGTAGTCGAAAACTAAAGTCTTTTATAAGTGACTATTGAGAATAAATGCATTATTCCAAAAGACCATTCCCTTCTCTTCGGAGAGGAAGAAAATAATGATTACAGCCCATGAGCTTTATGGAAAGAAACAATCTAAATATTAAGGGAGGCTACAGTGAAAGAACTCGTTGAATTGATTGCCAAAGCATTAGTGGACAATCCGGACAAGGTGCAGGTTTCTCAATTAGACGGGGAACAGACCTCAATCCTAGAATTAAAGGTTGCTCCTGAAGATATAGGCAAGGTTATTGGAAAACAGGGAGGAAATGTTCAAGCTATCAGAGTTATTCTCGGTGCTGCTGGAATGAAGCTGAAAAAGAGATTTATTCTCGAGATAATAGAAAAATAACCTTCGCTCTCATATTCGATACTATTTCAAAGTATATGGGGGAGTGTCTGACTACGACTCAGAAAACCGCAGGTTCGAATCCTACCTGAAGTACCGCAATGTTGACTAAGAGTTCTCTGCTGTGATAGAAAAATTTCATGGACAAGCTCACGATCTTCCCCGATGAACCCATTTCGAACGTTGGCATAATTTCGGCTAAGTTTTTAAGCCTAGGAATCGATAGTTTCATCGATGCCTGCCGATACGTCCATACAATGCCGTATGGGTACAATACAGACAGAGACGACCTGATGATCCTTTTTAGAGAAAACTTGGGCACCTGCATAACCAAACACGCTGTTATCGCCACCCTTGCGAAGGAAATGAACCTATTGATAGCAAAAAACGTGGGCATATACGCCATGACCGAAGAAATCGTCACAGGCACGAACGAAATTCTGAAAAAATACAAGCTGCCATATGTGCCGATGGTCCATTGTTTTCTGGTTTACGGCGAATACAGGGTTGACCTGAGCGAAGGCAATAACAACGGCAAAAACCGATCGATCGAGGATTTCCTGTATACCCAATGGGTCGAGCCGAATATTTCCGCTAAAGACGAGTATGTGTTGTACCGCAAAGCATTGAAGGATCATATTCTAGCGCGGAAAGAGATGGCAGGGGTGGATATCACACAAATCCTCCATGCCCGTGAAGAGGGATTTAAACTGTTAAAGCGCAATATAAATCAATCTTGATTTTCCTTGCCCGCTCTTCGAGGAGGGGTGGAATTACTGAATGCCTTTTGTCTTTTTGCGGGGCAACAACTCATCGCTCATAGCCGCATGGTACGCAAATACAGCCATGATAATGGCGTTTTTTATCAAATCGTCTGCCTGTAGAGTATCGAAAAAATCGAGGTTGGTGTGCCCAGCCGTTCCTGGAATGCGATCTTGAATGAACTGAAAGCCTGGTAGTCCCACGGCATCGAAAGAAACATGGTCCGTGCTGCCCACGCTCTGGATAGAGGTCGTGCCCAATCCCAAGTCTTTCAAGGGTTCCATCCATGCTTTGAAAATACGCCGCACATATTCGTTCCCTTGCAAATAGATCCCACGATAAGCACCTGCTCCGTAATCCTGATTGAAATAGACCGAGAACTTCTCGTATTCGGGCTTGATCCCGATATCCGGGTCCTTGGGATTGCCGAAGTGTTTGTAAACATATTCCCGGGATCCGTGAATTCCTTGCTCCTCTCCGGCCCACAGGGCCACCCGTATGGTTCTGCGCGGACGTGCTCCGGAAGCTTTGAGGATACGGGCAGCTTCCAGTGCAACGGCACATCCGGACGTGTCATCACTGGCATTGGGACTGGCATGCCACGTGTCGAAATGGGCTCCGATCATCACAACCTCATCGCTCAGGTCTGTGCCGGGAATCTCACCGAGCACATTGCAGGCTTTCTCTACCTGTTCTCCTAAGCGGTTGCGTACCTCGAGCTCGACTTTAACCGGGATCTTGCGCTCGAGGATCCGATGCATCCGGTTGTAATGTTCAGGTGTCACCGCGATGATCGGCAGTGAATTCAGGCTGTTCTCGTGCGACCATTTGTCTTCTTTAGTACCGGGGCGGGCAAATCCGCGGACAGCACCCGGTCGACCACTCCGGCACTCCAAAAGAGCCAGCACCCCTTCTGCTTTGTAAAACGCGATCTTTTCCTCGGCTTTAAGTAAATCGGGATTGGGTGACTCGTCATCTCCTCTTCGGCGGCGGGGCCTGGGAATCACATTCTCCTCCATTTGCTTCAGTTCTTCAGGTGTGCGTCGGGGAGTAGCACGGGCCATGGCTTCGAGATCGATCACGGCTGGTGGGGTGGTCAAAACCACATCTCCCGCAAGCTTGCCCCGATATTTATCGAGATCCTGTTTGGTCTGTATTTCGGATATCACGGCAGGGCAGGTAATTTTTCCCGGAGTGCTGGGTGTGTGGGTCAAGGGAAATCCAACCAGAGGCTGATAATCGGGCTCCAACATGTGGAGCGAAAAATATTCGTTGTCCCAGGTTACACCATAGTCCATAAATGGTTCGATACGGGTGTTGACAAGCCCGATCTCCTCCATTTTATCTTTAACCCAGATCTGGGCGCGTTTCATGTCCTGGGAGAGCGTCAGACGTGCTCCCAAAACATCGCTCATGTATCCTGCCAAGTCCATAACTTGGGAGCGCTGAAAACCTTCTTCACGGATTTTTGCGACCATCTCCCATTCGACCTTGGGAGTTTGAGGTGCGGCGAAAGCGAATAAAACCGTTAATACACAGATAATCAAAAACGACCTGGAAATTTTTCGCATAAATGCCCTCCTATTTTTAGCCTGAACAATTCAAACCGTGTTCTATTCTGCCGAAAAAGGGGGAGAATTGCAAAAATAGCGCGGGAGTGGTAGCATCTTTATTCTATTGCAATGAAAGTTCCCCCTGAAAAAAGTCGAGGCATTATCTCCGATATCAGGAATTTCATTCTTCACAAGCAAGCTATCCGCACATTGATCGAGTTTTCAAACGCAGCTGAAAGAGAAGATTACAGCTACCGGATTATGCAGCGGACCGGGATAGATGTCACTCATTATTCTGTGCTGAACATCCATAGGATAGGGATCGAGGTCCCTGTCCGGTATGTCTTCGAAGAATTGCTCAGTTGGGATGGAGATTCCACATGCTGGCCAAATCATATCGCGACTGTTGATCGCTTGGATGGTCGACTTGAAAAAATACAGATATTTCTGCTGGGGCTTAAGAAATTCAAACCTCTTTTTAATCTGAATGCTATCAAATTCCAACATTTGCCAGGTCTTTCTGACGATAATGCTCGGTATTTATTATTCGAAAGCAGCGGTGGCTATCCGATCGGGATTTTTGCCATGTATGTCCGATCTCCCATTGCTGAACATAATGAATTGGAACAAACACAGCTGTTTTTCGCTGTGGGCTTCAATTTTTACGGAAAAGTGCAAAGATCTAACCTTAGCATTGTCAACAAGATCTGGGAGAATATTCATAACCGAGCCACTGCAAATATCCTGAACAGGCTCAAACAATTGTGCGAATGGAGATTTCAAAGACTCCAAGATGGGCGGTACAACGAAAAATCATAAAAAGCCAGGTGAGTTTAAAAATCTGGAAAAAAACAACAGGGGAATCTGGAATAACCATCCGTGATTCGGGGTGTCTCGATCAGGGAGACACCAGCTCGGCTATTCGTCATTTCCGAAACAATACAGAGTTTTTTTCGTTCGGATGTAGATTTTGCTCTTGCCGATGGCGGGTGTGGCGTAACAGTCCTCTTTCATGTCGTTAATGGCGATGATTTCATTGCTCCCGTCCGATTTCAACACGCTTATTTTTCCGCGAAGACTGGTTATAAAAATTTTGTTATCGGCTGCCACGGGGGATGCAAAAAACTTGCTCCCGGCGCCCCTGAGGCGTCCCTGGCTGATGACCTCACCATTCCCCGGTTTGAAAGAGGTAACAAAGCCCACATCGTTGATCATGTAAAGCACATCTTTATATACCAATGGGGAGGGAAGCTGGGGTACGTAACGCCGATAAGCCCACAGTGTGTTGGTTTCGGTCATGTCACCCTGCCCCTCCAAACGGATGGCTAACATTCCGTTCAAACTTGCAAGGGCGGCATGAAAATAATTCCAGTCCGCTTTGTCAAGGTTGCCATCTTTGGCGAGATCCACAAAATCGAAAAAATCATAAGGGGATTCTTCGGGCAATTCATCCTTGGAGAACTGGCCATTTTTGTCCGCGTCGAATTGCAAAAGAGCCTGCTCAAATGCGAGGATCTTCACTTGATTCCCCGGCTGATTCAATGGAGAGGCGTAGCCGTTGATGAACAATATCCCATCGCGCATGACAGGAGTGGATTTCATCTCGAAAGAAAGCCCGCCTGTCCACCAAATTCTGTCTCCGGTTTTTGCGGAATATGAGATCAATAAAAAAGATCCAGGCGCGAGGACCTGAATTTCGCCATGCTCAGGAGAATAAACAACCGGTGTGGAATGGCCGGTTTTGGCTTCGGGACGTTTTTTCTTCCAAGCGACTTTCCCTGTATTTTTATCCACCGCGATGATAAAAGAATCCGTGTTTTGGTCGCAAACAAGGATCACGTTGTTGTCGGCGACGATGGGGGAGGCTCCCATGCCGTAAAAATTATCAAAAGGTTCGAGTGGAAGCCGCCAGAGTTCTTTGCCATCGAAGTCGTAGGCCAGCAGTCCGAAATCTGAGAAAAAGACATACACGTTTTCGCCATCTGTAACAGGAGTGGGTGAGGCCGGGTTGTTCCGAAAATCCAATTTTTCTTTTCGTGGTCTAGGGGCTTCTTTTTGCCAGAGTATATTACCATTCTGGCGATCGAGACAAAGGGTCAGGAGTTTTTCATTTTCACAGGCAGTGAGGAAGATGAAGTTTTTGATAAGAACCGGTGAAGAATAGCCGGTGGGCATGGTTTTTTTCCAGATAACGTTTTTATCAGGCCCGAACTCTGAAGGTAATCCGGTGGTTTGTCCCACTCCTGATCCGTTGGAGCCCCTGAATTGCGGCCAATCATAAGTCGCTGTTTTTTGCTGTGCATGGACGGCCATTGCCAAAAGGAAAACGCCAATAACAAGTCCGAAAGTAGCTTTTCTCATCATACCTCCAACGAGAAACGATCCTTTTATCCTCTCAAGTCCGATATTATCAGAGAATTTGCCCTGAGTCTATTTTATTGAAAAAAGAGTGCGGGAGTGATAGCATTTTTGTGATTTTAAAGAAATGGAGGTGCCAGTACCATGATGAAAAAACGTTTGAACCGCAGGGATTTCCTCAAAAAAAGCGGGACAGCCGGAATTGGGATGGTTTTGGGGGGCACGGCTGTAGGCAAACATAAAGGATTCCGGCAGCCTCAGCTGAGGACAGAACCAATCACACATTTGGTGACTCCGCCGATCGAAACGGTGAGAGTAGGATATGTCGGCATCGGAAATCAGGGGAGTGGCCACCTCCGGAATCTGCTCCGAATAGATGGGGTAGAAATAAAAGCTGTCTGTGACATGCGAGAAGAGCGGACTCTTTGGGCTCAAGAACAGTGTGAAAAAGCCGGAAAACTCAAACCGACCGCCTACACCAGAGGCACCAAGGATTTCAAACGCATGTGCAACTCCGAAGACCTGGACCTTGTTTACAACGCTACACCTTGGGAGTGGCATGTTCCGATTTCCGTCACGGCGATGGAAACCGGATCACACGCCGCATCGGAAGTACCTGGGGCGATCACTCTAGAAGGGTGCTGGGAGTTGGTCGAAACTTCGGAAAAGTACAAAAAGCATTGTTGCACGATGGAAAACTGTAATTATGACAGGACCGAGCTGATGTTTTTCAATATGGTTCGCCAGGGTCTGTTTGGAGAACTCCTCCATGCGGAATGCGGTTATCTCCACGATCTTCGGGGATGGAAATTCGGTAAGGCATACTATCCTCATGACTGGCGTCTCCAGTATTCCATCAAACGGAATGCTGACCTTTACCCGACACACGGTCTCGGACCGGTGGCCCAGTGGATGGATATCACACGCGGCAACAAATTCGAATACTTGGTCTCGATGAGCAGTCCGTCACTCAGTTTAAAACGGGAAGCGGCCAAGCGGTATGGGAAAGACCATCCGCTGGCCAAAACGGATTATGCCTTGGGAGATGTTATCAGCACGTTGATCAAAACCAATAAGGGACAGACAGTCTTGGTTACCCACGATACCAACTCTCCCCGGCCTTACAGCCGCAGGATTTTGATCCAGGGAACTATAGGATTGGCAAGAAAATATCCCGAAGAAAAAATTTATCTCGAAGGCATTTCATCACCGCACAGATGGGATGATGTTTCTTCAGATTATATCGGGAAAGGCAATCACTACACGTTCTACCATGAGCAATACAAACATCCGTTATTGACATCTCTTGAGGAAAAGGCAGAGGGTGCCGGCCACGGAGGGATGGATTTTATCGAAGACTACCGGCTCATCCAGTGTTTAAGAGAAGGTAAACCGACGGATTCGGATGTGTATGAGGGTGCCACCATCAGTGCTGTTGTTGCTCTGAGCGAAAAATCCATCGCAGAGAAAAGCACTTCTGTTGAATTCCCTGACTTCACCCGGGGGAAATGGAAAGCACGCAAACCCCTTGGGATTGTTACCGCATAAATCGAAGACTCCAGTCACACTTCTCTTGTTTTCCAATGTCCTCGCCGGAAAATAAGGACAGCTGCGAGCGTCATTGCAGATTCTGCAACAAGAATGGCAATGTAGACTCCGTTTTCCTCAAGACCGAAAGGTAATGCCAGGACATAAGCCAAGGGAATCTCGAACAACCAGAAGCAGAATAAGTTTATGAAGGTAGGGGTCATCGTATCGCCGGCTCCGTTAAAAGCGTGGACCACCACCATTCCCAATGCGTAAGAAACATATCCAAAAGCGAGGATGCGGAGGCAATCTGTGCCGCTGGCAACAACTATCGGGTCATCGATGAACAATCTGATGAAAAATCCCGGGATAAGGATAAAGAACAAAGCGATAATCCCCATGAAGGCCATGTTGATGAATCCCGTTTGCCATACGGCGCGCTCCGCTCTCTGCGGTTTTTTAGCGCCCAAGTTTTGACCGACCAGGGTTGCTGCGGCATTGGCTAGTCCCCAAGATGGCAAGATGGAAAAAAGAACGACGCGTATGGCGATTGTGTACCCTGCCATCACCTGGTCTCCGAATACAGAGATGATCCTGACCATCCCGATCCAGCTTGAAGTGGCGATCAAGGATTGGCCGATACCACCGAAAGACAACCGGATTAGTTTTTTCATCACCTCAAAAACAACCCTCAAATGTCTTCGTTTGATTTTGACTCGTTTTTTTCCATGGAACAGCAGATAGAACTGGTAAACGATAGCTATGCCCCGGCCGATATTTGTGGCCACTGCCGCTCCTGTCACTCCCAATTCCGGAAAAGGTCCCCAACCGAATATCAAACAGGGATCGAGGACGATGTTGATCATGTTGGCGAGCCACAAAACCCTCATCGAAATGGCCGCATCGCCGGCGCTGCGAAACACAGCATTAATGATGAACAGCAACATGATGATGACATTCGTTCCCATCATGATCGATGTGTACATCGAGAACGATCGGATCATCTCTGCCGATGCTCCCATGAGTTTCAGTATATCGGGTGCAAACAGGATTCCTGGGATGGATATCACGAGCGATATGGTAATGCCAGAAATGATCGCTTGAACCGCGGCTATAGATGCTCCCTCAGGATTTTTTTCGCCAATTCTTCTCGAGATCAGTGCCGTTGTGGCCACGCTCAAACCTATCGCCAGAGAATAGACGATGGTCATAAGCGATTCTGTGATACCGACGGTCGCAACCGCCCCGGCCCCCAGTTTGGATACAAAAAAGATATCCACCACAGCGAACACGGATTCCATGATCATCTCCATGATCATCGGGATGGCCAGAAGGAATATGGCCTTGTTCAGTTTACCGGTGGTGAAATCCTTTTCTGTTCCCGAGATGGCCTCCATCACAGCTTTCCAGATTCTGGCAACTTTGGCATCTCGGCCCAGGAGTCGTAGAGATATATTGGAGGGGATGCTTCGGAGTCGTCTATACATTGGTAGAATTATACGAATAATAACCATAAAAGCAATAATATTGTCCTGTACATTGGATTGACAAGCAGCCTGTTGTCGAAGATGGCACAACGGCATTCCAGATTGACAGGAGAATGAAGTTTTTATAAAGTGGCGATGGTCCATTCCTTTAAAAGGAGAGCCGAATGAAAAGAAAAAAAAGATTTGTCCTACTGATTTTTGTTTTTGTCTTATTTGCCTTCTCGGGATCGCTCGTTTTTGATCAAACAGAGAGAGCATCGGATGATGCTGTTTGGCCGGAATATCCGGAAGGCTGCACCACGATTCTTGTCGGCAAGGAAGCCTCTGACGATGGCTCTGTCCTAGCGTGCCAAACCGCCGACTGCGGGATGTGTGACTTCACGTGGCATTACATCCCAGCCGCTGATCATGAGGAAGGTTCTGTACGCAAAATTTACCACATCCATCAGATCAGAACCTGGCCCCCAGAGGTCGGGGGAAAGTGGGTGAAGTATGTGGAGGGGTATACCGAGGTGGACATCCCTCAAATTCCTCACACCTATGCCTATCAACACGCAGTGTTCGGCCATATGAACGAACACCAACTGGGGATCGCCGAGTCATCCATCGGATGTCGAAGAAAAATGAGAAATTCGACCCCGTCGGCCATCATGGATATCACGACACTGACGATGCTGGCCATGGAGCGGTGCAAAACGGCAAGGGAAGCGATCAAGCTGATGGGCTCTTTGGCCGAGAAGTACGGGTATGGATTTCATGACAGCGGCGAGATGCTGGCTGTGGCCGATCCGGAAGAGATCTGGCTTTTCGAAATCATGCCGGCCGGCGCACTCTGGACGCCCAAAAGCGGGAAACCAGGGGCAGTCTGGTGTGCCCAAAGGATTCCAGACGACCATGTGAGCTTTTGCCCGAATGAGTCGCGCATCGGGGAGATCGACCTTAACAACAGGGATTACTTCATGGCATCTCCGAATGTCGTTTCCTACGCGATCGAGAATGAATTCTATGATCCCGAAAGCGGAGAACCTTTCAGCTGGAAAAAAGCCTATTCCCCAAGCCCGGGGAGTGCTGCTGAGACACAGGGGAGAAGGGGCAGGCTCTGGCGTTTGTTCAGCCTTGTGGCTCCTTCTGAAAATTTCGATCCGGCGACAGATGGGATGGATCTGCCGTTTTCTGTGAAGCCCGATAAAAAGCTTTCAGTAAAGGATGTCATAGATATCACACGCGACAAATACAAGGGCCTGCCATTCGATCCCACACAAGGAATAAAAGGCGGTCCGTTCGCCAACCCGAATTATTTCCGTGGATTCCAGGTCGATGATCAAAGATACTTGGGCCCAAGATGCATCAGTGTGCCGAACGTGGAATATACCACCATCACACAGAGCCGCAGTTGGCTGCCCGATCCCATTGGCGGGATCAACTGGATTGCCTTCGGGGCCCAGGACACCTCATGTTATATCCCTCTTTACTGCGGGATCATTGATATGCCCAAATCCTTCCGCAAAGGAGACCACTACGTGTTTGACAGGGACTCGGCGCGATGGGCCTTTGATTATGTCGACTATCACACCCAGGTCGCCTATTCCTATGCGATCGAAGATGTTAAAGGCGCTCAGGAGAAATGGGAAAGCAGCACGTTTCAGAAAATCCAGGTCATGGACAAGGCAGCCCTCGAGCTTCATGAAAAAGATCCTGCGGGCGCCGTCGCATTCATCACGGATTTCTGTGTCAACAATGCAAAATCTGTTGTGGATGCCTGGTGGGAATTAGGGGATGACCTGCTTGTCAAATATAATCACTTCAGGATTTATAACCCCGAGACAAGGCGGCCCGGGCGGGTTCAAACACCCGATTGGTGGAACAAGGCCGTTGTCGAGCAGGATAAGCTCACACCTGTCACTCCGCCGCCGCCACCTCCGAAGAAAAAAAAGCAGCTTTGAGACGGCTGATATAGATGCGGCCCCAGGTGAAAGCGATGATCGCACCGAGGGAGTTGCCCAAAACGACTCCCCACCAGAGGCCTGTGAGCTGAAAGTCGAGTATAACGGCAAAATAATAAGCCAATGGAACCGCCAAAAGGAGGGTCCGGATGAAGGTCACAGCAAGAGAGTGAGAACCTTTTCCTGTCCCCTGGAACATGGCCGAGGAAAGCATCCCGGGTGAAACCGCCGGGAAAAAAATGCACATGATTCGCAGGAAGTTTATCAAATCAGTCCGGAGCCGGACAGATTCTTGAGTGAAGGTGAAAAGCCAAGCGATTTGAGGAGCCAGGATGAACGTGATAGCTGCCATAACCAACTCGATGACCACCCCGAATTTGATGGCGTACATGTATGCGTTGTCCAGTTTTTTATAGGCCTTTCCACCATAAGCCGCACCGGTGACAGAAACGACGGCCGTCGCTATTCCAAACAGAGGAAGAGTGGCGAATAAGACCACCCGCCATCCGGTGGTGAAGATCGCCACGCCGTCCGTCCCCCCGGCTTTGACTGCGATCAAATTGAGGATAAGCATGGCGATGGACATGGTCATCTGCTGGAAGGATACAGGGATCCCGACCTTCAGGATTTCCGACAGGATGGCCTTCCGGAAACGGAAACCACGAAAGGTGATGTTGACGTAGGTGTCCTTCTTGATGAAAAACCAGTAGAAAAGATACCCGCTGGAAAAACAGATGGAGACCATGGTTGCCCAAGCTGCTCCTGCCACGCCTAGTTTCAAAAGATAGATAAAGATCGGATCGAGGATGATGTTCAGCCCTGAGCTGATCATCATGACCACCATGGCCCTTTTGACATCTCCTTCCCCCCGCAGCAGGGCACTGGTGACCTGGCCGAAAAAGATGATCAAGGTTCCTCCAAAAATAATCCGGGCGTATTCTCCGGCCATTGTGGCGACAGGACCAGCTCCCAGCCGAGCAAAGATCGTGGGTGCAAAGATGAAAAAGGGGAGCGCGAGGACTATAGCGGCAATCACCATTAAAACCATGGTGTGGGAAGCAATGGCATCGGCGTTTTTTTTATCCTTTGCTCCGATCATCCGGGAGATAGCAGCACTTCCACCGACCCCGATGCCAGCAGAAAGGGCCATGATCAAAAAAAAGAACGGGAAGAAAAATCCAACAGCAGATAGGGCGTCCGGACCCAATCCCGCCACCCAGAGGCCGTCCACAAAATTGTACAGCGTGTGGACAGACATAGCCACGATCATCGGGATGGAGAGTTTGA
>RCNB010002312.1_pt1 | contig 11765 bp, 9 predicted proteins | sample 2041321 | NCBI WGS metagenome assembly RCNB01 (sample SAMN09708232, study PRJNA481090) | Marine sediment metagenome, whole genome shotgun sequencing project.
CAAATGTCCATAGACGCCATAGACAATCAACGAGTAATTGATGCACCCCCAAAGGCCAATAGAGTTCATGAAATATTAGGACTCTTCCGGCTATACAATAAACACAGTGAACCTGAAAGAATTGAGGAAGCTAAAAGAGCCTATGACGATTTTAGTGTATTGGATGACAACAGAAGATCCATTTCATATAACCCATTGAGGTTAAATTATTTCAGTAAAAAGATTGATTCTTCCTTTAGATTTGATCTAAAAAGCACCAATTCACATCCCATATTAAAGAACAAATTTTATAAGAGTACAGATTTTTCTCATCTGCCAATATTAGAGTTTGCCGACCCCATTTTTGTTAGAGATTATCAACATCTTTTCTTTCTTGAAACCGTGAGAAATGAGAGGTTTATGATTGATTGGGATAATTTCGGATTTGAAGCTCCAAACCAACATAGTAAGTTGTTAAAGTTTTAATTGATGGATACCATGGTTGAAATAATAAGAAATTCGAAAACTAAAGAAAAAGATTATGCCAAATACAACTAAAAAGGAAATGGGACAAATGTTAAGCAATATGGCCCTAATAGATACGAAATATAATTATACGTTTAAAAATCACTTTCATCCGTTCGTAGGACGCTTAATTGAGAAATCGAACAAGGGAGAGATTAAAGACGTTTTGACAGCGGATCTAACCATAGAAGAGGAATTATTCTTTGAATCAACCTATGATGTTCTAGAAGTTAATGAGCCCGATTTAAAAATATCGATTAATTCATTTCCGAAGAAAATTGATTTTGATGTAGATGGGGCCTATTCAATTTATAACTGGGAAATATTTTTTCATCTTCCGTTGTCCATAGCTGTTCAGTTAAGTAAGAACCAGCGCTTCGAGGATGCTCAAAAGTGGTTTCATTTCATCTTTAATCCACTAACAGATGAGCTTCCAGACCCTGCTAATCCAATGGGGAGATATTGGAACTTTGCCTACTTTAGAGAAAATGGAGATTTAGATTCAATTACAGAAATGTTAGAATCGCTTAGCGCACCGACAGGAGATCAAGTAACTGAACAAATGAAAGCCATGTTGAGAAAAAGTATAGCAGCATGGAAAAAGAATCCTTTTACTCCACATACTGTGGCTAAATTCAGACCATTGGCATACAAGTACAATGTAGTCATGAAATATTTGGACAACCTTCTGGACTGGGGAGATAGTCTATTTAGACAGTTCACTATGGAGTCTTTAAATGTAGGCACACAAATATACTTGCTGGCATCCGGAATTTTAGGAGAGCGTCCACAAGAAATACCTCGATTGAAAAAGCGCGTAGTACGTACTTACAGACAACTAAAAAACGATCTTGATGAATTTGGAAATGCCCTCGTTGAAGTAGAAAACGATTTACCTTTAAACAGCAATATTTCTTCAAGTGAAGTATTAGGGTCGACTAGAAGCAAGTCTTTGTTAGGCCTGGGCAAACAGTTGTATTTCTGTATTCCAAAGAATGACAAATTACTTGAGTATTGGGATAAAGTAGAGGATCGATTGGCTAAAATTCGTCACTGTATGGATATCGAAGGTAATATTCGTCCTCTTCCATTATTTCAACCATCTATAGATATGGGGTTACTTGGAAAAGCAGGGGCATTTGGTCTGGATTTAAGTAGTTTGATTACAGGATTAAACACGCCCATTTCAAATGTTCGATTTAGAGTGATCTATCAAAAAGCACTAGAAATGTGCAATGAACTTAGGGGAATGGGCAAAGATTATTTAAATGCCATTGAAAAATCAGAAAATGAAAAATTAATGTTGATGAGACAGTCACATGAAATAAAAATGAACGACCTGATCAATGATATTAAGTATTTAAGGTGGAAGGAAGCTGAAGAATCTACGGAAGCTCTTTTGATGGCACGTCAAAGTACTTTTAATAGATACAAACACTATCAACGACTATTGGGAAATAAAGAAGGGGATTTTGAGGATCTGGCTGAGATAGTAATTGATAGATCACGAATTACGGAAGAAAACTTTGATGAAGTACACAATAATCTAGTGGAACAATATGCAGGAGAAATAGACCTTGAGGAATACCGAGAGGAGAAGCTTGGTCTTTTGGGTGAAGCTGCCAGTGGAACTCCCGCCATTGGTGAAGCTATCTCTTCCATTGCCGGGGTAGGTGGAAGTTCACATTTAGGCCTCAATAAAACAGAAGATATTGAGCTAAATGTTTTTATGCCAGCGTCCAGTGCTTTAAACAATCTTTCGGCAGCGGTAGGAACATCTGGAATTTCGCTTGCCTTAATTCCACAATTTTTTGGATATGCTTCACCCATGGGTACTGGGATGGCTACACACCTAGGTGGCGAAAATCTTTCTAAAGTAGCTGATGTAGCAAGTGGAATTCTCGCTATGGGGGGCAAAATAATGGCTGACGCTGCTAGCAGATCTGCCAAACTTGCCATCTATCAAAACCGAATTGATGAAAGAGTGCAGCAGAGTAACGAGGCTTCACAGGAGCTACAACGAGTAGGACGGGATTTGATTGGAAGGTTAATCAATGAACAGGCACTAAAAAAGGATTATGAGAATCATCAGGAACTTAAAGAGCAATCACTTGCGATTGAAGATTATCTACAAAATGAAAAATTTACGAATGAAGAATTATATCTCTGGATGCAAGGCGAGGTCTCTAGGCTTTATTTTGATTGTTATAATATTGCCTACGATACCGCCAAAAAGGCGGAGGTTACACTTAAGCATGAACTAATGCGCCCGGAAATTGATGAGCGAAACTTTATAAAATTCAATTATCGAGATGCAGGTAGAAGAGGTTTACTTTCAGGAGAATCGTTGTTGCTTGACCTCAAGCGCATGGATTTAGCCTACTTGGAGAACAATAAACGCGAGTTTGAATTGGTAAAACATGTTTCTTTAAAAAGATTGAATCCTCTGGCCTTACTTCAAATGAAAACTAATGGTAGTTGTGAATTTAATATTCCGGAGTGGTGCTTTGATTTGGGGTGCCCCGGTCATTATATGCGGCGAATTAAGTCGGTGAGCTTATCCATTCCTTGTGTCGTTGGACCCTATACAAGTATTAATTGCACCATGTCATTGCAAAAAAGTACTATTAGAAAATCAGCGCTGCTATCAGATGGTGACTACCAACGAGGCGAAGACGATGATCGATTTCAAGACAATTACGGAGCTGTTCAATCCATTGTTACAAGTAATGCCCAAAACGATAGCGGCTTATTTGAGGTAAATTTATTAGATGAGCGCTTTCTTCCGTTCGAAGGAGCGGGAGCTGAAAGCAAGTGGAAATTGAGCCTGCCTTCAGATTTACGCGAGTTTAATTTTTACTCGATCTCAGATATCATCATGCATTTTCGTTATACAGCTAGACAAGGGGGAGAATTGTTGGCAACGGGCGCGACCGAATGGATTACCGAAAACTTAGCCGCAGACGAAGAAGGCTCCGTCCATTCATTCAGTCTTGAACATGATTTTCCTAATGAGTGGCATCAATTTATAAATGCGACTAGTGGTGATTTAAAGATTACGGTGACCAAGGATCATCTGCCATATTTGGTAAGTTCAAGAGATCTGGAAGTTAAAGTAGATGAAACTCAACTTTATGAAATTGGAGAAGATGAGTTGAACGTCATTTTAGATCCATTCGCAGGACTTACATCGGCTTTCAGTGTTGCTGGCGATAATACAAGAAAGGAAATTACCATAAAACGAGCATCAATTGAAGGAAAGGATAAGGTAGTGTTATTGTTGACCTATGGTATTTAGAAAAAAATAAAGGAATTGTATTTGGCTAATAAGAATGAATGTGATGTTTTAATCAATGTTTTATAAAAGGATTTGCTTTAAATGACAAGTTTGTCTGATAGATAAAATCCTGTAGAAAAACATGGTTAACCCTCTTTTATTCTGATTATCAAATAGTTAGATTTGTTAACTGTCTATTTTTTTATAATAAATAACAGCCTTTTCAATTCCTTAATAGACTGTTAGACCATTAACAACCTTATTCGTCCCCCCATATTCATTACCAACATATAGGAAACCCCTATTGCAAATACCATTAAAATAAAACCAAAAGCATTGGTATTGGTATTGGTATTGGTATTGGAAGACATCATTATGAATAGAACAGATGTATTTGGGGGGTTTGCATCATGAAACAAAAAATGTTTCAGGAAATTCACCCATACTAGGTTTTACAATTAAAGCTATATTTTCAACGAAATACACAATTTTTAGATCAATCCATACACTATTAAAAACTTCTGTGTAAGAATATTCATATGTTTGTGTCGTACTTATTATTCGAAATAGTTGTGGTCATTTCGCTCAAATGTACAAATATTCCCTGCCCTCCATTGGGCAAACTAGAAATTCGTGAGACCACATATCTCAGTTCCTTCGCTGTTATTAGTACACAAATCAGTAATCTAAAATAACCATTTCATGGCGTCTACTACAAATCCTGAAGATTGGTTTCTTCCAGAATTATCCTTTACAGATGGCAATATTGCCACTCCGTTGATAGATGGGTTATCGTATTTCAAAGCGCTTAAAGACACCTTACGTCTTAACCCTAGTTTATCTAATCTCCTTATTTCAGGGTGGAGACTGAACATGAAGACCATTATCGATAACGACGAAAATGAAACTTTCGAATCTTTGCTTAATGATCAGGTTGCTGATTTTTCAAAAATTAAATCAATGCTATGGTATGTACCCGGCACCATTGGCGATTTTGGGGCTGCCCATGGAATTGAGAATACAGAATTTACAGAGTTTATATTAGATAAAGGAGGTCAAGCGATATTGGATAATCGCTTGCCAAAAGGTCCGTTTGCGTCCCACCATCAGAAATATATCATCGTAGACGGAAATACCAGCACAGCAGCATTTATCGGAGGTATTGATATTGCCCCTGACCGACTTGATTCTGTAGCTCATGATAATTCGGTTCCCAGAATGGAAGAATTGTTCAAAGCCTGGCACGACATTCAGATTAAACTAGAGGGGCCTTGTGTCACAGAAGCCATGAAACTCTTCCAAGAGCGATGGAATGACCCCAGAATTCCTCATGATTTTCCAGCCATTGGCGGAAGCATACCCATTGCTCTACCAGATGCCGATATTACACAAATAGATGACCCGGGAGGTACCCATAGTGTGCAGCTGTTGACTACATATGCCTGTAGAAGTAATGACGGACAAGGAAACCAAACTTCATACCCTTTTGCACCAGCGGGTAGGTATGCTTATCAAAACGCCTTGAGAATATCCATACAAAATGCACAACACTATATTTATGTAGAGGACCAATATTGTTGGCCAAGTGAAGTAGTTGAAGAATTAGCAAATGCGGTCTCAAGAGGTGTCGTTGTTATTCTGATGCTGGCACGTGATTTTGATTCACCAGGGCTTACCCCCTATCACAATTTTTTAAGGAATACGGCCATAGAATCTCTTGTCAAACAACAAGGCGATCAAAAATTGGTATTTGTATATCACCTAGAACAAACAGAGGTCAATACGGAAACTCAAATTCGAGAACAGATTTTCGTGCATTCAAAAACGATGATTATAGATGACCGGTACATGGTTATAGGATCTGGCAACCTTAACAGGCGCAGCATGAAAACCGACACTGAATTCGGAGCAGCCGTTGTAGATAAAAAGGCAATTGATTCAACTATAAAAGGTGTAGCAGAATCGGTCGGTGAACTCATTCTTAACTACCGTAAAAACCTCTGGTCCGAACATTTGGGATTTGCCATTACCAATGATCCTTTTGACAATGAAGGTCATCCTATGGGTTTTCCCAAAGACGACACCCTAATTGGCCATGTTAGACAACATTTTGTGGAAGAACCAAGGTTTTGTAATCCGAGCATTATTCCATTTGGACTTTTTAATTCTAATGTAACATGTTAAAAAAAGCAAAGTATAAAGGCAAACAGAAATCCGGTGGGTTTAAAGGATTTCCACTTATAGACTTTCTACATCCGAACACCCTGAAAATGGAAGGCGTATTTACGCATCCTATTTTGCAAAACGCACTTGCAAATCATATTAAGGCCTTTACTACTAGGGTATCTCCTAATACAGCTAAAGATGTGGGTTCGGTGGCGAGTACCACAGTAGATACTACAGGCATAGACAGGGCAGGTAATCCAATAGGAGTTAACGACTTAATGGCCAACCCTGCTACTTCGAACCCTTCTTTTGAAGAAAAACTCACAGACTTTTTAGAAGGCCTTTACCTTGGTAATTTCACCTCACATGCCGTACGGCCTGTTTTAAGAAGACCTCCCATACAGTATATCTATGAGATTGGGCTGAATACGGACAAAGACACGGGGTTTATTGTTAAAAACCCTTTTGACACCCTGATAACTTTTGGTCCCCGTGACGCTAAATATCCCTATGGGGAAAACACTGCAATTCCTGAGCGGATAGCAAAATTGCCATTTATGAGTTATGCGACCGGCGTCTCAGATAACGATTGTGTTAAGGAAACCCCTAGGGATTTTAATATAGCGGCTGAAATCACTACTGTTTCACGACCCAACAAAGCACTAAAAGATGATAAACCGGTAAAGTCCGCCGTGGTTTGTGACCTGAATCTGAGAATTATTTTAGATTCTAAAGGCCGCCTGCAATCATTGAGTATTTATGGCGACACCTTAAAACTACACCTTTCGAAAGGGCTTGTTCAAACAGTTAAAAAGACAGATGCCGGAGCATGGGTAAAAACAGGTAAACGTATGGGAATTAGTGTGGGGAATAGAATAATTACCCTTAAAAAGAACCGCTTACCCAATTGGGGTGGCGCAATTGATCTAGAAGGCGCAGCTGTATCTATCACTTCCAGTGGACTTATAGGTAGATTAAATAAGGTAAATATCGGGGGAACGCTAGATAAACCGCTGATTATTTTTGACAAAGTTGAAATTTTAAAATAAGAAGGATGGCACTATTTGAAACAAAAAATGTAACCCTGGCCTTAGACACGCTAACCATAACAAACAATGATGATAGAGGCATAGGTTTTTTAGGCTTAACCGAGGTAGAGCCATATGTCATTCCTGTATTTTTCAAAGTCGACGGGGAAGGTTATGAGGCCGTATTACGAATATTTAATACTATACAGCCGAGAGAAGGCACTACAGAAGTTGAACAACCAGGTTTTGTTCAGTTTAATGTGAATTCACTTCAGGAAAATGTCAATGAGGTGGAACGAGATAACCCATTTATTTTTGTACCCCCTGGTAATCTTTTAGGCAGGGGAAGTTTTGATGCAGGAGATGAAGTTGATATTTCCGACCTATCTTTTAACACCGACTTGACACCCATTCCTTTTAAAATTGACATTCTAGGCATTGCAAATCAAGAAGGATTGTTAAATCGATTACAGGAATTATTAGTGAACGAACCAGGTCTAGGTACCTTTATAAATTTGGCCCTTTTTAGTATTAATAGCTTTTTATCTGCATTAATAGGACTAGATGAGACTTTTGAATCTTGCCCATCGGTAACAGAAAATCTTGATGATTTCCTGAATAACATAGAGGCGCAGTTTAACTGTGTGATTCCGGGTACGGTGGGTGCTGTTTTCGTCTGTATGGAAAATGATGATTTCTCTGAAAGCCATGCTCAGGACCTTCAGGACAGTATTCGTACAGAAATTGAAAGTGTCATTAACGATACCGTAAATGCAATCGCATTGAACAATCCCATTCCTGACCCAGACCGGCACGTAGACTCCGTTGAAATAGAAGAAAACATCATTTCTGACCTTACATGGCCAGTTATTCTGGATATTGGTTTGTCTATCGGCTTGTTGGTGTTTGGAATCCTGACCTGGAATGTAGTAGCTGCAGTTTGGGGGTTTTTCTCGGCCTTAAGCTGGGCATTTGGAGGTACGGACGATTTTATAGGTCAACATCAGGTTTCGTTTTCCCATTCAAATCTGGTAGATGGTGGCACCTCTATTCCGATAGATCATATCATGGAGGAAGAAGAAGGTGATAATGAATGGCGAATCAGAGGGTCCTTTACGGCCAACTAATAGTAAAAACGAATGATAATGGTGAACAAAATAGATACGCGATCAGCATTTTTAAGAAGCAAATGCCATTGTGGCACGAAGAAAAGGGGAACTTCCCGAAGAAAGTGTAACAATATTTATGTTGAAGATAATGTTTATAAACCCGATCTGGCCATATATAGTCAGTCGGAACTATTAAGAAATGGGCAAATACTCAATTACGACAGCCCTGATATTGTAACTAATAGCTGGAGACCCTTCAGATTGAGACAGGAGGCGTCAATAAAGATCAGAAATCTATCTCCGACAGTACCGGCTATAAATACACTAGTACATTATGCGACTTCAGATTTTGGTATCGGAACTCGGAAAGTTCCGAAAATAAGCAAGTTGGTAAACGTACCCGCCAATTCAGAGATAAAACTCCTTTTTCCCTTAGATCAGGAAACGATAAACGGAGACACCAGAGTTGGAGTGCATATTCTGATTGCTTTTTAAAGAGAATATTCAACCTCAATTTTACCTAATGGTTAGGTTGGCTCATAAATAGAAGATAAATGTATATTAGCAATCAATTCTTCTCGTTAATATGAAGGAATTTGAATTGTGAATGTAAAACACAAATACACCCAACTAATAAAAACCGAAGCCGAACGCCTCGATTTTTTGTCTTGTGGTGTTAGCAAAGCCGAATTCTTGGAAAAAGAAGCACCACGACTTGAAAAATGGCTCAATAAGAACAAGCATGACAAGATGCGTTATATGGAAAACCATTTGTACATTTTTATTCCTCAAACTTATAAGAACGTATCACAATCATACCAGAATTATAAGACTGAAGTAAACAATTATTCCAATTGATTTCACTTGACTTCAAATTGGTTTAAAAATCTGAACAAATCCAAAAAGTCACCTATTCGGTGAGCATAAAAAATCAACAGCCTGAAAGGCCCTATATACAGGGAATTCAAGCCTTAGGTTCTAGTCCCTCCGGCTCCACGATCACTCACAACTGCGTTGTGGATGAAAGCATAAAAAAACCCAACAAGTTTACTTGATTGGGTTTTTTTGTTTTTAGCCACCTGTCTTGTAAAGACAGGCAGTTGTAATTGCATAACAGAAGCTTTAGGGAGCAACGAAGTTAACCCCTCCGGCTCCACGATCACTCACAACTGCGTTGTGGATGAAAGCATATAATTTACTATTTCTTTTATGCATTATATGTATTTCCATATAAATTAATACATTTACTCAAAATTATATCTAAAAGCATATAATGAAAACATTGTCGGAATTTGTGAAAACCCGAAGAAAAGAAGTGAACCTTACCCAAAAGGAATTTGCCGACAGAGCGGGTGTGGCCCTAACCGTCGTTCGAAAAATAGAACAAGGCAAGACCAATTTAAACTTGGATAAGGTTAATCAAGTATTGCTTATGTTCGGTCATACACTGAAACCTGTGGAGCTTTCAGGAGAAGAAAGATTGGAATTAATCAAGGATTAGAAATTTATATTTTGTGGTGCTATTCCTTTGATGTTTGAAAATTTCACATGAATTGGTGTTTCGCCATATATGCGGTGATGCCTTAATTATTTCAAAATATATACATACGACATTTATAATGTATAGAAAAGCTGTTTTTCTATACATAACAATTTTGTTATATAACATTTTTGTTATATATTTGTTTTGTGAAATCGAGAGCTCTCATACGGATGGTTGAAAAAGATGGCTGGTACATCATAAGGACCAAGGGAAGCCATCACCATTTTAAGCATCCGAGGAAAAAAGGTCTCGTAACCATACCGCACCCTAAAAAGGATATTCCTATGGGAACGGTAAAATCAATTTTAAGACAAGCAGGGCTATTATAGTCCAAAATGCTTCCTTATAAGTGATAAGATTAAGGGGAAATCATAACACAAAAGGAATGAGCAAGGGAAAAGTGATTAAAGTATTTGTAGAGAAAGCAGACGATGGTACCTACTGGGGTACTACACAGAATATCCCAGGGGTAGTAACTGCCTATGGAAATTCATTGGAAGAATTAAAAGAGAACTTAAAAGTTGCTTTTGATGATTATATCGAAGTAGCTGAAGAAGAAAAAGTAGACTGGGAAAAGGATGTAAAGAAAATGACGGACTGGGATTATCAAATGGATTTACAGGCCTTTTTTTATCTGATTCCAGAAGTCAAAATTTCTGCTATTGGCAAAAAAGCAAAAATAAATGAATCCTTAATGCGTCAGTATGTTACCGGTAAAGCTGCTGCCTCCGAAAAACGGGTAAAGCTTATTGAAAAGGCTATTCACGAATTGGGAAGGGAATTGCAGTCCGTATCCTTTTAAAAATCACTGTCATGGGAATTAAGATCATTAAAAACGAAGAACAATACAAAACATACCTTAACAGGATGAATGAGATTTTTCATGCCGAAGAAGGTACTCCCGAAGGCGAAGAGCTCGATTTGTTGGCTCTTGTATTGGAAAAATATGAAGATGAACATTACCCAATCGATTCGCCAGATCCTATTGAAGCTATCCGCTTTATAATGGAACAAATGGGATTGGATGATAATGATTTGGGCAAAATTTTAAACAGCCGTAGTAGAGCTTCAGAAATACTTAACAAAAAAAGGAAATTAAGTATTGCACACATTCGTAAACTAACTGAGCATCTTAAAATTCCTGCTGATGTCTTGATTAAGGATTATGATTTAGCCTCCTGATAAACTCCTATTCGTTCATTTTTTCGCCGTGTTCATGTAACATGAACATTGTTCTTGACTGAACACTAATATTAATAGCTTTTATTTGAGTCAAGATGTAAGTTTAAAAGAACTTTTAAATCAAAAGCCACCTATTCCCTCCGAAGCCTTGAGCGAAGGAGGGCTATTTATCAATAACGCCACCTTCGGGTGGTTTTTTAATTACGAACAACCAAATGGAAATTCAACAATACCCTACTCCTACCCCCTCATATTCTGTTTTATCTGCTCCTTCTGCTATCCACTATATATTTTTGGAATTTTTTATCGTTTTCCATAATTTCAAAAAAATCAACAACAAAATCCTTAGCCTTGACAAACAAGATTGGGTTTTCGAAATATTCCTTTAAATTATCCATGGTCGTATATATATCATCTTTGGATGAAATGTATTTTTGCCTTACCTCTTGCAGAAGATCGTCATCGCGTTTATAGCCTTTATATGCACGCTGCGTTACCATGGTTATACTACCTTTCATATTCTCCATACCTGATATAGAGGCATAGCTGGCATTCACAAGACCGGACATGTCAAAATCGTAGGGAATGCTAACATATTTTTTGTCAATATATAGTAGTTTTTGATTATGCTCGCCTCTAGTTGAGAAGTCCGTGTTACCAATCAAATATTGGAAAAAAGAATTTTGTATAGAAGAAAAGTCATCTTGCTGTAAGGGATGGACTTTCCGTGTCAACGCTTGGCCATTGTGACGCTTAGCAACTTTGTCTATGTCTTCGAGCAAAATGGCTCTTAGTTTATGCTTCTTTATCCGATTTCCTTTTTCTTCATTAAATTCAATATTTGCTAGACGTGTCTTATAATGATACGGGGAAATTAATTCGTATAATTTGTATGCCATATATTCCTTTAACACCAAATCATCGTTGTCCTTTTCCAACAAACATGGTAAAACAAG
>RCNB010002313.1_pt1 | contig 11765 bp, 12 predicted proteins | sample 2041321 | NCBI WGS metagenome assembly RCNB01 (sample SAMN09708232, study PRJNA481090) | Marine sediment metagenome, whole genome shotgun sequencing project.
ACAAGAAGTTTGAGTTTCTAAATGATCTTGATCACAGCCATAAGCATGATCATGAGCATAAGCATGACCATGAGCATAAGCATGACCATGAACATAAGCATGACCATGAACATAAGCATCATTCAGAAGATTCAAAGATGGCAAGTTCTCATACTCATGGTGAAGAGTAAATATCCGAGTCCATAGGGCCCGGCTTCGCCCCTGGAAGGGGATTGTTTGTAGGCATCCTTTTCTGTATTGGAATGGTTTAGTTGGTTCAATTAGTCAAGTTGGTTCCATTGGTTAACCAATAAAACTAATCTAACAAATTTAACTGATATAACAATTTTTTACGGAGAAATGCCATGTGTGAGGCTAATGCATATTTGTTAAAAGACGGTAAGGAAGAACTTTTTTTAGAGTCCCTCGATACAGTTGAGCCCGATGATGGCAAGCTCCGTCTTACCAGTATATTTGGAGAGCAGAAATTTATTAGGGGCAAAATCGCTCGTCTTGCGCTGGTAGATCACAAGGTGGTTATTGAACAAGCAGAGGGATAGATAAGAGGTCTTTACTAACGTAGTCTTCGCAAATTGTCCCTAGCAAATTCTATGGAAGGATCAAGTTGTAAGGCAAATTCATAATACTGAGTAGCCAGGTCCTTTTTACCCATATCTCTGTAATTAGAAGCTATGTTGGCATAATCAATTGCAGAGTTCGGATCAAGCTCAAGAACTTTATTGAAGCATGCTATTGCCTTTTCATGCTCTTTTAGCTTGAAATAACAAAACCCCATCAGGTTGTATATATCAGTTCTGGCACTGTCGTTTTCTTCCGCTTTTTCGAGTACCTCTATAGCCCGGCGATACTGGCCTAGATCCCTCAAACACACTCCCATATAAGAATATATGCTGGTAATGTCTTCATCTTTCGGGCTAAGTTCCAAGGCCTGTTTAAAGTACTTGAGCGCCTCATTGGTCTTGCTCATCGAAAGATGGCAAGATCCCAAAAAGAATCTCGTGTAGTATTTCCCCGGCATTAGGGCATCGACTCTTTGAAGTTCGCTAATAGCCACCTCTGGACTATTGTTTTGTGTGATGAGTTTGGCTGCAAACATGCCTATACTGGTTCCTGTAGTCCGCTCGCGAAAATGAGCGCCGGGAATGATAGTGTAAAAGGCAGGGATTTCAAGCCCGGGATGAGTCACATTGACAACTATGACATCCATTCCTGTCCGAGAAAGTGCCGAAATGCAGTTTTCAACCTCTATCTTTATGTTATCATGGGAAAGGTCCGGCAGTTGCGAGAGTTGTTTTTCTTTATCAGAGCGTGTGACAAGTTCGGCATCTTTGATCGTTTCAAGCTTGGGCAACCCGCTTGCCACATAGTTTGAAGAGGTATTAAAGTCTCCCGCCAATTGGGCCACTTCTGTTAAAGCGCGGTTTAAAGCTTTTTGGGGGCTGGGAGTAGTGCCGGCAGTCCAGACGATTTCACTCGTTTTCGGAAATGTCGACGGATCATAGGCAAGTACACCTATAGTGGGAATGCCCGTATCGAGTGAAAAGTCCGAAATAAACAATTTGACACCAATCCTTTGGTATTTGCCAATCAACTCAAGGGCAACGGGATCGGTTATCGAATCGATATTGATCGCCGGCGTCTCAAGTTTATTACGGCTTACCAGTGAAGATACATGTCTTTCTACAATCTCACATATTCCTTGACTCAGTGCCTCTTCTACACAGTTTCCGGCCGAAGGCCCGTTGAACTCATTTATGGCAAAGAACCAATCAAAAGGGATCAAGACCTCTTCATGGCGGGTCAGGTTATAGGCTGCAGCCCACTTTAGAGGCAGGCTGGAAAAGAGAGCTTTTGCTGCGCCTAGGTCTTCGGAATGGTCATGGACAGAATCGGAAATGGCCTCAAAGGCAAGGGCCTTATCTTGGACATTTTTGTATTTGGCAATAAGGAAGTTTGAGGGGTTCTTGAAAAAACTGAAGAAGCTGAATCTTTCAGCCAGCTCCATCACTGCGCTTGCTTCCGACTGTTGAGGAGTGCTTCCCTTCCCCATTTGTTTCTTTGTGCCTATAATCTCATGGGCATCTCGACCACAGACACTGAAATATACTGGGATATCCAGCCGGCCGTTATCAATCCTTTCCGTCCTTTCAAGGATATCCAGATCCAGCCCTTTGAGTCTTTCCTTAAACCTCCTTACCGTTTCTTCAGGTGTGAGAGTTTTGTCCTGGTCTAAGGTATAGTGCTTGAACGCATCGTTTAAGATTATCTTGCTTGTCATTGCCTATTCTTTCACCTTTTCCAAAAATCAAACGGGGAAACTTTTTGCCTCTTTAATCGTCAGGCTCTCAATTGTATGAGTATAAATCATTGTTGTTCTCACATCACTGGGCCCCAATAATTCCTGAATCGTACGGATATCATAATTTGCCTGCAATAAATGACTCGCAAAATTATGCCTAAAATTAGAAGCACGCTTAATAATTTTAGCCTTTCTGACAGCCCGTTTAATTGCTTTCTGGACATGTCAAAAAAGAACAAAAGGGCATTAAATGCCTGATTCTGGGATGAAGCGGATACTTTTCGTTTAACCGCTAAGTATGTTAGAAAATCTTTGACATCTGAAGATAATAACAATTGTGGATCTTTGCTCTTTATATAACCCTGGAACTGTTTAACCCACCCGGCATATGCCTTTAATTATTAAAATATTGCTTGTCAAGATCTTTTTTTATGATAATTATTCAGAAGCCATATAATATCTGGTTATATCCCTCGGTTTTATTTTGAAAGGAAGAAAAATGAGTTCTGAACCGAAAGTAAGTTCATTAACTGATTTGGTGAACTATCAGGAAGAGTCTGTTGTAAGTAAAACTTTAATCAAAAAAGAGACAGGAACTGTAACATTATTTGCTTTTGATCAGGGGCAGGGATTAAGTGAACATACTGCACCATTTGATGCTTTGGTTTGTGTCTTGGATGGTGAAGTGGAAATTATGATTTCAGGAAACCCGTATGTTTTGAAAATGGGTGAAATGATTATATTGCCGGTCAATGAACCTCATTCTCTGAAAGCTGTTAAGAAATTTAAAATGATGCTTACCATGATCAGATCATAAAAATTTCAAAAGAAAGCAATGAGAATGGGTATCCCCTATCCACCCTCATCTCTGGCATTATTCACAGATGCATCGAAGGTGAATTAGTATCAAAAAATGGATAACATCACAATTCGCCAGATCCCAAAAGCCTGTGGCTTTCGGCCTAGGTGATTGTGGCCGTTGAGTCTGCAGAAAAAGCCTTGAAAGGCCCATTAATAAGGGATATCCTTGCCTCCCAAAACAAATAGACCGCTTATGAAGGGGGACAAAATATGCTATTTTTCAACAAACTCCCCATCTTCAAATTGACCGACCAATTCTTTTCCGCTTGGAGAAGTAAGCGTTCCTTTCCCATGGATCTTGTTGTCCTTGAACTGCCCAACATATCTGACACCGTTGGGGCGAATCAATATGCCGTGCCCATTTAACATATCGTTTCTAAACTCACCCACGTACTTTGCTCCGTCGGCAGAAGTCAGAGTTCCCTTTCCGTTCATCTTGCCGTCTTCAAACTCACCCACATACTTGCTGCCATTATCATAAACAAAAGATCCTTTGCCATTATTACAGTCCCCTTTCACGCATCCGCCAAGGGCCTTTCCAGGGCAAAAACAAAGTACAAAAACTAGGATCACATATGATGCAAATTTCATCTTTCAATCCTCCTTCTTTACACACTCTATTGATGCCGGCTTTTCGACCACTTGCCTCCCATAAGGGATAATTCCCACGGATGGAAACTAACAAGTGCCTATCCATAGACGGCAAACAAATTAATGGGCACTAGTGCAAGTTTCCAATTCAGAAATGAGCAATTTTTCGCAAGGTCAAGCAATTCCGCAGATTAACGCCGAGATTGCGGAAAAGGGCCATTTCTGGATGGAAACTAACTAATGGGTATGATTACAATGCTTACTCTCCTATTCATTGCGTCACTTGAAGATATAGGCTGAGATTCACCAAAGCCTATTGGGTAAACCCTTGTCGGTACTACACCACGCTGTACTAAGGCATTCTTGACCGCTTGGGCACGCCTCTCGGATAACCTTTGATTATAGTTTTCCGGACCTTTTGAATCGGTATGTCCCTCAACCCTGATTGTTGTCTGGGGATATCTGTTCAATACGCTGGCCACACGGCCCATCTCCGCATGTGCGCCAGGTTTCAATGTCGCAGAATCAAAATCAAACAAGACCTCAGACCTAAAAGTAGCTGTCAATATGTTCTGGGTTCTTTGAATGCTGGCAGCCTCACTTGCAGCCAAGGCCCCCCTTAGCTCTTGTTCTTGCCTGTCCATATATGCCCCGACTTGATGACCGGCTAGCCCTCCAACAGCAGCTCCTATCCCTGCTCCAAGGAGTGTAGCTTCTGTGTTTCTGCCGATGACCTGTCCAAGAATTGCACCGCCTAAAGCCCCAATTACAGTTCCGGTTTTTAATCCCCTTTGCTGATGTGTAGGCCCCGCGCAAGAAAAACAACTTACGGCAAATACAACAACCACAATAACTCGAATCACCTTTTTCATCGTTTGTCCTCCCTTATTTTTTCGAAGGCTTTTTTTTGTTATACAGTTTCTGGCATAATTGCAACCATTACTATTGGAGAACACCCTCTGCTGAGACCAGCTCTGCCGTGAAATGACCCACAACAACCTTGCTTTCAGCCTTGACAAGTATGCGCTTATCGTCTGCTGTGACCCAGACCCGAAGCTTGGCGTCTTTACTTTTCTTAAAAATTCCACCGATATGCTGTAACTCCGGCTCGATCAAAAAGGTGTCAAACTCTCCTGCATCAACCTTCATTCTTTCCCTCTTAATAACCTTGGCTCTTCCCATAACACATTTTTTGCCATCTGTCACAGGAGTCTCCACCTCGAGGCCATCTTTTAAGGGGTACAAACGAAAGGCATAGAAGACACTCAGTGGATCAAAGGTTCCAGGTAAAATATTGACAGACCTTTCGTGTTTGCCCTTATTGTAATAGTGGGCCTTAGCTTTATCCCAATCAAAATTTACCATAATGTCCCGCTCGTGTCTGCCTTCATGCTGTTTCTTTCTATAAAGCAAGGAGTGAGTTACAGATCGGTCAACGTAGGATTCAATATGGTCGCGTACCCGATAGAAGAGATCAATAACAGGATATGACTTGACAGAAACCTTAAGAAGATAAGCGCTTCCTCCTGTTTTCATTTCTCCATTCAGGACCTCAAGTGTGGCCTCACCCACCGGTATAATACTCCACTTGAGAACGTAGCTTAACTTTTCGCCCGCATGAAACGGAATCCTATCCTTGGCTGATAAGGCCTGTACCGGCATTACTGTAAAGATTAGTGTCAGTGCCAGAAAAGACGCAAGTAAACATAAGATCGCTTTGTTCATCACCTTTCCTTTGGATGGCACTTACTACATGCAATGGGTCCGGTCGGTTTACCTTCCCTTTTCAAATCCTTATGACAACCCTTGCAGTTTTCGTGTATGGCCTCGTAATGATAGCCCTTGATTTTTTCTGCGCCGCTCAGCTCTTTCCTTTCTTCTCTTGAGGGCTTGTCTTTGCTATGGCAGACCCCACACTTTTCAACCTTGTCACCTTCTTCCCATATGCTCTTGCCATCTTTATACACATGATGACATTCGGCACAAGCAATCTTGTAATCTACATTGTGCTTTTTGTGGGTAAAGGTTACCAGGGACTTCGTGTGTTGTCCATAAACCTTGGAATTCATTGCTGTCCTGTCAGGCACCTGTTCGTTTGCATAACCCGCCGAAAAAACAAGTACCACACCAAGGACTGCACTGATCAATGTGAAAGAAGTGTTGTTTTTCATGGGCTGCTTATACCTCCTTTCCTTGTCTGTAGGCGTTCACAGATTCAGAGTTCACCGTTCAGAGTTACCTTTGTCTTTATAACCATTCCTTATTTGCAAACTACCGCCACCTTCGTCCCCGCGTATGTCTTGGTCTCCAATGCCTACTGTGACGTTTATGTTTTTCTCGGAAGAATATCGTCTGCGGGCTATAATAGATCACCTTTACAGGCGGCCTAACATAAACAGGAGGAGGAAAGTAACGAACTGGCGGCCTATCGTAGAAAACCATCGATGAGCTATATTGTGGCTCATAACAGTGAATGAGCGCACTTCCCACAATAGCAGCTCCAAGCCCTATGGCCACCCCTTCCCATCTGTAACGCGCCCTTGAACCCGCCCAGACTGGATCTACTGAAAATAAAAGAAGTAATGCTGTCACCAGGACAAAAATAGAGATTTGCTTTTTCATTTTTCTCACCTCTTGAAGGTTTGACAAACCCTAAGATACGCACAGTCGTGCCTTGAAAATATATCCTAAACGGTTTTTGTCTTTCAGCGCCTCCTCATCCTCGCTACCGGATACCAAGGCTTCATTGAACCACAAAATTGTCTGGCGTGATTTAGGTGTCTCTAGAATCATGACAGATCCAACACTGCCCTGAAAAGACTTTATGATCGCGCTGGGGCCAGGTGTTGAGATAGGTCGGCCAAGAAAGGAAAAAACCAACAACAAAACAGCTAAAACAGTCGCGGCTGGGATATAGAATCTCTTGTACACAAAGAACTCTTCGAGCCTTGACTGCCAAGGAGTGCCCTCCTTACCGTTTTTTACCTTGGCCATTACCTTGTCTTCCATTTCCTGTAAATTGACTTCATGGCTCTTCCTTTCTAAACCAGCTCGCAATAGAGACGAGATGAACTGGTTTCCCTGAAGTATCTTTTGGCAACGGGAACAATTTTGGATGTGGCTGTTTATCGCAGCGTATTCATCCGGTTCGAGTTCCCTATCAAGGAAACGGCTCAACCGCACAGGATCACACATATTCTTTTCTTTCTTCATAAGCCCTAGTCCTAATTAGTTGGTTTTTGTTTTGTTAGACACCGGACATTAGAAAAAACTCACATGAGAAAGAAAAAACTAGGTCACAAGGAAATAATCGGTCGCGGTAGGAATGTAAATAATTGGGGTCACCCATAAAGGTAGGGTCGATAATTGGGGTTGGATCAATCTATCCTCTTGATATATATAATATCGTCCCAATAATAGGTGTTTCTAAGCCTTAAGAGAAATTCCTTCATGTGGCACCTATAGGTAATATGCCACACATAGCCGTGGATATAATAACGATTTACACTTGCCACCTTACTGCTACTTTCTTAAACAACCCTTTTTTTAAACAATACCTTCGGGTCGTTTGGCTTGTTGTAATCGATGGCAACTGGTATGCCATCAAATTCTGCATTGCCCTGCTCAATTTGGAATCCAATTCTTTTATGGAATTCAATTGATCCTTTATTTACTGGTGATGTACAGGCCTTGATTGTGTCACGCTTATTTTCTTTACAAACCTTATAAAATTGTTCGTACAGATATTCTCCAATCCCAATACTGCGATAATCTGGATGAACCCCAGCTAAATGAATATAGCCCTCATCTATATTCGATTGTGATAGAAAACCGATTAAGAAAGCTATTAATTCGTCATCTTTTTCGATGATAAATGATGTGTTGTAAAAATGTATCAGAAATAGTTTCGGTAACATCCATGTCAAATCTCTACCACCCCACCAGTCTTTCAAAACGCTTATTATTCTATGATGATCTGATGGTTCACTATTTCTGATGCTTAGACCTTTTGGCAATTCTGAGATCATATAAATCATCAATCCAATCAATTTCTCGCACAGCTATCCCTTATGATGCTTCACTTGGCGACTTTGCCATGGAATAGCGAATAGGTTAAAAACGCGTGGTAATCCGAAAGATCCAAGATGAAATCGGGAGATTCTGGTTGGCAAAGTCGCTGGTATTCTATCCAATCCTCCGGGGGTACCTCTGACTGCACATCCCCCCAGAGCATCTCGAAGAGTGACACCAAGGCGTTGCGGACACCATCGCTTAGTGGAGTATGAATGTCGCCTACAAAGGTTCGTGCTCTGGCTAAAGTTGCTTAGCTGGGTGTCCGTTTTTACTTGACCAGATCAGCCAGCGTTCTAAATAAGTCTGTTCCGTATCTCAACAGGAACATGATCGGTGAGCTGCGGATAGGCTTCAATGAGACGCACTATGTCCGCTAAGTCCTTCTGCCGTTTGCTCATTCTTCGTTGTTTGTCGCTATATGCCCATACCTTCCCATTGAGTACATCCTCCACAGATGCCACTTTGAGTTGGTATCCCAGAATATCCTTTGATTTAGCATTTGGAATAAAGGCTTGATAGCGAAGATCGGTCTGAAGTTGGATTCGGAGATCAGACTCACTGCTATTCAGATTGATGCTGTGAGGGAAACGCTCAACCTTGAAATGCTTCGCTACGGCTTTGCACAGTGACTCTATGTCGGTAGCAGCTATAACGATATCCAAGTCTAAGCTGACAACCGGCTCGGCATAGGCATTGACAGCTAGACCACCAATAACACAGTAGTCAGCTCCGATCTGGTCTATCGTATCGAGGAATATTTGAAGCACGTCAATTTTGCTATTTGCCACGGCTTGAACAAACTCTTTTTTGGTCATATTCTCTCCTAGTTTCGCGAACGAAGAGCTCAGCCGCGCGAGGTACGAGCACGAGGAGCGACTTGTTGGGCCGTTGAGCTGGTTACGTGAACTGCTTCTGCGTGCAACTTCAAGCCGAGAGCGCCTATAACTTTGAGGATTGTGTCGAAACCTGGGCTTCGTTCCCCAGAGAGTGCCTTGTAAAGACTTTCTCGAGACAGACCGGCATCACGCGCTACCTGAGACATGCCCCTGGCCCTGGCGATATCGCCCAAAGCTTTAGCAATGAAAACAGCATCACCATTTGCTTCCTCAAGGCAAGCTTCAAAATAAGCAGCCATTTCCTCCGGGGTACGAAGGTGTTCGGCAACATCGTATCGAGCAGTGATGGTTTTAGCCATGATACACTCCTATAGATATGATCCGATTGTAGCCTGCTGGCTACATATTGTCAACACATGCAAAAAGCCCAACAATCACTATTTAGAAATTTCTCCTAATCTAAGCCATAGGTCAAGCTTGGGGTCAATTGAGCTTGGGAGCTTGAGCTTGTGGTCCGCTTGGGGTCAATTGGTCAAGGCTTGGGGTCAAGACTTGGGGTCGACATCGAGCTGTGCTAATTTAAGCTGAAATGGGTAAGGCTATTTTGTCAAATGTGTAGGTGACACCGGGGCTTTTTTCATTCCCTTCATGGACCTCCAGAAGTACGTGGCATTTTTCCTACAAAACACCTCGGTAAAAAGCCAGCTGTTTCAGATAAGGTCTGAACCTATCCTGGATGTCGGAAAATTCCGTTTCGGACAATGGCGCCATTTTGTTTTTGACATCTGCCAGCATACTCACCTCGCTCCGTGTTGAACAGCCCACAATGGCTACCGTCACGTCAAAGGACAGGGCAAAACGCAAAAGTGCTTCCGCAGGGGTATTCAGTAACGGGTCGAGATAAAGCGATCCACCCAAAATCTTCATACCGATCACGGCGATTTCTTTACGTTTTGCGGCGGGCAACGTGGAAGTGAGGAATCCGCCCAACACGGCTTCCACTGGATTGACGGGCATCATGACGGCATCCACGGGCCACATTTCCACGGCTTGGGTCAAGATGTTCGGATCGTGATGTCCCGTAACCCCCACATATTTGACTTTTCCGGACGATTTGGCCTCCACGAAGGCCTCCAACGCACCACCGGGGGCGGAAATGCGATCAAGGTCCTCTTGCGTCCGCACATCATGGATTTGCCACAGATCCAGGTAGTCTGTGCCCATCCGCTCGAGCGTGCTTTCCAAATCTGCAAGTGCCCCGTTTCGATTTCTGGTTGCGGATTTGCTGGTTTGAAAGACCCGGCCCCTCACTTCCGGTCGTTCCCGCCACACGTATCCATAGTATAGCTCACTGTCTGCATAGACATGGGCCGAATCGAAATAGGTGATCCCCCTTGCGATGGCCTCTTCTATAACAATGCGGGCTTCTGTGTTTCTCCCGTGGGTACGGAGAACACCTTCTCCGCCCAAGCCAACCTTGCCGTGTCGCTCTAATAACTGTGTTAAGGTCATCGGCTTTCCTTTGACTGCTTATCAGGTTTTCAGATTGCACCCCGATGTTCGATGTTTGTCAAGTTCAACGTGCTATTAATTTTACAGGATCCGTATTTGTCAAATAGTTGTCAACTTTATTATTGTATTTTTACCAAACCTGATTGTCTTTAACCCTTTGGAAGGCAGGCGCTGGGTCAGTTAGGGCTATTCCAGGAAAATCGTTAAGGAAACTGAATAATTAAAAATTACTGACCCCCTTTTCTTCTCTCAAGTCCCTCTTCCCATTACATGATGAAGGGGTGGGGGGGCATTCAGCCTTGCTTGTTTTGCCATGAACTGGAGCTTGAAAAACCAACTCTATCAAGCCAAGTTGTTTTGGAACCAACGTCCCCTTATTTCCGTGTGGTTTGTGAAACGAAGACTGGTGGAGGTGGCGTCTATTTAATCGACTGGTAAAAATATTGATTTCATAGAATATATCAAACGTGCAATATTCTTGTTACCCCTAAAGTTACCCCCGTTTTTTAGACGTACCCACCCTTTTTCCCCTTGCACATCGCCTTCATTCACCATTTTTTATTTGGCGCATAACAAATTTAGCATTTATCAACAGCCCTCACCCCCAGACCTGACAGTCGTTCATATTTTTTATAGATTTCCGAACGTAAGCTGTTATTTTTTTGGAATATAGCTTCTGGCAAGCAAGCTGTTTTTTGGGGAATTTGTAGATTTCAAAAGGAAACATTCACTATTTCGTCCAAGCTCCAGAAACAGGAATGAATAGATATCTATAGCCAAAGACAGCGTCAAGTCGACGATCTTGGCAAGAACACGAAACTAGCAGCCCGCCGTTGTCCGTTGACTGTTCCGTTTGAACACATCAAAAAACATACTCCCCCACCCGCCCGAACTTAGCTGGACACAATCTCTACACCAAGATAACTGTCAGGCCAGGTCCCGACACAGGATTTGTGTTTTTCAGTAAACATTTCTAAGGTCATTCAATTAGAAAACAAGACAGCGATTTTGCCACATTGGCGAAGTGAATAGCCAGCCTGGCTGGCTATTTTTAACAATCTATAAAGGAGGAGGCAATATGTCACAATATGGTTACAGATGGCAAAAAAGGAGACAGAAGTATTCGTGTGGCCAACGCGTAAAAAACATGCCAAAAACCTTACCACATGCCATAGCACCTGAGGACGTAAAGCAGTTAGTCCGTGCGATTACTGACACACGCGACCGCGCCATTATTCTTATTCTGTTAAGGACTGGCATGAGGATAGGAGAGCTATTGAATGTAAAACTAGAAGATATAGTTTTCAAAAAACAGAAAGTGATTATTCCCAGGAGCGCCAAAGAGAGCCCTGGAAGAGTGGTCTATTTTAGTAACGATGCAAAAGTGGCGTTGAAAGCTGGGCTTAAGAAACGAGGTGCTCAGAAGGAGTCCCTGTTTTATTCTCAAGGCAGAAAACAATTAACTTACGGTGGGGCCAGAGGAATATTCAATAAATGGGTGAAAAAGGCGGGGCTTTTCAACAAAGGATATACTCTTCACTGTTTGCGACATACTTATGCGAGCGAGCTGTTGAGTGCTGGCATGCGCCTTG
>RCNB010004849.1_pt1 | contig 11759 bp, 12 predicted proteins | sample 2041321 | NCBI WGS metagenome assembly RCNB01 (sample SAMN09708232, study PRJNA481090) | Marine sediment metagenome, whole genome shotgun sequencing project.
TTTTTCGAACCACAGACTCAGAATATATTTAAAATTTCGTAATTAACCAGGTGGCCAGATGAAATTTCTGCCGCCCAACAAATGCAAATGAATATAAAAAACAGCCTCCCACGAAGGGTACCAATCGGTAAGGTTTTACCAGCATTGAGAGAGTCCGTGGGAGCGGCTTCAGCCGCGAATAGGGGCGACTTACGGTATGTTTTTTCGAACCACAGACTCAGAATATATTTAAAATTTCGTAATTAACCAAGTGGCCAGATGCAATTTCTGCCGCCCGGCAAATGCAAATGAATATAAAAACAGCCTCCCACGAAGGGTACCAATAGGTAAGGTTTTACCAGTATTGAGAGAATCCGTGGGAGCGGCTTCAGCCGCGAATAGGGGCGACTTACGGTATGTTTTTTCGAACCACAGACTCAGAAATATATTTGAAATATTGTAACTAGCCAGGTGGCCAGGTGAAATTTCTGCCGCCCAACAAATGCAAATGAATATGAAAAACAGTCTGCCCTGCAGCCGCGTTGCAATTCATCGTTACGCGGTAGCCATCCTCAGCAAATCCTTCCTGTTTGGCGATATCCCGCGCTGCCAGAAACAGCCGGCCAACTACATCCGTATCGGTATCTGCCAGCTCATTTATAGTTGCGATGTGTCGCCGCGGCACGATGAGAACATGGGTCGGCGCCTGCGGATTGATGTCGCGAAATGCAATCGCATCAGGTGACTCATAGATGATGTCGGCGGGAATTTCAGCCGCGATAATTTTGCAAAAAAGGCAATCGGATGCGGTCATGGCTGAAAAGTCCTTATAGCGAAATTCTGTCTCAAAAATTGCTGTCCGGCGCGCTCAGTCAACCACCCGCCGACCGAAAAACGCATGTGATAATGTACCGCCGTCAACGTACTCGAGTTCACCACCGAGCGGCACACCATGTGCAATACGGCTCGCCTGAACATTGCGTTTTTTCGCGAGATCGGCGAGGTAATGCGCGGTCGCATCGCCCTCCACCGTTGGGTTCGTGGCGATGATCAGTTCCTGCACCTGCCCATTTCCCAGGCGGGTATCAAGGACGCTCATACCGAGCTCTTCCGGCCCAATGCCGTCCAGGGGCGACAAGTGGCCCATGAGGACGAAATAGTGCCCGCGGAAACCGGTTGCGTCCTCCACGGCCATAACGTCTGCAGGAGACTCAACAACGCACAACTGGCCGCCGTCGCGCCCGGTTGCGGTGCAAAAATTGCAGAGCTCGTGCTCAGTAAACATCCGGCATTGTTTGCAATGACCAATACCTTTGACGGCATCTGCAAGCGCCGCCGAAAGCTGGCCGGCACCATTTCGATCGCGTTCGAGCAAATGAAAAGCAATGCGTTGCGCCGATTTGCGACCAACACCCGGCATGCAGCAAAGCGCGTCGATCAACTGAACAAGAAGTGGGGAATAAGACACGCGCTATTTATCGATCAAAACGGCAGTTTCAATCCGGCCGGCAGGTTCATGCCCGCTGTCATGCCTGAGAATTTATCCTGAACCGTACTTTCCACACGACGAACGGCATCATTAAATGCGGCGATAATCAGGTCTTCGAGCATGTCCTTGTCATCGCCGACAAGAGAGTCATCGATTTCCAGGCCACGCACTTCATGTTTGCAGGTCATGGTTATTTTCACTAAACCGGCCCCGGATTCGCCGACCACGGTAAGACTGGCCATTTCTTCCTGGGCCTTTTGCATGTCTGCCTGCATTTGCTGGGCCTGTTTCATCAACTGGCCAATGCCACCTTTCATTCTGTTTACTCCTGGTTTGGCGCGGGCTTGTCGCGCCTGATTTCGACAGAGTCTGGTATCAGTTGTGCACCAAACATGTCCTTAAGTGCTATGACGTTCGGATCAGCCTCGAGCCCTGCCCGAGCCGCGTCGCGACCTTCGTCTATTTTTCGTGCCTCTTCCTGAAGTGGCGTTTCCGCCTTAACCGCGTCAATGGCGATATCCGCTTTCAGGGGTTCTCCGAAATGTTCTGCCAGCGCCTTTGACAGTGCAGCTTGTCTCGAACCGGTCAGCAATGATTCAGAGCGGCCATCCAGGCAAAGATAAACGACATTGCTTTCGCGACGAATATAGGCGCAATTGCTGGCGAGTAACTTGACCGCCCCGTTTATCGCTAACTGTTCTATCAGCTCGGACCAGATTGGCTCATGCCACTGGTTTGCGCTTGACTCAGTTGCTGCCGAGGATGCTACTGGCTCCACACTGGCGCCGGTTTCCGCTCGTGCTGCAGGGGTCGCTCGCGGCTTCGGTTTGGCTTTGGCAGCAGGCTTGTTCTGACGAATTGGCTGCTCGACGGACTGGCCCCGACTACCACCGGGCTGGAAAGCCAGCATCCTGAGCAACGTCATTTCGGCTCCACTTCTGGGATCAGGTGCCAGGTACAGATCTCTGCGCCCAATAATTGCAGTCTGGTAAAAAAGCTGTACATCCTCCGGCAACAAATTCCCGGCCAGTGCGGCAAGTTCAGCTTCCTCGGAATCGTCGTCGAAATAAGCAGCGCCCACGACCTGGTAAACCGCGATTCGCTGCAACGTGGCTGCCAGATCATCCAGCAATCTTGCGTAGTCAGGGAATTGCTCATCAATCTCAGCAATTGCAGCGATAATTCCGGCAGCATCGCCGGCACCAAGCAATTCTAACAGCCGGTTTACGTGTTGCCGGTCGATAGTGCCCAGCATGACGCCGACCGCATCGTTGCCGACATCGCCACCGCAATACGCAATGGCCTGGTCGAGCAGGCTCAATGCGTCGCGCAGACTGCCATCAGCTGCGCGCGCGAGCGATGCCAGTGCGGCAGAATCGGCCTTTATATTTTCTTCTTTGCAGATCAGCTCAAGACGATCCCTGATCAGCTTTGGTGTCAGACGTTTCAGATTGAACTGCAGGCAGCGTGACAAAACAGTGATCGGCAGTTTTTGCGGGTCCGTAGTCGCCAGCAGGAACTTAACGTGCGGCGGTGGCTCCTCCAGCGTCTTCAGCAAGGCGTTGAACGAGCTTTTCGACAACATGTGCACTTCATCGATCAGGTAGACCTTGAAGCGCCCGCGAGCCGGCGCATATTGAACGTTATCGAGCAAATCCCGCGTATCGTCGACTTTGGTCTTCGATGCAGCGTCGACTTCGATCAAATCGACGAATCGACCTTCATTTATTTCCCTACAGGCACCGCACTTCCCGCACGGCGCCGAAGTAATACCGGTATCACAATTGAGCGCTTTGGCCAGAATTCGTGCAATCGTGGTTTTGCCGACGCCGCGAGTACCGGCGAATAAATACGCATGGTGCAGTCGCTCGCTGTCCAGCGCATTGGTCAGGGCCTTGAGCACGTGCTCCTGCCCTACCGTTTCGGCAAAGTTTTTCGGTCGCCATTTACGCGCGAGTGCGAGGTAACTCATAAATTAACCAGTTGAACTGCAAGAATCGCGGCGTACCAGCTGACCATTGCCACGAGATCAGACAGTGTAACCAAAGCCGCACGCAGGACCCAGCCTCAATGCGAAAATCCAGCCCGAACGATTCATGAATCGTTCGGGCGGTGTAGCGAATGTAGTGAAAGTGGCCCGCGCCAGCCGCTCCCCGGCACCCGGCGTCATCGCTGCCGCTGCTCCCTTCCGGGTCTGACGGGGTTAACGACTGGCCGTCGCGGGGTGACCAGCGCGGACCGGCGGCGATTATCACTCCATCGCGGTCCTGACACAATGATGTTTGCCATGGCAGGCGAAAATAGGCCACTGGATTCTGGCATCTGCTTCGCTCTACCGAGTCCGTCCCTGGACTCGTCGGCTCTGGCATCCTGCTTCGCTCCGTCCCTGGACTCGTCGGCTCTGGCATCCTGCTTCGCTCTACCGAGTCCGTCCCTGGACTCGTACCTCATCATCCATGCATGGACTCGTACCGATGGCCAGACATTGCTATTCTCTCTTTTGCCCGGATCGCCCGGCCCGGCGATACTAATAACAAGAATCAGGAGAGCAGAATGTCCCGAGTGCCCGAGTTTGCAACCGTCGATCCATTTGACGGTATGACGGCGGATAATCCAGGCAATTTGCAGAACCTGGTCGGCGGCAGATGGCTGGACAGCGACGCTGGCTATGACAACATCATTGACCCGATGACCGGCCAGGTGATGTTGCAGGTACCCGAGACACAGAATCATGAACCGTTTATCGAAGGGCTGCGCAGTTGCCCGAAATCGGGTCTGCATAATCCACTGAAAAACCCGGATCGCTACGTGATGCTCGGCCAGGTTTGCGCACGGGCAGCGGCCCTGCTCGCTGAAAAGCACGTCGAGGACTATTTCACCAAACTCATCCAGCGCGTCATGCCCAAGACCTGGAATCAATGTCTTGGCGAGGTCGTCGTTACACGTATCTTTCTCGAAAATTTCGCCGGCGACGGCGTGCGCTTCCTGGCGCGCGGTTTCTCTAACCCGGGCAACCATACCGGCCAGGAGACGCGTGGCTATCGCTGGCCGTACGGGCCGGTCGTCATTATCGCGCCCTTTAATTTCCCGCTGGAGATTCCGGCGTTACAGCTTGTTGGTGCCCTCGCGATGGGCAACCGACCGCTTAACAAGCCTGAAACCAAGGTCAGCGTCGTATTGGAACAATTTGTGCGCCTGTTGATTCATGCCGGGCTCCCGCCGACCGACCTTGACGTCATTCACTGTCGTGGCAAAAGCATGGGTGAACTCATTGACAAGTCAAAGGACGTAATCAGGCTCCTGCAATTTACCGGGTCCAGCGGCGTTGCAGAGCACCTGTCCGAGGTAATGAGCGGCGCGGTCAGAATCGAGGACGCAGGATTCGACTGGAAAATTATCGGGCCTGATTATCACCCGGAGTGGCTCGATTACGTAGCCTGGCAATGTGATGAAGACGCTTATAACGGAACGGGACAGAAGTGTTCGGCCGAAAGCATCGTTTTTGCCCACGACAACTGGGCTGATGCATTGCTGCCAAAACTAAAAACGCTCGCTGAGCGTCGCAACCTGGAAGATCTTTCTATCGGCCCGGTGCTGACCTGGACCAATGACCAGATGCGCGCACACGTTGATGCAGTCGCTGCGATTCCCGGCGCTGAATTACTATTTGGCGGTAATCCTTTAAGTGGACATTCTATTCCCGATTGCTACGGCGCCTTTGAGCCAACGGCAGTCAGGGTCCCGTTAAGCGCAGTTGCAGGAGAACATTTCGGCCTCGTTACCACGGAGCTTTTCGGCCCGTTCCAGGTCATTGTTACCTGGGGCGACGAAGAGCTGCCGACGGTCCTGGAGATACTCGAGCGAATGTCACATCACCTGACCGCGGCGGTAGTCAGTAAGGACATAGGTTTCCAGAATGCTGTTTTAGGTGCGACGGTGAACGGCACCACCTATTGCGGCATCCGCGGCCGCACAACGGGTGCACCACAAAATCACTGGTTTGGCCCGGGCGGCGATCCGCGCGGCGCCGGCATCGGCACGCCCGAAGCGATCAGTATTACCTGGAGCCATCATCGGGAAATAATTGTGGACCAGGGACCGCAACCGGACGGTTGGAAAACTCCCCCTTTGACTTAGGTCGACACGATCATACCTATGGACAGCAAACTACCGGATACCGGTACAACTATATTCGCCGTAATGAGTGCGCTCTCGGAAGAGTGCAACGCGATCAATCTGTCGCAAGGCTTCCCCAGCTTTGACCCGGATCAGGTACTCCTCGATCTTGTCTCGAAATATATAAACAACGGCGCAAACCAATATGCGCCGATGCTCGGCGTAGCATCACTGCGGCAGGCAATTGCCGACAAAGTAGAGATGCTCTATGGCCGGAGTATCGACGCCGACACGGAAGTAACCGTGTGTGACGGTGCGACCGAAGGGCTCTTCAGCGCGATCCAGGCAACGGTCCGACGCGGCGACGAAGTCATCGTATTCGATCCTGCCTATGATTCTTATGAGCCCGCAGTGACGCTCGCAGGCGGCACGTGCAAACACATTGCACTGGTTGTGAGCGACGAACGGCCTGACTTTCATATCGACTGGGAGCGCCTGAAAGACACGATCAACGAACGTACTCGATTGATTATATTAAATTTTCCGCACAATCCGACCGGTGTGATTCTGGCCGCCGAGGACCTGGATACACTGGCGGACCTGGTGCGCGATACATCCGTCTACCTGCTCTCGGATGAGGTCTACGAACATATTGTGTTCGACAACGCAGCGCACGAAAGCCTCTTGAAACATGACGAGCTGTGGCAACGAACTTTCATTGTTTCGTCCTTTGGCAAGACCTATCACGCGACTGGCTGGAAAGTCGGTTACTGCGTCGCCCCGCCGGCACTGACCAGCGAATTTCGCAATATTCACCAATGGGTATGCTACGCCGTGATCACACCGATCCAGCACGCGATCGCAGAATACATGCAGCGCACCCCGGAACACTACACAGCGCTGCCTGCGTTTTACGAAAAGAAGCGCGATCATTTTTGCGCGTTGCTAAAGGATTCAAATTTCAGTTTTCGCCCGGCCAGGGGCACGTTCTTTCAAATCCTCGACTACTCTGCCATTACCAATGAAGATGACGTTGCATACGCCCGCAAGCTCACCCGGGAAATCAGTGTCGCATCAATTCCGGTGTCAGTCTTTTGCGAAAAAACATCTGATGATCGGCTATTACGATTCTGTTTCGCAAAAGATGACGACATGCTGGAACAAGCGGCCGCTAAACTATGCCAGCTTTAACCGTATCTATCGTGCAAGCGGATCTGCATTGGCATGATGCGAGCAAAAATCGTGAACAGTTCTCGAACGCCCTGAAAGAAATCGAAGACCCCACCGATCTTATTATTCTGCCGGAAATGTTTACGACCGGGTTCACTATGGACGCAGCACCCCACGCCGAACCGATGGACGGCGTGTCTGTCGCCTGGATGAGGGAGATGGCCGCGGAGAAAAATGCGTCCGTCTGTGGCAGCCTGATCATTGCGGAAAACGATAAATTCTATAACCGCTTTGTCTGCGTTGACCCGAGTGGACAGGAAATAACCTATGACAAACGTCACCTGTTCCGCCTCGCAGACGAGCAACACCATTTTGCAGCCGGCGACAAAATCGTAACATTCGAGGTCAATGGCTGGCGCGTTTGCCCCATGGTCTGTTATGACCTCCGTTTCCCTGCATGGAGTCGCAATCGTGACAATTACGATCTGCTGATCTATGTCGCAAACTGGCCGAGTCGCCGACACTATGCATGGGAAAGCCTGTTACGTGCCCGCGCGATAGAGAATCTCAGTTACGTAGTCGGCGTTAACCGCACGGGAGTCGATGGCAATGACATCCCCTATACCGGAGGCAGTACAATCATCGATTATGCTGGCCAGGAGCTGGCAAATCTCAATGACAAGACAGGCATAGTCACCAGGACACTCGACATTGCTTCACTGCAGAAATTTCGCGACCGTTTCGCATTCCACAAAGATGCCGACGACTTTTCCATTGTTGTTTGAGAATTATTAGGGATCACTCAGCTACATGTCTGCGGATAAATTTAAATATACGACCGTCACGGCCGTCGTTATCGCCAACATGATTGGCACCGGCGTATTTACGAGCCTCGGCTTTCAGTTGTTGGATATCCGATCAGGATTTCCATTGTTATTGTTGTGGGCAATTGGCGGCATCATTGCTCTATGCGGCGCCATGACCTATGCAGAACTTGGTGCGGCGATGCCCCGCTCCGGTGGTGAATACAATTTCCTTTCGAGAATTTATCATCCTGCTGCGGGTTTCGTATCGGGATGGGTATCGGCAACGATAGGCTTTGCCGGTCCAACAGCACTTGCAGCAATAACTTTTGCCGTCTATGCGACTTCTATCATGCCGGGAGAATCGGTTGCCGGGTTGCAAAAGTTTCTGGCAGTGGGTCTCGTCATCGCCCTGACGGTCATACACAGCTCCAATCGTCGTAACAGTGGCGGCCTGCAGGTGATTTTCACGATCCTGAAGGTTGGCGTCATTCTTGGATTTTGTTTGTTTGCAGTGGTAATCGTTGACCAACCCCAGCCGGTACAATTCCTGCCGAAAGCAGGCGATGGAGCGATCATGACCAGCGGCGCATTCGCTGTCGCCCTGATTTACGTCAGTTATGCCTATACCGGCTGGAATGCGGCTACTTACCTCAGCAGTGAACTGGAAGACCCACAACGCACGCTCCCGGTGATACTCATTTCCGGAACACTGGTCGTAATGCTGTTGTATATCTGTCTCAACTTTGTGTTTCTGTATGTTGCGCCCATGGACGATATGAGTGGCCAGGTCGAGATTGGATTCATCGCGGCCGAGGCTGCCTTCGGTGAGTTGGGTGGGCGCGTGACCGGGCTCATACTGGCGCTGTTATTAATATCGACTGTCAGTGCGATGACAATCGCCGGCCCACGCGTCTTGCAAGTAGTCGGGGAAGATTTTTCGGCGCTGCGATTCCTGGCATACAAAAACAAGGACGGCCTCCCGAGCAGAGCAATTTATCTGCAATCTTCATTGGCCGTGTTATTCATTTTGTCATCAAGTTTCGAATCAATTCTGGTTTTTGCCGGCTTCACGCTGGCGTTAAACAGTTTCGCTACCGTCCTCGGCATTTTCGTTTTCCGGCAACGGCAACCAGATCTGCCACGACCCTACAAAACCTTTCTTTATCCGCTGCCGCCCTTGATCTATCTGTCACTGACTGGCTGGACGCTCTGGTTTGTATTGATAAACAGGCCGGTTGAGGGACTATTCGGGCTCGGCATTATCGCTGCCGGTCTTATTTTCTATTTTTTATCGCTCAATAAAAGTTACAGCACTCAGAAAACATGAACTTATCCATCATTACCGTTAATTATCGATCGTGGGGACACCTCGAAGCGGCGCTGGCCGCGCTCGAGCCCGGCTTTCCGGACGACTGGGAAATCATCATTGTCGACAACGAGTCGCAACCCAAAACACTCGCAAAGTTTGCCGCTGATTACCCATGGGCCGTCTTTGTCGCAAATCCCCGCAACAGCGGTTTTGGTTTTGCCTGCAACATGGGCGTAGCGAAAGCCAGCGGTACGCATCTGCTATTCATGAACCCGGACGTTGTCGCTACCTGTGATGAGATTCGCCAGCTTGTGCAGGTTAAAAAAGATCATCCGAATGTGGCATTACTTGCACCAGCGCAAGCCGACGAGAATGGCCGCCCACAGAAAGTTTTCGATGATTTCCCGAGTCTGTTGAACCAAAGCAAAACACTGAAGGCGCTACTGCGTTTTATCCTGCCATCTTATTTTCCTGATCCGCGCGCGCGTTACGACAAGCTCACCTACTGCGACTGGGTAACGGGTTCGGTTCTGCTTATTGACCGCGCGGATTTTGATGCCATTGGCGGTTGGTCTGAGGACTACTGGATGTACGTAGAGGATGCCGACCTGTGCCGACGTGCGCACGAACTGGGCATGCTGACTGCTTTTACGCCGAACGTACAGGTGACACACGCACACGGCGGATCGAGCCGGCTGAATATCGATGTGAAATCAATGACAAAAATGGAAGTGATTATTTCCAAGCACGTCTACACAGCCAATCACACGCAGGGTTTGCAGCGCTGGTTGATGCATACCCTGATCATTCTTCTTCGACTGCCGATGCTTGTTGTTGCTGCGGTTTTAGACCTGATTACGTTCGGCCGAATTCCAGCGTTGCGCGTTCGCAGCAAGATGTTTTCCGGTCTTATTAGTTATTATTCAAGTGTAATGGATAGCGGTGAGTGGCTCAGTCCAAGAGCGCTGGCCAATAGATCGGACGCGATACAATGACAAGGCACTCACATTTTTTGCTGGCAATCCCGATCGCTGTTCTTGCGATCCTCTCAGCCTGCACTGCGGGACAACCCGCCGTCATCGAAAAGCTGGACGATTTAACCGCAGTCACTGTTACATACTGTCGAACGCCGCTGATAATGTCGCCCGACACGCCTCACGACCGGGATTCCAGAAGGGACTACGTGCAGATAGGGGCTATTGAAGTCAATCGAATGGGGGCACTCGAGTATTATTTGTGGTTCGGTATCACTGAAGTGAACAAGACGGCGGGGACTGACACTCATCCGGAAGGCTTCGCGTCTATAGTGCTTGCCGCGAACGAAAAAAGCATTGAACTGGATGTAAAAGGTTGGTCGCCAGGCGTCATTGGTGCCAGCGCTCCTGTGTATCAGAAGTTATTTCCGGATTCAGCGGATGCCTACTACGAGGTCACACTGGATCAAATCCAGCTGCTGGCTGATTCCGATAGCTTAATGCTGCGCACAACGGGTCCTGCAGCCAGAGAATTCGTATCGTGGTACAGCCAAACAGCGTTCGACAGTAACCTGGCTGAGTTTCTCAGAGAAGTGATGGAGTAGGCTGATACGCCAATGACACATCAGGAGTCGCCCTCAGTAACAGGCGGCGGGAAAAGAGGGGCAAAACATGTCAGAAGCAAATGCGACAGGTATCCAACCCGCACCCTGGCACCTTTGGGTGGTCGGCGTATTTGCACTTCTGTGGAGTGCGATGGGGGCCATGGACTACGTCATGACACAAACGCGGAACGAAGTTTATATGAGCGCGTTCACGCCCGAGCAACTCGCCTTTTTTTATGGTATTCCAACCTGGGCGGTGGCCACCTGGGCTATCGCAGTCTGGGGTGGAGTGCTGGGTGCGATCATGTTGTTGACCAGGCGACGTCACGCAGTATGGATATTTTTTGCCTCGCTAATCGGCATGCTGATTACATCATTTCAAAATTACGTTCTATCCAATGGAATGGAAATCATGGGAGACCCTTTTGCGCTTGGATTTACCGCCGCAATATTCGTTTGTGCGCTATTATTTTTTTTCTACGCCCGTGCAATGCGTGAGCGGGCCGTACTCGTCTAACCCCTAAAGCATCGCGCCGGACAACTCGAACTCGATGCGGCGTGAGATATCAGGGTTGCTCGTCATCCGAGTAATTTTTCTCAATCCAGTCGCGGTAACTACCGTCCATTACCGCACGCCACCAGGTTTCGTTGTCAAGCATCCACTGCAGTGTGCGCTGCAGCCCGGAATCAAAAGTCTCGACCGGTTCGTATTCAAGTTCGTTGGTGGCTCTGGTCGCATCAATCGCATAGCGCCAGTCGTGACCAAGCCGGTCTTTAACGTACGTTATCAATGATTCTGTAGGCTTGCCGGTGGCAGCAGGTGCATCCGGAAACTTGTTGCTGAGCTCGGTGTCAGTGGTAAAGATAGCGTCGATATGCGTACAAATTTTCTTGACGATATCAATGTTAGTCCATTCGTTGTTGCCACCGATGTTATAGGTTTCGCCAACTGCACCCTTCCTGATAACCAGGTCGATGCCGCGACAATGATCATCGACATACAACCAGTCGCGAATATTTGAGCCGTCTCCATAAACAGGCAACGGCTTGCCTGTCAGGGCATTGACGATCATCAACGGAATGAGCTTCTCGGGAAACTGATACGGCCCATAATTATTCGAGCAATTACTGGTCGACACCTGCAAGCCGTAAGTGTGGTGATAGGCACGCACCAGGTGATCTGAGGCTGCTTTGCTTGCGGCATAGGGTGAGTTAGGCGCAAACGGCGTAGCTTCAGTGAAGGCAGGATCATTCGGCCCCAGCGTACCGTAGACCTCGTCGGTCGATACATGTTGGAAACGGTGCCATGAC
>RCNB010006375.1_pt1 | contig 11754 bp, 11 predicted proteins | sample 2041321 | NCBI WGS metagenome assembly RCNB01 (sample SAMN09708232, study PRJNA481090) | Marine sediment metagenome, whole genome shotgun sequencing project.
GCAAATTGGACTTTTTGCGAAGCTGTCAAGTAAGTTGCTCGAAAACTGTGCTAAAAAAACACGATGTTGCAGGTTTGTAGTACAGAGAACACTGAGGATTGATATAGCAAAAAGAAAAACATATTTAAATTCGATTTTTTCTCTATGTTTTTAAATTTGGGAGAAAATTACTACCTGAAAGTTTTTCATTAAAATGTGCACAGAGATTTACTATGGGAAAAGGTGTGATTTATTGATTTGAGAAGGAATTTCTATGCGCTGTGCACGCTGTGGTTAATTGCAAAATCTGGGTTAAAGGTAGAATATATATGAAAGCTACAATGGTGATTCCATCATATTGGGCAAGGGAAAGTAAGGATGGCTGGAAGGAAGGAGATGCTATATACGATCATCCAGCACCTCTGGATGGTGAAGGCACATTACTCAGAGCCATACATAGTACAGAAATATTGCAAGACAAGGATTTTCAATTAGTAATAATTGCTGTTGCAACTGCAGAAGATATTGAAAAGCAAGTTGAAGAGAAGGTTGCCAACATCATTAATTCAGCATCAACTGCTACAGGAGTGGATGTGATGCTATTTGGGCACTCACATCTTAAGCGGATACATGATGTATTGATTAGCGATGGCAGGAAAGAATACACAGACCTTATACAACTCCGTGGATATTCAAATGTTAGAAATATGTGTATGTTTATTCCGCATATATTAGGTTCAGAAATAGCGATGCTAATTGATGATGACGAGGTCTTTGAAGACCCGAACTTTATGTCAAAAGCTAAAGAATTCATTGGTAAGAATGTAGGAGGAAATGTTGTCCATGGAGTAGCGGGATTTTATCTTCAACCAGATGGAGACTACCGTCTTAAAAAAACATTTCGACCATGGATGAAATACTGGGATAAATATGACAGGATGAATGAGGCATTTGACAAGTTTATTGGGACTGAACCCAGATTAAAAGAGACACCTTTTGTATTTGGTGGAAACATGGTTATTCATAGAAATCTCTTTACAATTGTACCTTTTGATCCCAAAGTGCCAAGAGGAGAAGATATAGACTTTTTGATAAATGCGAAGATGTCAGGATTTACATTCTTTTTGGACAATCAATTATCCATCAAACACCTCCCCCCAGCGAAGACACATCCCACCTGGATGCAGTTGAGGGAGGATATCTATCGTTTTGTCTACGAGCGCGCAAAGATTTGGAATCAAAAAGATATAAAGGGAATGAGCAGAGTTATCCCTGAGGAATTTGATCCTTATCCTGGCTGTTTTTTGAAGAGAGATCTTGAGGAGAAGATTGAAAAATCTTGTCGTTTGTTGTCTGAAGAATTTCTTTCCCAGAATGACAAGCAGGGAAGTGAAGAAGCATTAAATAATATTTCCCTTGCCAGAAGTGATGCTATTCCAAAATACGACCCTTTTAAAAGTCTTTGCAAGACGCAAAAACGCTGGCAAGAGCTTATGGAATATGCAGGTGAACGAGAAGTTTGTTCTGCGATGTGTAAATTTATTGATTAGAAAAAGGCGGTTCAGAACAGGCTCTGCAACCTCTTGAGATTGCTTCACTATACTCGCAAAGACATTCCGAAAAACACATGTATTACAGATTGAATTAAACGTTTAGGGATATAAGACGTTTATGACTTTGGAATATTTATTGCCAAGAACGAGATTTGCTGAATATTTGAGAGGGCATAACAGCCTGGATGAAAATGGGTTTGAGAAGTGGATTTTTCATCCTGGGATGTTGTTTAATTCTACCAATAGATGGTGGGGAGATGGTGGTAGTCGTGATAATCCTCATCAAGGGTTGGATTTGTGTTTGTACAGAGACAGAAATGGGGAGGATCATACTCTCGATGAGAAAATGAAGATTCCTATGATATACGATGGAGAAATTGCAAATATCATTAACGATTATATTGGAAAATCTATATTTCTAATACATGATACCTGTGATGGTAAAGGAAATCAACTTTGTACAATTTATGGTCATACTGAACCATATAATGGTTTTGTTAGAGGTAAAACTTTGAATGAGGGAGATGTCATTGCTACGATAAAAGATACCAGGGAGAAAAAGGTGGATATTATGCCTCATCTACATGTTTCTTTAGCATGGGTACCCAAATCCCTTCCTTATAATAAGCTCAATTGGAAAACAATTAGTGATCCTGGCATAGTAACTCTTTTGAATCCACTTGAATTGATTGTTTGTAAATACACAGTCTTGAAGGATGTGTAGATTGCGTTGCGTTTGCAGCACTCATTTTTGTTTTGCAATTTCAAATTGAGTGTGGTAAGAGATGCTTCTTTAAAAAGGAATTGATACCACATTTCCCCACACCTGAATATGTAAAAGCACCAGAGCTAAGGTGAATTTCAAAATTAACAAATGAGAGAATATTACCACAAATTTCATATTCCTGTAATGGGTACGGGGCATTCTGCTGATACACCTATACGTGTAGCTCATTTCGGGATTTCTTCTGTTGTTTCGCTCGTAGATGATATTTTGCTTGAAACAATTCGCAAATACTATTGTCAGAGATTCAACCTCCCCTATTTAGAAATCCCAAGAAAAGAGGAAGACGGAAGGGCAAAAAGGATAACGGCCTATCTGGATACCGTATGGAAAATTGTTCGCATCAAAATGGATGCTATCAAGAAAGAACCATTTTTTGAGGGGAATGACAAAAGTAAATACTTTGAACTATTACCTGAAGAAAGTCTATTGAAGAGTAATTACAAAAAGTTTCTCAATATGAAACAGGGACATGAAAGAGATGTACTGGCTAAAGACCTGACAAATAGAATGCAACCTGGCTCTGTTGATGTTAATATAATGGTTAATCTGGACAGACCTAATTTTGACAGTAAGGGGAAACCCTTAAGTGATAAGTTCAACGATGCTAAAGCAGCTCTGAGGGGTTATGCTAACAGTATCTTAAGGTCAAGCATAGTATTCTCAGCCGGAATTAACCAGAGATTGTTTACTTATATGGCATGTTTCCCTGACTTTTATAGAGACGAAAATGGCGAAATCAAAAAAAAGATAATTCTCAAAGTAAGCGACTTCCGCTCCGCACTTATCCAGGGCAGGTTTTTAGCTAAAAAAGGATTGGAGGTCCACGAATTCAGAATTGAGTCGGGGCTCAACTGCGGAGGTCACGCTTTCCCTTCTAATGGATATTTACTCCCCTATCTCCTTAAAGAATTTAAGGAAAAGCGAAAACTATTTGCTGATGAGTTTCAACCGTTAATCCGGGAGTACTACAAAAAAATGGGATGGAAATACCCTGAATCGGCTTTAAATACCAAGTATCTTATTACAGTGCAAGGAGGTATTGGAACCAATGGTGAAATGCGGAGACTCAGGGAAGAATTCAATATAGATCAAACGGGATGGGCAGGTCCTTTTCTGCTGGTTCCTGAAGCTACTTGCGTTGATAAAACTACGCGCGAGCTCTTAAGAAAGGCATCTGAAGATGACTTTTACGTTAGTAACGTTTCCCCCCTTAATGTTTTATTCAACAATATACGCAATACGGGATCAGAAAAGTGGACGGCCAGAATGATAGAAGAAGGCAATCCTGGTTCTACTTGTCCCAAGGGCTTACTTGCATTCAACAATGAGTTTACTGATAAGCCTCTTTGTCTGGCCTCCAGGCAATACCAGAAAATAAAGCTTGAATCTATTGATCGTATGGAGATTTCAGAGGATGACAAAGAAAAGCTTCGCAAAGTGGTTGTGGAAAAGTTTTGTATTTGCAACCAACTGGGTAACGGTGCTCTTATTGCCCTGGGTATTACTGATGAGGAATCCTCGCCACAATGTATTTGTCCAGGTCCTAATGTTGCATGGTTCAAAAAAATCTATACGCTAAAAGAAATGGTTGACCATATCTATGGAAGAGGACCATCTCTGGTTTCATCAGAGCGTCCACACGTTTTCGCAAAAGAAATAGCTATGTATGTAGATTATTTTGAAACGCAGGTGTCGCAATGTGCTTATACGGCCAAAGAAATCAAAACACTACAGGAATACAAAAACAATCTGGAAGATGGTATGGACATTTGTTTAGATATTGCAAAAATGCATCCTTATCAAGGAGAGAATCTTGCTTCTATTCCTCCATGTGTTGAACGGCAGAGAGCTCGCCTGAGATCAATCTACACCAATTTTGAAAAGAATACAAAAATTGCATAATCTAAATATCTCGATATTTCTTCTAGATAGTAATTTCCATCAAAATGTTCATTCCATATCAGTCAAACGAAAGAAATACAGGAGGTGAGTTATGGCTTTCAAAACAGCATCTGTCGTTATGGCTCCTGATGGTGATCCCGAGAAACACAGAGCTTCGATCAAGACATCAAAAATGGAGCTTGTAGTAGTAGTGATTGAGTTGATGAATATTGATCAAGCAGTCAATGTATGCAAGGACCTGGTTGACAAAGAAGGCGTACAAGCTATTTCCCTTTGCCCCGGGTTTACGCATGAAGCAGTTGCAAGGATTGCAAATGCTGTGGGTGAAGGAGTTTCAATAAGTGTAGCAAGAGGTGACGTTCCAGGTGTAATGATCACAGGCGGGATTTTAAGGGAAGAAGAGTGGTTCTGAAAATCCAGTATACAGTGTCTAACGAAGCTTCGCCTCAAACCGACGAGGCTTCGCGATAGTAGATACTGGACTGGATGATTGCGGATTTATGATTTCGGATTGCGGAATTAAAATCTTAAACAAAGGGCTGAATTCAAAAACTTTAGTTCACTTTAGTCACTTTAGATCACTTGCAACAAAGGCAGAATTAATAAATGTATCTAGCATCCAGCATCACTTTGCATAAGCGTAGCCTAAAAAACTTGTCATTTGTTAAGTTTTCAGACTATAATAGACGGCTAATGAAATCTTAATAAAAAAATACCTGCAGCACTTCCATGTTGTTATGTAAAAAATATAACTTGGGAATAAATTAATGGAAGGAAGCAGGTATAAAGGAAAGAATAAACAATCCGTTTGGATCGATCATTCATCAAATGAATACTGCACCCTCTGAAAGTCTTTCCTCAGTTCTCTCACCTCATTATTTGTAGAAGTGCTGTCTTTTAGACACTTTTTAAATAGTTTGGCGATTTGTTCCATCTCTTTTTCTTTCATTCCAAATCGTGTCATTTCCTGAACCCCAATGCGGATTCCAGAAGGGTTGATAACCTTCTCTAAAGGTTCAAAGGGAAGAAGGTTCATGTTAAGAATAATGCCGTTTTCTTTCAGGATTCGGGCAACCTCGTTCCCCCCACCTAGTTCGGATACATCAATAGCAATCTGATGAGTTTCGGTGAAGTCAAAATCCTTAGCGTGCACATTAAAACCCAGCTCGTATAGATTCCTTGCTAATGCCTTGGCATTTGATATCGTATGTTTAGCATAATCTTCAGCAAAATTAAGCATCTCGCAGGTAGTTATTGCCAGAGAAACAAGGGTATCGAGGTGGTGGTTGGAAGATGAGCCAGGGAAGGCTCCTTTATCGATTTTCCACCATTCTTTAGGATCCATATTGCTCATAATGAGACCTCTCTGAGAACCAAAAAAGGTCTTGTGGGTGCTGGCTGTGACAATGTTAGCTCCCTCACCTAAGGGGTCTTGGAATTGTTTCCCGGCAATTAAGCCCAGTACATGGGCAGCATCATAGATAATGGTTGTTTCATTGTCCTTGCAAATGTCAACGAGTTCTTTTATAGGTTCTGGAAAAAGGAAGAGGCTTTTCCCAAGAACGAGAATCTTCGGGTGTAACGTTTTAATTAAGTGGTGGGTTTGTTCAACGTCAATGTGGTAGCCATCGGGAGTAAGGGGTAAATCTACTATATTTTTCGTGTATTTGCCAACAGATCCCGATTTGTGATGACTAATGTGTCCCCCCCCTGCTGTTGAATTCACCATAACCACGTCCCCAGGTTTAATATATCTGCTGAAGACGGCATCATTGGCTACAGTCCCACTGATGGGTCTTACCTCCATATGCTGGCAATTAAATAGTGTTTTTAATTGTTGTTTTACCCAGCTTTCTATTTCATCAATCTTATCTGTGCCCTGATAGTATCTCTCTCCCGGATGTCCTTCCGCATAACGATGAGCAAAATCAGAACCCAGGACATTACGGGCACGATTACTCATCACATTTTCACTGGCGATGAGATTGATAGTATTAATCCTCCACTCATTCTGCTGAGCAACAATATCCTCAATCCATTTAATATTTCTCTCTTGCATTATTTAATACCTCTGGCTAAATTTTACATCCGTCCTTACATTAGAATAAATCTGATCAAACGCTGAATAACTAACATTTTTTATACAGAGAATCAATAGGAATTATTTGAAATGTGTTGAGGGATTAGGTTTCGCTGTAGGTTTTAACTTTTTTTATCAAGAAACAATCCGTTTGTTATGGAAGAAGGTTTGGGGGGAAGGGGTTAGAAAATGGTGCAATATCAACAGCAATTAATTATTCCGATTTTTCCTCTCCTTTCCCATTCCAAATGTGGTGTTTTATAACCTTTCCTTTTGCTACAAATATGACGTCTTCACAGATGTTTGTGGATAAGTCAGCTATGCGTTCTAAATTACCAGAGATTCTTATCAGGTGAATAGAACGTTCTATAGTAGTAGAGTCTGAACTCATAAATGTAATAAGTTCCCTTAAAAGCTGGTCTTTTAGGTCATCTACCAGATTATCTCTTTCACATACGTCCTTTGCGAGGGCAGTGTCTTCATTGATGAAAGAATCTATGCTGTCCCTTAGCATCTTTGTGGTTAGTTCTGCCATTCGAGGTATATCAAGCATGGATTTTACCAAGGTTTATCCACGCCTTATGTCTTATGGTTTTCTCTCTATGTTTTTGCGGGATGAAAATTTCCTTGACATATTATTGTATTGTACGATACGTTAATAACGAACCGTAATTAACGTATCGGAGGTAGCGATTATGGAGAATCCCTTTAAATTTGGCGGAATTGTCCGAGGGCCGCATTTCGCAGACCGACGGAAAGAACTGGACGAACTTGTAGGAGAGATGAAAAACCTCGGGCGGATCTTCCTTGTTTCTCCAAGGCGGTACGGCAAGACCTGCCTTTTGTTCAACCTGATTGACAGGCTTACGGAACTGGGGTTTGCAACAGTTTATATTGATCTTAATGCTTACCCTGATATAAAGAGCGTAGCCGGGGCGATCACCAATCTGACATGCAGAGCGCTGGAGTCAAACGCAGATAAGCTGATGAAGATTTTTGCAGGGCTTCAGCGCCTCAGGCCAAAGGCTTCTGTAGGACGGGACGGCACAATAGAAGTCGGTCTTGAGGTGTCGGTGGAAGAGAAAGAAGCGCTTCCGGCTCTTTTAGAAGGGATGAGCCATGCAAATAAACTGGCATCCAGGAAAAGAAAAAAAACAGTTATAATTATCGATGAGTTTTCTGACATTACAAAGTATAACGGCCAAACCCTTGAAAAGGCTCTACGGTCGGAGATACAGAAACATGAATACATCGGATATATTTTTTCCGGGTCCGAACAGTCTGTTATGCTTTCCATGATAAGGGACAGGAAACGAGCATTTTACAAGCTGGGAAGGGTTATGGAACTCGGGTTGATTGAGAGAAAAACCTATACCGACTTTATAACCAGGTGGCTGAAAAAAGGGGGTTACAGGATTCAACCACATGATCTGCAGAAAATCTTTGAGATCGGCATGGATGTGCCACATAATATCCAACGGCTCTGTAATATTATGTGGGAACTGGCACGGAAAAACCGTAACGTAACTCACGGTCTAATTGCTAAACTGCCAGAAGTTATTGCCGGGCAGGATTCACCACACTATGAGATGTTGTGGCATACAGTTTCCCAGCTGCAGAAAGTGCTCCTGATTTCTCTCAGTCAGGAACCTGCGGCAAAACCCTTCTCCAGAGAATTCCAGATGAAATACGGTATCGGACCATCATCATCTGTAAAGGCATCGCTTGACTCGCTTATGAAAAAGGGAATTCTGTTCAAGTCTATTGCGGGAACATATCAATTTTCAGATTCTTTTATGCCTTATTGGATCAATTTGATAAGACACGGAATTTACAGATAGGTGATAGAACTTCCTTTTTAATGGAGTAAGTGTAAGAAAATCCCTATTGAGCGTCAACTAAAAGATGATCGAAAGATGTAGTCGGGCAGGCAGCTAAACAGTGAGGCGTGATATAAAATCGTGGGATTTTGAGTGAAGTTTTTAATTTTTAAACTCCGTCCCCTTATCCTGCTCGCCTCTGGAGGGCGATTGCCAAAGGAGGGAGAAATATTACAGTGGATTATAACTAAAAATCAGGTTGACCAATCGGCAATTCACGAGAAGGTTTCAGGTTAAACCATCCCAAAACTGTGTTGGGGTCGGACCAAGCTAACTATTTGTTAAAACTGTAAAAGACTCCAAAAATAGGCTGATTTTAGGTCTTAAAACAACTTTTTGATGGTAAAAAGACAGTTTTAAGCTGGTAATTTCAATATATTCCAACAGGCAGGATTGTCAAGGAGTTTCAGATTTGTGAAAAAGGGGAATGGTTATGTAGGATTTATTGGTAAGGCAATAGAGAATGTAGTTCCTTTGTTTGGAGTGCTTTTTACGTCTATGGTGCCATTGTGTAGAAGCACAATGTGTTTTACAATGGAAAGCCCTAAACCTGTTCCACCGAGCATCTTGGAACGGGATTTGTCGGTAACATAATGTTCCGTTTCACGGGTGGTAATTTACTTTCCCCTCTTTAGGTAGAGTTTTGAAAGTGCGTTAGTAAGATAGGTGAATGCTTCTTGTGTGTCATTGCTGAAGTGAATCAAATTGAGGTCTTTAGCGTCAACGGTACCTCGTCGTACCAGTGCATCAAAATTAATAACTTCGTTCCAGTAATCAGTACCATAGACTACTACTGGCATTTTTTTGCGAGATTTCTTCGTTTGAATCAGCGTCAGTACCTCGAACAACTCATCAAGCGTTCCGAACCCACCCGGAAAGATTATCAGTGCTTTAGCAAGGTAAACGAACCAGAACTTTCGCATGAAGAAATAGTGAAACTCAAAGTTAAGATCAGATGTGATGTATGGATTGCCTCCCTGTTCCAAGGGAAGGCTTATGTTTAGACCAATAGACAGTCCGTTTGCTTCTCTAGCACCGCGATTCGCAGCCTCCATGATTCCTCCTGCCCCACCTGTACAGATAATAAAACGCCGTTGTCCTTTCTCGAGACTCTTGGACCATTCGGTGAGCTCACGTGAAAGTACAACGGCGTCATCGTAATAATGTGCCATCTCGAGTTCAACTTTAAGCTTTGCGAGCCCTCTATGGTTCTTCTGCCGGGCTTGCAAAGAGGGCTTTTCAAGCTTCTTAATATCTTTGCGGACAGAATCAGATGAACGTATGCGCGAGGACCCAAAAAATACAAGCGTGTCTGCTATTTCGTGACGGCGAAACCGATTAGAGGGCTCCAGATATTCAGCCATCATACGTACTAAACGCGCATCAGGACTATTCAAGAATTTTGTATTTTTGTAAGCCTTGACGAATTGATCAGGTATTTTTGTCATAAAAATTTCTCCTCTAATGTTCATTGTTACATTTTGGGAGATCCCATTTCAGGACATAGAAGATTATCGAGTTTAATGTCCATCCTCTGCCTCCCATATATATTTGACAGGTTTTTCTCCCATGGAAACAAAATAGGAGATTCTATGTGGAACGATTTTAACCATAGTGATTTTTGATTTTGCTTCTTCAGGGAAGGGCATATGATTGGACACCATAGATATCTCATCAAGTTTTATGGTTTTAAAGCCCTTCTCAAATTCTGCAGGATTCTCGTCCATTGTTATGATATGTGCCTTGCCCCACATCTGAAGACCCCGGGCATTTTTCATATAGCCTTTCCCTACTGGGATGAATACTGCAAGGCAAACATTTGGATTCATTCTTATGTTTTCCAGTTTGCCTCCTGGGTCTGCAACGAAATACATATTGAGGCCGTCATTTCTTGCATCGATCGGTGTATTGCGGGGTTGATTTTTCCAGCAGGTGGCAAGTGCACAAGTGAAAAAACTCTCACCGTGCTCCTGTAAAAAATCCAGAATGATTTTTTCTATTTCAGCCTTACTTTTTCCCATGTTCATCTCCTGTTAAAATTGATAAGAACTCACTTTTTGAGGGGTAAGTATAAGAAATTTACGGTTGTGTTCCAACTAAGAGATGATTACAAGATATGGCTTAGCCGAGCTCGTCCAAGAGATTCCTAAGAAGTTAATTGTATGAAATTTTGGAACAATCTCTTTCCCCAGGTAAGGCAGGTTGAAATCTTTTCTGTGGTTTCCTGCTTCAAGCTATCAACGGAATTTACATTGTCAAAGAAAGGGTCCTCCTTGTTTGCATCCAACCAATTGCTGATCATCTTGGAATCAGCTTCCAGATGAAACTGGAGGCCATAGCCCCGTTTTCCTACCTTGAATCCCTGATTATGGCAACCATCTGAGGTAACAAGTCTTTTCCCTTTAGGAGGTATCTCGAAGGTATCCTCATGCAACTGAAATATATCAAATAACTTGGGCAGCCCTTGAAAGAGAGAATCTTGTTCACCTTCCCCTGTTAATCTGATTGGATACCACCCAATCTCCTTTTCGGCTGCTCTAAAAACTCTCCCTCCTGCAACCTGTGCAATTAGCTGAGCTCCCAGGCAAATGCCTAACAGGGGAATATCCTTATGCAGCAAATTCCCGATAAATTCCTTTTCTTCCTTTAAGAAGGGGTATTGGGATTCCTCGTCAACATTCATGGGGCCACCTAATATAATCACCCCTCTACAGTCTGAAGGTAAGGAAAAGTTTTTGTGTGAAAAGATTTCAAAAATATGAGAGGAAATCCCCATCTCATCAAGCACTTCTTTAAAGATGCCTGGGCCCTCATTTCTTACATGTTGAATGAAAAGTATTGTCATCTTAAAAAAATGATCCCTTGCCTTAAAAAGAAACGGAAAGAGTCTTAGTGATTTTTGAATATTGGGATGGGCGCTCTTTTATGCTCGGAACTTTTAATGAGTTCTTCAACGCGAGAGCGAATATCGGGAGGTGTTGCTTTAGCATGATTGGATGTAATATCTAAAATGGCTTGATCCAGTTGCTCATAGGTAATCTTTAGTTCCCCCTCATCTGTTTGTCCAGGCCATAGACCGGCTGAAGGAGGTTTGTTGATGATTGCCTCTGGCAAAGAAAGCTTTTTAGCAATTTCAATTACTTGGGATTTAAAAAGATCCCCCAGGGGCAGGATGTCCGTACCCCCGTCACCATATTTTGTAAAATAGCCTACCGAGATTTCACTTTTATTACCCGTACCTGCCACCAGATAGTTTTTTAAACTGGCAAAATAGTAAAGGCTAATCATTCTTAAGCGGGGTTTTATATTAGCTGTGGTGTTTTTATCTGCAGAAGGCAGAATGGCAATCAGAGAATCGTATGCGGAGGTTAAATCTATTGTGCAGGTTTCCAATTGTAAGTGAGAAGCAACAATGTTTGCATCTTCTTCATCTCCCTTTTGACTGTGGCAGGGAAGCATCAATCCTAAGACATTTTCTTTAAGAGATCTTTTAGCGAGGGCAGCCACCACAGCGGAATCTATTCCGCCACTTAAACCTACTATTACCCCTTCTGCACCTGCCTGCTCCACCTG
>RCNB010002315.1_pt1 | contig 11751 bp, 10 predicted proteins | sample 2041321 | NCBI WGS metagenome assembly RCNB01 (sample SAMN09708232, study PRJNA481090) | Marine sediment metagenome, whole genome shotgun sequencing project.
GTAATTCCAAGAACTATTCTTTTTTTAGCAAGTCGTTTACTTTTAACTCCCCGTATTTCATCCGCAGGATGCATTATTATCACTAAAATGATCTTTATCTAACTACTAAAACTGACACCCCTGCATGCCTTACTACTTTGTCGGTGACACTTCCAAGTAAAAATCTTCCCTCTTTTCCATAGCCTTTGTATCCAAGGACAATGGTATCTACCTCATGTTTCTTTGCTGACATAAGGATTTCATCTGCCGGATCTCCAGATTCCACAACAACATTTATTTTTTTAACATTATTTTCAATTTCCGCTACAACCTCAGACAGAGTCTCCATAGCCCGCTCCTTAAAACTACCTGATTTTACTACAGAACTTAAATCAATTGTAGGCAACAACATTTTTGTAAAGGACGATTCGGCTAGCTCTGCTGGTATTACAGTAAGAAGAGTTAATTCATCATCTTTGTTCGAACATTTTAAAGCCATTTCTATTGCCCTCTTAGAAGCAACAGATCCATCATATGCAATAATCATCTTTTTCATGGTAATCAGCAAAGCACTAATACAAAACAGTTATAAAAAGTTTCGAATGAAATTATCTACATAAATACAAGATGAAATCTGAAAGAGGGAGCCCTTTTTTCCACCTCATCACAAAATTACCACTCTTACTGCAGTCAAATTTAGGAACTCTTTTATGTAAAACACTTGGCCTTCCCTCTAAATTATTGATATCAAGGGTGAAAATTCTCCAAGAATCGCCTCGATGATTTTTAAGTCTAAATGCATATATCGGTAGTGTCCTTGTTTTCTCACATATATCATGCATTGATTCTGCCTGTTTTTGTAATTTTCCACTTACACTGCTGAAATGAATTGTATCTTCAATGCTGGTTTTAACCTCAACCAAAAATGAGATGTCTCCTCTCACTGCCACCAAATCAACACCTAAAGATCCAGCTGCGCGGATCACCGCAAAAGGCTTATCATTTATCCTTGAATAGCTATCTTTCTCTATTGCCGTACATGTCTTTGTTATCTTTGAAAGGATTTTATTCTCTCCTTCTAATATGCCTTTAAGTTCTCGTTCGTACTGACTACCACTCATATTAGAAAGATAATAACACAGCGAAAGGTTTTAATGTTTGGGACAAATTGCCTTCATATATATTTCATTAAAGGGAGTCAACAAAATGAACAAGGGCAACGTTCTTGTCAAAGAAGCAATGAAGATGAAACCAATAACGGTTAAAACAAAAACTTCGGTTAAAGAAGCTGCAGAATTAATGAAAAAAAAAGGCATTGGAAACTGCATAGTTGTAGATGATACACCCATAGGAATCATTACCGAAAGCGACATACTAAAAAAGGTTGTTGCAGAAGATCTAAAAGCAAGCGAAGTAACAGTTGAAGAGATCATGAGCACACCGATCATAGTAATCGATCCTTATGTCTCACTTGAAGAGGCTGTAAAAACAATGGGAAAATGTAATATCAGAAGATTACCAGTAGTAGAAAATGGTGAGTTAATAGGCATAATAACACAAAAGGATATATCGAGAATATCTCCCATATTACATGAAATATCACGAGAGTGGTATGACCTAAGTGTGAGAGACGAGGCCCATCTGAGAAGGCAGATTTTTTCGGGTAAATGCGAAGACTGTGGTACGCTTTCCACTAATTTAAAAAGCGTTGATGGGCGTTTGCTGTGTGAGGATTGCATAGACGAATTAAAATATCAGTAAACTGTAATATTTGTCATATCGGAGGGATGAAAGAAAATGAAAGTGAAGGATGTAATGACAGAGGACGTTATTTTTGTAGATAAAGATGTGGAACTAAAATATGTTCTAAAACTAATGAAAAAGCATGAGATAACAAAAATACCCGTTGTTGAAGAGAAAAAATTAATTGGGATTATTACCGACAATATGATTGCATTTAAACTTGGATCAATAAGGAGCCGAGGTGTGCCTGCCTCAAGACTGCATGCATCATCTGTTACTGATAAGGAAATCAATGCCGTATCTCCAGATACAGATATTGAAGCAATTCTTAAAAAAGTCGGTGAACCAGGCCCTACTATGCTACCAGTCGTAGAAAATGAAAAACTAGTAGGAGTAGTCACAAAAGCAGATTTACTTCCCCTTGTTGACTGTAATAAAACCCTCAAGGAAATAGTGCAAGAAAAATTACACACGATATCTCCCGATGAAAGAGTTATTCATGCTCGGAGAATGATGATAGATGAAAACGTTGCACGTCTGCCAGTTATCGATCAGGGAACACTTGTTGGAATAATATCCGACATGGAAATAACCTTTGCATTAGCAATCGTAAAAAGATCTATTTCACTAGGGAGGCAAAAACATGCACTTGAAGAACTTCTAGTGAGGGATGTTATGAAAACACCTGTTACCTGGACTGAACCGGGCATGACCGTCTCAGAGGCTGCAAAAGTTATGATCAAAAATAATATAGGATCTTTGCCATTAATAGAAAACAACAAAATTATAGGCATCATTACAAGAACAGATCTAATCAAGACTATACCTTATTGAAAGATTTTAAGTAATCCGAATTTAATTCCAATATCGTTATGAGCTATCACATACCGTCGGATAATCAGGTTGAAATTGCTCTTAAAAAGATTTTAAAAGAAAATCGTACGATACATTCACAGAAAAAACTGAAACAGTTGACAGTCAAAGAACTCAACACGAAAAAGAAAACATTTGGTGTGAGTGAAAGTAGACTTCGCAAAATAGCAATAAACAGTAATTTTGTAAAACTTGAGATTCATTCTCGCGAGGGAGATCCAAGGAGATTACTGGCAAAATGTCCAGTATGTGAAAGTATTTTAAAGCGAGTGAGGAACCTAACAATATGGGGTGGAGAAGTCACCATAGAACTCAGTTGCCCAAACTGCGGTTATTGGACTGGAAAGAAAAAAAGAATTCCAACTAGATATGTTTTTCACCTTAAGAAAAAGTGATCTAGTTTTTTTCAGTTTAGGACAAACATGCAAACAGCGGTAAAACATTTATATAATAACTTTTACATATATAATTGGTTAAGTATGATTAATATGAGAAAGATTGTCTGTTTCTTTACAATTTTACTTATGATTCTAACTACTTTGTTCTCACCATACACTTTAGCAGAGAAAGAAAATACGGTAAATTTTCCTGACCAAAATATTGGAATTTCTTCTGAGATTAAATATGAAGGGGGATACAGATACAATATCCAAGGGTGGATCTATACACATATAGAAGGAGAGCCCTATGAAAGAGGATATCAACATGGGTATCTGCTTTCAGAGGAAATTGTTGATATGATGAACCGCTGGAGTAACATGATACACAATCACCCTTCCTTAAAAAAATTAAATGGTCGCTTTTCTCAAGAGCGGTATGAAAAAATATCAGAGATATGGTGGAAATTTTGTAAATCTCAAGTCGTTCGAATGTACTGGGATGAATATCCGACCGAATATCGTGAGGAAATCAGAGGAATTGCAGCAGGTGCAACAAACAACGGTGGCACGATTCACGGAGAGCCTATATCATACGAAGACGTTCTCACGTCAAATCAAATGTATGAACTAATGTCAAAACTAACGGATCGTAAAATTCGAAAGGGATTTCATCCTTTACTGACCTTATTTAACTGCTTGAAGCCGGAATTTTCATCGTACACGACACTTTCTGCCAATCAGTTTATCGACGAATTTAGCAATCAACCCATGCACCATCATTGTAGTTCATTTATAGCAACAGGAAATGCAACCACCGATGGACAAGTCATTATCTCGAATTCTATGTGGAGCAGTAGTGATGGTTCTGGGGCATTTTGGTGGTCCCATTATATAGCCATCCGATGGAACGTAGTTTTAGATGTCGTTCCAACACAGGGCAATCGATTTATGATGACATGTGCACCAGGATATATATGGAGTGACCATGATTTTTATCAAAACGATGCTGGACTTGTATTTATAGAAACCACGCTTCCTCAGGGTCTTTGGTCTGAACGTGGCCTACCACTTGCTGTTCGCGCACGAACCGCTGTTCAATACGCAGAAAGCATTGATGATGTCATTTATTACCTCAAACATAAAAATGATGGTGTGATGAATGCGGTCTGGTTAATCGGCAACACAAAAACTGGCGAGATTGCACGCTATGAACTTGGCCTATATCATGATGCTATTATCGATCGGACGTTTAACGGATTTCACTGGTCTGCTAACAATCCCATGGATTTTGGAGTGAGACTGGAGAAAATTGATCTCAAACTTCTTGCAAAAACACTTATTTATCATGTAGTTCTTGGCATTGATGGATATCAATATCACACCCCGTTGTATCGGCCGGCAGAAAGAGACATAGAATTCCAGGAACTTGGTGAACAGTATTATGGGGAAATCAACGTTGATGTAGTCAAAACAATCATGGCTACCGATTCTATTGGCAGATATTCACCAGATTGTAAAATCACCTGTTCAAAACTCGTAGAAAACCAAGGGATGTGGGTGCATACTGGCAACCCGATGGGAAAAATATTGGATTTGGAAAATCTCGACACGCCAAGTATACAAAATGAAAAGATTAAACCGGTTGGATGGGTCAGACTATATGGACTTCCAAACAAAGATGGATACGAGACAATTAATCAAGCACAGGAACTTGAGGATCAACCAAACATACTTTGGACTTACGATACTGGAGGCAACTCAAATGATTTCTATTCATCAGGTGTTGCAAAAGATGACGTTCTATTCTCGACAACCTCATCTGGCGAACTTTATGCATTAGATGTTGAGGATGGTCAACTACTATGGAATGTGTCAATTGGAAATCAGCCTACTGCCCCAGCAATTTATGATGACAAGCTTTTTATTGGAACTGCCGAGGGATTAAAAATGTTAGATATAGGCTGGATGATACAAGGAGGGAAACCCTTAGGGAAAATTGTATCTCGCCCTGTCGTAGCAAATAATAGAGTAATTGTTGGTGACGAAAACGGCAATATTTATGCCTTTGATGCAGAATCAGGTGACGAACAATGGAATGCCAAGTTAACTGATGAAATATATATATCTCAACCGTGGGATGGCTCCTTGTTTGTCAGTTCAGGTAAAAACTGTTATTCTATAAATCTTGAAACTGGTAATACAGAATGGATTTTTGAAACAGATGGTATGATTACATCTAGACCATATTCCAATGATGGAGTTGTTTATTTTGGTTCATGGGATACTTATCTTTATGCCGTTAATGCTAATGACGGCGGTCTTAAATGGAAATATGAAACAGGTTGGGGCATAGATACGACTCCCATTGTCTCCAATGGCTTAGTTTTTGTTGGTTCAAATGATAATAATTTTTATGCATTGGACCAAGACAACGGGGCTTTTAATTGGGTTTTTACCTGCAAATCTGGTATACATTCATCGCCCGTTGTCGACGATACAAACATATTTTTTGGTTCTGATGACGGTAGATTATATATGTTGGACAAAACAACCGGTGAACTTCAATGGAATTTCTCACCAGGTATCACAATCAACGATAAAATCAATTACCTTACTACACCTATTATTTCAGATCCAATTGTAGATGGAGAAACCGTATTTATAGGGGTAAATGGAAACATCTATGCTTTGTCCATATAACTAGCTTGATTGCTACACTATTCTAACTGGAAAAAATCACCTACCTGAATTTTATTTTTTATCTGGTTGGGGAAAACATCAAAAAATTGAAGAAGCTTAAAACAGCACCATCATAATTTTTTCGTAGGATAGAACGTATCTACTAGATATCATTTATATAATTTTAACAGATGTATAAATTAAAAAAGTTGCATATAATTTCAAAAGATTGTTACAAAAAATATGTTGTTTAGAAACATTTAAACATAATAAACGCATACGTTCATTGTAGATTAGCCAGTGAAATGATGGAGGAGAAATAAGTCTATTAGAATTTTCTTTTAAAATTGCCTCCGTTTCTCCTTCATCTTACATTTCACCCATCAATTGTAGCACCCTGTTGAAAAATTGTAGTGATTAAGATATGTGACAGTAAACTATTTGTTCTAAATTTTCATTTTATCCATATGCTCATCTTTGTTCATGGAATAAGCGCCTATGCAGATGAATGGCAACCTTTTATCAAATATTTTAGTGAAAGAAATTTTTCATGTAAAGCAGTAAATCTAAGAGAGGGATTGAATCTTAGAAAAACTCGTTTCAGAGACTACGTAAACAAAGTAAAAGCAATGGTGACTCCCAATGATATAGTCATAGGACATTCAATGGGCGGTTTAATCGTGCAGAAAATAGCAGAGGAGACTACAATAAGAGGAGGTGTTGCAATATGCCCCGCCCCGCCAAGAGGAATAAAGCTTAGCAGTATAAAGTTGTCATCATCACTTAGATATTTACCTAACATCATTGTAAAAAAACCATTTAAACTCAATTTTTCATTTTATACAAAGTACCTTGTGAATGGCTTAGGGGAAAAAGAAGCAAGAGAATTATATGAAGACCAGGGAGAGGAATCCGCAATTGTCAGTTATGAAATTGCAATGAATAAAATAGCAGTCGATGAAAGTAAGGTGAAGTGCCCCCTCTTCTTCATCGCAACTAAAGAGGACAGAGCCTGCCCCCCAGAAATGGTTGAAAAGATAGTTGAAAAATACAATGCAGACTTTAAAGTGTATGACGGCTGTCACCATATTTTTGCAAATTGGCAAGACATAGCTGATGGAATTCAAAGCTTTATGACAAAGTTATGGCTCATGTAAAGAACAATAAGATTTTTTATGAGACATCCCACATTGGAAACAACAATGTAATCAATAAGTTTTAGGAATTAACCCCATATAAGAAACTAGGGAAAAATATATACAATATGTCCTATATTATTTATGTAAAAAGAAAATTGTCGCATTTAATCTAACAGATATATTGATATTTAATATTGAGGGATAATATGAAGAAAATATTGGCGTTAATATTGCTAATGGCATTGCTGATGGGAGTTTTCTCAATTGAAAGTAGTGAAATTGTCCTCAAAAAAACCGCTGAATCAACGAATTTTTCCTTTGAAACCATGGGAAATCTGGAAGGAGCGTGGTTTCAAAAAACTCAAGTTTACGGCATGGTAGCATTACCTCCAAATGATGTTCAAAAATTTCACATTACTGTAAATGGCCTATGGAATGGATTTTTTGTAGAAAATCTCTCGTCTCCTTTTGCCTATGGCCGGTATTTTGAATCAATATATTCTGGCAAAACATATGAGTCTGATGAAGAATTTGTCCAGTCACAACATGATCAAGGGTTACTAGTTCCGGGAACTATTTTAACTACTCAGGGTCATGAATCCCTCCAAGGCGATTTGTTAGAAGAATTCGCATGCCGCAGCCTAGATGGAGAAATGTGTTATTGGGATCAAGAAGCAGGTTCATACTGGATGTGTGCAAGCAATCCCGATTTCATTGATTGGTGCATAGAACACGGAAAAAAGGCTATTGATGCTGGTGCAGATTTAATTGTACTGGATGAGATTCAAGGAAATGGATTTATTCCCATCTATCAATGGGCTGCCCAATATTTAGGTACTAATCCACCAGGATTTAGTAATCACACCATTGAGGGATCCCGAACATATCTAAAAGAAAAATTTGCTCCGATACAACTCCAAAACATGTTTGGTATAGATGATATTGACAATCATGATTTACGCAATAGAATAGCAGAAACAATAGATCTAACATATATGGAAAGAATATCAACAGATCCCTTGATAGAGGAGTATATCATATATCTTGAAGAGAGTAATTATCATGCGAAGAAAAGATTGATTCAAGAATTGAGAGAGTATGCAACTGATCAAGGAAAAGATATTGCCATAGGGGCTAATTCTTATGCACTGGGCACCAATCGAGGGGGAGGTTACTGGCCAAAAGGTTTGCAATTCAGCGAATTACTTGATTTTTTCACTTTTGAAAATAAATATACCATTATTGAAGAAGAAAAGCTACCTAACTTCCCAAGAAATAAGTGGCTTGCCTGGGAAAAACTTGCGAGAGCGGCGACAGGTGCGCCAGCCATCATACTGATGGATACCGAAGCAATAGTAGCCGTAAACCCAAATCCATGTCCATTACCATGGGAAAAATACTATACTAATTATATTTCCATACATTGTGCCGAGGCTTATGCTAATAGAGGCGCTTTTGTCAATTACTATTTCAAGCTATGGGGAAAGCCAGACAACTGGAACGGATGCGGAAAAATTGGTGGTTTTGTATTAGCTCACCGAGATCTCTATGATGCTGAGTCCATAATAGATACACCTGTAGCCATTCTCTATCTCTACGGGGAAGGCATGAGAACTAAAACAGATACGTATCTTGGGTTAGCTCAAGCTCTTGCGGAATCTAACATACCTTTTGAAGTGATTTTCGATGGGGATAATTACTATATTAACGAATCTTTGACCCTGGATAAACTTAGCAATTATACTTTCATACTTGTACCTTCAGTAATAGATATAACTGATTCCCAGGAATCTATCATCAAAGAGTATGTAAGAAAGGGTGGAAAAGCATTAGTTTTTAATCCAGAGGAAATTGGTTTTGATCCAATAGATGGTGAAGTAGAGTATGGCAATGGATCGTTCACATTCATGCTACAGGACAAAGGCATGGAGTATTACCACACATATGATGATAATATAAGGCAAGATATAGAAGATGTTATAAAAACCTATACTGGGGACATAATAACAGTAGAAAATGCAGATCGCAAGATAGTCTCATCCCCATATTATCAACCAACTGAAGATCGCGTCATGATACATTTAGTAAACTATGATCATACTAAATCAAATGATGAAATCAATCCAAAAGAGGAGATACGTATTAGAATAAAGAAACCGCCATTTGATGTTGGAGGGATATATGTCATCTCGCCTGATTTTGAGGGAAAAACTCTACTTGAACCTACCATTGACGAAGAGTATGTGGAATTTGTGGTTCCCGCTCTTGAAATCTATAATGTTATTGTCATTGAAAAACAGAGCAATGCCAAATCACTCGTGAGGCTAGAAAGACCAGAAGAAGGTTGTCTATATATCTTTGACAGAAAGGTAACTCTGACCCCTTCAGAAAAAACGATAATATTTGGAAAAATAAGCATAAATGTCATTATGCAAGATGAGGAGATGAAATCCAGTAAGGTGGAATTCTACGTTGATGACCTATTAAAAGCAACTGACGTCGAGGTACCATATATATGGACATGGAATGAAATTGCATTTGGAAATCACGAGATAAAAATAATTGCCCATGATCATAATGGAAACAATGTAAGTAAAGGAATAACGGTTTGGAAATTCTTCTGAAAAACCAAAGTGAAACCACTTCAATAGATCTAATCAAAAGTGATGTAACAGAAAAACTAGGCTATCGGGCATGAAAGGAAATATCAATTTCTGAGTGATTGCAACACTATTGTAACAATGAAAGAATAGATTCGCTTTTGTAAAGTGAAAGTAGTTGCTCCAACATCGGAAATTTCTCCGCCAGTCTATCCAGAATTCTAACTAGTAATGGGTTTTTCGTTAGTTTGGTCCCCATCACATCAACAGTAAAAGTATCAGACCATTCTTCGCTCTGCGCACCACCCATATCTTTTGTCTTTACTCTAATGTTGTAACTTCCACCTTTTGTCCATGTGTGACTTACTTTTACAGTTTCACCAGACTCATAAGGTCCAATCCATCCGCTGCTTGTACCATCATCCCAATCAAAAAGAAGATAGACTTGATCCCCATCTGGGTCAAAAGCAGAACTTGAATATGTATAAGATCGCTCCATTTTTCCATTCGTGGGGCCACTTGGTGTTTCTGGTTTTTCAGGTGTGGTACTTAGTACCCATGATTCCACCCATGGAAGTATTATGCATGAAGGATAATTTGTATCCACATACAGAGTATTATGGGCAATATTATAGGTGGTATTCTTTGTTATTGGATCTGCAGTATTTGGATTGTTTAAAAATCGCGGATAGTTCGATGAGGAAATCGCAACACTAACTCTGTGACCTACATTCCAGATGTAAGAGGTGTCCCATATATCTACCTCGATTTCATAAACTTCCCCAGGTTCCATAAAGTCCCAATGATCGAGACCATTTCGGTTCCTCATTCTCAATATTCCATCATTAATAAGCATAGATCTCCCATCAGGATAAATATCAGTAATTTTCACAGAAAAATCAGTATCTGGACAATCCGATGAAACATATAATCTTGTTTTAATTGGACCAGTAGCTTCCATAGGTTCTTCCAAAATTTGACTTGTAAAAACCAGTACATCATCCCTATTCTCTACTATTCTCTGATCATAAGGGCCCCTTGCAATATTCAGATTCTGTCCACCCAAAGTTGGTACTGGATCTATTGGATCATACGTAAATGTCAAAGGACCATGTTCTCCCGGAAGAGAAGTACTTAATGTTCCATCCCCATGAAAATAACAGTCCAGTTCGGTATAAGGTATAGGCCAATCATCAGCATAACGCCATTCATTGCCTGGAGCATCTATTGTGTCCACATCTCCCATCACATAGTATGATACAGCCGGCCACTGATCAAAATTATCAGGTCCATTCATGGCATATTGATTGATCATATCAACAAACATGTCAAATGAAAAGTTGTCAACAGCATTCTCAGGATAAACTAATTCGCCTTGGTTTCTTCCCCCACCGTGAGTCCAAGGACCCATGATAAGCTTGGATTTACCGTTAGCCCCAGGGCCTCCAAGATATTGATAGCCCATAAAACCAGCCACGGTTCCCTGAGCGAAACAATCATACCATCCACCAATATGAATCGCAGGCACGTTAACATCCTGCCAATTGTCTTCAAGTGAAACATTAGTCCAATAATCAAGAGTGTAGTTTTCATTTTCAAAATATTCTGGTAATACAAAAAGACTTTCTTGCCCCTCCAACCACATTTCAACAAGGCTTTTTCTAAATTGACCTCCCTGCACCACAGCATGCTTGAAAAGATTTGGAGTGGCTACTTGTATGTACTGACAAGCAAGATTTGGTGGATTTGCACCGGCCATATAGTATTGGTTAATTCCCAAAGCAGAACCGCCGTAGGTCGCAATTTTCCCGTTTGACCAACTTTGATCTGCAATCCATGCTAGCGTATCTGGTCCATCTGTATGTGCGTTTCGAAATACTGTATCAATTCCTTCAGAAGCATATCTTCCCCTCATATCCTGATTGATTGCAGGCCACCCATTATCTGCCAAGTCTGACCCCATTGAACGAAGACCGTCTTTATTGTATGGGGTTCGTATAAGAATCGATCCATGAGGCAAATTATCCTCAGTTGGTAGATAAACATCCGTTGCAAGATGTATGCCATCACGCATCTCAACCATATACTCAGAAGGTGTAACACAACCAGATAAAAGGATAAAAACCACTAAGGCGATCATCGCCGATAAAATTACCGATTTTGTTTTTCCAATGTTATTCATATTTAATACCACCCTATGTTATCTTCCGTTCATAATAATATAATTTATCTTATTTAAACCATGTGTACTTGCCGGAATCTGGGTAAGAGTTGTAATAAAATATATATAGTCTTAACTTTTAATAATTTACTATATAAAAGTGGATACAAGATATATGAATAAAAAAATATTGATTT
>RCNB010002316.1_pt1 | contig 11751 bp, 10 predicted proteins | sample 2041321 | NCBI WGS metagenome assembly RCNB01 (sample SAMN09708232, study PRJNA481090) | Marine sediment metagenome, whole genome shotgun sequencing project.
GCCCAAGAATAAATATTCCAAGCTGAGATCCGTCCCGGTTGTTTCGAAGAGATAAGCATTTACTCCAGCAGAATAGGCATCAAGAACCGCCTGCTCTTCTGGCTCCAGCATTTCTAATTCCTGCTGGGCGACTCTCTCCCAGCCCAACGTTCTCAGGAATTTATCTGTTTCGAGCATGGGTTTCCCTACCAGTTCTGCTAATCTGCCGCCTCCCATGTGGCGCCAAAAATCCATTTGCCAGAATCTGTCCTGGGCATGAACATACCCCTGGCTGAAATATAGGTCGTGGTGCGTGATTGCATAGATATGGGGAATTCCGTAGCCATCCCTATAGATCCGCACCGGGCCGTCCAGACCGGCAGTCTGGAGCTCTCCTTCAACTATAGGGAATGATTTTGTTGCGGTTCTGCGAACCAGGGGAGGGGCGATGAGAGCGATGACAGCTCCCAGGACAATAAGAATAATAATTGTGCTAATTAAGACCGTTCCGATCTTTTTCGCCATTGGGATCCTCCTTCTGACGTGTAGATTGGAATCGAAAATAATGATTTATCGCTTCCATGCTGAAATCCATAACACAATTATTGCTGGGGTAGTTATGTTTCCTTCTCTCCCAACGTCGTTCTTAGATAACTTTCAATAAATGGGTCCAGATCTCCATCCAGGACAGCTTCGGTATTACCCATTTCAAACTCTGTGCGGTGATCTTTGATCATGTGATAAGGATGCAGAACATAGGAACGGATCTGGCTTCCCCATTCAGCTTTCTGGTATTCCCCGCGGAGCTCTTCGATTTTTCCCTTTCTCTCTTTCTGTTGTAATGCAACCAGACGCCCCTTGAGGACTTTCAGGGCCATTTCCCGGTTCTGGGTTTGCGAACGTTCATTCTGGCAGCTGGCAACAATTCCAGTCGGTAAGTGAGTGATCCGGACAGCTGTATCGTTTTTCTGGACACTCTGTCCACCAGCCCCTCCGGAGCGGAAGGTATCGATCCTCAAGTCACTGGGATTGATGTTTATATCATGGTCATCGTCAACATGGGGCAATATTTCCACCAGAACAAACGAAGTATGCCTGCGGTTTGATGAGTCAAAGGGAGATATTCTAACCAAGCGGTGAACACCTTTTTCCGAACGAAGGTAGCCATAGGCATATAAACCACTGATCGAAATGGTTGTGCTTTTTAGACCAGCTTCTTCCCCGGGTGTCAGATCCAGGGTTTCTGTTTTATAACCTCTTTTTTCTGCCCAGCGGAGGTACATGCGCTGCAGCATTTCCGCCCAATCCTGGGCATCATTTCCTCCAGCGCCGGCATGAATAGCCAGCAGGGCGTCTCCCCGGTCATACTCTCCGGAGAGCATGGCGTCAAATTCCCTCTTTCCGATTTCTTCCTGTAGGGAAAGGACTTCTTTTTGGAGATCATCTTCAAGGCTTTCATCAGACAATTCTGCCAATTCTATAGCATCCTCAAGACGTCCTTCAAGGATCGCCCAGCTTTTTAATTCCCCCTCCAGGTTCGAGAGGGTTTTCATCACCTTTTTGGCCCGATTCTGGTTGTCCCATAAGTTGGTTGCCTGGGATTCCTTTCTCAGATTTTCAAGCAGTGTTTGTTTCCCCGCTACGTCAAAGACGCTCCAGTAAATTCTGGATCTTCTTCTGACTATCTAAAAGGATGCTGGTTAAGGATTCCATAGCTGTACTCCGTTTTCTTATCCCTGAAATTGGGATGTACTCTGCAGTCTAAGAGTTATTTTTCACCCAGAATTGATAAAGCGCAATGCCCACTGATTGAGCCAAATTCAGTGAGTCAACCGCATTTGCCTGCGGGATACTGACACTAGTTCCGAACTGATGATACTCATTCCCTAGTCCGGGTGCTTCTCCACCAAATACCAGAGCAGCTGGTGTGCTGAATTCGACTTCTGGAAGGGCTATTTCTCCATCGGTCATAAATGGATAGATGGCATGTTTGGTTTGGACACCCCAATAATCTGTGAAGGATCTGAATTTCTGGAATCGTAAATGGAAGAGGGATCCCATAGAAGCCCGGATCACCTTCGGGTCAAATGGATCTGCAGTGGGTTCGATCAAAGCCAGGTCGTTGATACCAAAACCAAGCATAGAGCGCATAATCGTTCCCAGATTACCCATGCTGGATGGGTTGACTAACACCAGGTGATTCTGGTTGGGATCCAGCTCTGAATAGTATTTTTTAAAGACCCCAATTGCATATGTATTTCCCCGAACTGCTAATTTTTCAACCAGCCGGTCGTTTTCTATGATCTCTATTTGCAGATCTCTAGCCAGATCCCGGATCTTTTCAATCCCCTGGTTAAAAGATCCTTTGGAATGTAACAATACAGCCTGAATTGATCCAGGTCGAGATTTGATCAGTTCCAGCGTGGGGAAAACCCCCAGACAGTAGGAGAACTCAAATTCTTTTTGGTAGCGTTTTAGTTTTTGCTGCATATTTTCCTTATTCTTCGTTAATGATATTGGCTACAAAAGATACAGGGTCAAAAGGAACCAGGTCTTCCGAACTTTCACCCAGGCCTGCGAAAAGAATGGGTAAACCCAGTTTGTCCTGGATCGCAAATGCCATTCCACCTTTGGCTGACAAATCCAGCTTGACCAGAATGATGCCATCAAAGGGAATTGCTTCGTGGAAAGATGCTGCCTGGTGAAGAGCATTCTGGCCAGTTGTAGCATCCATAACCAACCAGCTGTGATGGGGTGCAGAGGGGAGTGCTTTTCCGGCTACACGATATACTTTTTTCAGCTCTTCCATCAGGTTAGAACTGGTGTGCAGCCTGCCCGCTGTATCTATCAATACCAGATCCTTGTTTCTGGATACAGCAGATTGAATTCCATCGTAAACAACTGCTCCCGGGTCTCCATTTTGTTGTCCTGCAGTGACTGGTATATTTAGTCTTTCACCCCAGATTTGCAGTTGTTCCACGGCCGCAGCCCGGTAAGTATCCGCAGCGATGAACTGAATATTGAACCCCTGATCTTGAAAGTATTTCCCCAATTTAGCGATCGTTGTTGTTTTTCCTGATCCATTCACCCCAGCGATCAAGATGACCTGCGGGTTTTCTTTGACGATGTGCTCCGGAGGGATAATCAACCGGGAGGTAAGCTCATCCTTGATCAATTCGCTCATTTCCTCAGACCGGATGATACCGTCGCTCTCAATGCGGGATTTTAATTGATCAATTATCTCCAAACTGGTTTGGGCACCGAGATCCGATTGAATAAAAAGGTCTTCCAATTCATCCCAGTCAGCGGAAGAGATCTCACTGGCGCCAAAAAAGGTCGCAATCTTTCCGAAGGTTGATTTGCGTGTTTTGGAAAGGCCAGCTTTCCATTTCCCAATGTTATTTTCCATCAATAGCATTATAACATGGGGGTATTTTTCATTTATGAGCTGGTCAGTTCAGGAGCAGAGGATGGGTACGGTATAATTTCACCAGAATATTACTCTTGTTTCATGTATGGCAGGATGTGTGTAATAGGGACAGATGGATGATTACTGTAAAGATATTCTTATTTTCGACAATACGGGCTAGGATTGGAATAAAACAGCTGGAGTTAAATCTGCCAGCCGGTTCTTCTGTAAATGATCTCAAACTAGCTTTAATGGATCGTTATCCCGATGCAGCACCCACTGTGCGTAATATGCTCAGTTCAGTGAACCACGTTTTCTCAGGAGACGAGACCATCCTCCCCGATCAGGCCGAGATAGCATTTTTCCCCCATGTCAGCGGCGGTTAATCTACCAATTATTTGCGCATAGGCAACTTCAGAAGAAATAAGGACTCTAATGATCCGGTGTCGGGATTGCAATAAATCATATCCTCTTGAACAATTTCCCCACCTTTGCCCAGAATGTGGAGGACTTTATGGTTACTCCCCAGGTCTTGAATTTTTATCTGGAAAGATAGAACCGGATCTGCCGGGCATTTGGCGTTATAAACACGGTTTTTCCCTCCCCGAAGGAGCCCCGGTAATCAGCTTGGGAGAGGGTAATACACCTTTGATTTGGAGTAGTGTTGACGATAGGAATATCGGTTTTAAAATGGAAAGCCAGAACCCAACCGGATCATTTAAGGATCGTGCAACCGCGGTGTTGATGAGCTGGTTAAAGACCGCTGGCATCGAGGCCGCTGTAGAAGATTCGTCAGGTAATGCTGGAGCATCGTTTGCGGCTTATGCATCATGGACAGGTATTCGAGGAAAAGTATTTATTCCAGAGTCTGCATCTGGTCCTAAAAGACAGCAGATAGAGAGTTATGGTTCCGAGGTCGTTCCAGTTTCCGGGCCTAGGTCTAAAGCGGCTGAAGCAGTCCTGGAAGAGGTTAGATTAGGGGCTGTGTACGCTTCCCATGCTTATTTACCACATGGAACTGCAGGTATAGCCAGTATTGCCTACGAACTGTTTGATAATATCGGCGGCGCTCCAGGAACCGTTGTCATGCCAGTTGGGCATGGCAGTTTATTGCTCGGAATATCCCTCGGTTTTCAAGCTCTGTTAGAGGCAGGGGCGATTTCCAAGCTTCCTAAACTGATTGGTGTCCAGGCAGCGGCTTGCGCTCCGATATATGAATCCTTTCAGACAAATAATCTAGAAATGAACCCTGTATTTGAAGGTAAAACACTAGCGGCAGGGGTAGCCATATCAGACCCATTCCATGGCAAAGAAGTTCTGGCAGCTATCCACCGCAGTGGTGGAATGATCTTAAAGGTGGAGGAATCAAATATTCTAAAAGGGCATGAGCAGCTTGCTAAACTCGGATTATATGTAGAAATGACATCAGCCCTGATATGGAATGCAATAGAGCAAATTCAAGGTTCGACACCAGAGCCAATTATTTGTATTATTTCTGGACATGGATTGAAAAATGGTTGAACAGTTGCCTATCCTGAACCATTGGGTATAATACAAACTTACCACTACAATATTGGAACTGATGGACAGCGAAATTCTTGACACTCCTTAAAGGAGTTTGGCTGACCCTGAGTTCTGAGGAGAATAACATGGGCCAGGTGAAGAGTCAGGAAGTTATCGAAACTCCCTTGGAATTTAATCAAAGAGCGGGACTGGGTTTTAAAAACATAGCGTTGTTAACGCGTGTTTTGACTCACCGTTCTTTTATCAATGAAAATCCAGATGCATTAGAAGATAACGAACGCCTGGAATTCTTGGGTGATGCCGTATTGGATTTTATTGTAGGGGCCTGGCTTTATAACAGATATCCGGAAATGACAGAAGGGGATTTAACTCTGGTAAGGACAGCACTGGTCAGGACCGAACAGCTGGCTGATTTTGGTCAAAAAATTGATCTGGGCCGAGCAATGCGCCTGGGGCAGGGTGAGATTGTCTCAGGGGGCAGGTCCCGTCGGACTTTGCTTTGCGCCGGGTTTGAAGCGCTGGTCGGTGGTATATATCTTGATCGGGGAGTAAAAGCTGTTGAAGAGTTCTTCGAACCCCATATCCAGGAGGCAATAGAAGATATTTTGGTTGATGGTCATCCCCGAGATCCCAAGAGTCTGCTCCAGGAATGGACCCAGGCCAGATCTCAAGAACCCCCAGTGTATCAAACCGTCAGAGAATTTGGTCCGGACCATGAAAAGGTTTTTGAGGTTAATGTCAGTGTTAATGGACTGGTGTCTGGTGTCGGAATCGGGAACAGTAAACGCGAAGCATCGAAATTGGCCGCCCAGGAAGCCATGGACAAATTGTTCCTAATGAACAATTCTAAGAAAAAAGGTAACTAAGATTTCATGAGATTAAAATCGATCGAATTGAATGGATTTAAGACATTTGCGACCAAAACCAAATTTGAGTTCGCCGATGAAATCACAGTTATTGTTGGCCCAAATGGATCTGGGAAATCAAATATTGCAGATGCGGTACGTTGGGTGCTTGGAGAACAATCCTATAAACTGCTGCGTGGGAAGAAAACCATGGACATGATCTTCTCTGGTTCAGAACAACGGCCCAGAGCAGGCATGGCAGCAGCTACGATCACATTTGATAACAGCGACGGGTGGCTTCCAATTGATTTTTCAGAAGTATCAATTACTCGACGTGCATTCCGAGACGGAAAGAATGAATATCTCCTAAATGGGCAGCAAGTGCTCTTGCGAGATGTATATGAACTCCTCGGGAAATCAGGCTTGGCAGATAGAACCTATACGATTATCGGCCAGGGATTAGTGGATGCAGCTCTTTCCCTCAAGGCTGAAGAAAGGCGCATGCTTTTTGAAGAGGCCGCTGGCATAGGATTGTATCGCTCACGGAAGGCTGACGCAGAAAGACGATTAGAGAAGACCCACCGTAATCTGGACCGTGTTGAGGATATTCTATCGGAGTTAAAACCACGATTAAGGAGTTTACAGCGTCAGGCAGTACGTGCGGAGCAATATGACCAAGTAAAAGCTGATCTGCGGGTTTTACTTCAGGAATGGTATGGATATCATTGGGCGAGGGTTCAAACTGATTTGAATCTGGCGAAGAACCAGGAAGCAAAATACCGATTGGATTTAGATCAAGCCCGCAAGAAACAGGCAGATTTTGATCGAGACCTATCCGAAAATCAGGCCCGGGTGCAAAGTCAGCGTTCGCGTTTAAATACATGGCACAGAGAATTATCTGAGCACCACAATCAAAAAGAGAATATCAGCCGGGAGCGGGCAGTCATTGAAGAGCGAATTCGCTCACTCGAAAAAAGGATCCAGGACCTGGGAACAGAACGAGTACGCCTGGAAGAGCAGACAGTTCTCACCCGGGAGAGGTTTGATCATTCCCGAATTGATCTGACATCAGATCAGGAAAATCTGGCTGAATTCCAGCGAAAAGCAGACCAGGCCAGGGAAGCTCTGCATGAAAAACGATCCAAAATGGGTGCAATTGAAAAAGAAGCAACTGAGGCCCAGAACGATCTAAATGAGTTCTCAAATCAGCAGATCAGATTTCGGTCACAACTGGCAGACCGGACAGATCAGATTGATAAAAGAAAGGAACGTGTTCAATCTGCAGAGAAGAAAGTCCAGGAAGCCAAGAATAGCTTTGAAACAATCCATAAAGAATATTTAAAGGTAAAGAGCGAATTCGATCAGGACAGTGCCGCAAAAATTAAGATCGAAACAGAACTGGACGAAATATTAGTAGAAAAAGAGGAAGGGGATAAGATCCGGCAAGATCTATTTGCCCAGCTTTCTCAAAATAAAACTGAATATAGCCAGTTAACAGCTGAACTACTCGTTCTTCAGCAATCCGAACAAAAGCTTGCAGGATATGCAGAGGGCGCTAAATTGTTGATAACTGAGTCTCGTAAAGGGAATTTGCCCGGAGCATTGGGAACGATCAGTAATTTCCTGGAAGTTCCAGAGGAATATGAAAAACCCATCGCAGCTGCCTTGGGAGATTATCTGGATGCAGTCATTCTCGAAGGAGATAAAGGGTCGGATAAAGCTCTTGAGATCCTACTCAAGGAAACGACCAAGGGTGTACTTCTTCCATTAAATCGGTTGGTTGCCCTCGATCGCCCAAAAATGAATGGCAATTTTCCGGGATTATTAGGTGTTGCGGCGGACCTGGTTCAAGCACCTCCCAAATTTCGCCCTGTAATTGAATTACTATTGGGACGCGTGTTTGTCTTGAAAGATAAGAAAGACCTTAATCGCGTTCTACGTGATCAGCCACCTGGTACAAAAGCCGTTACATTAAAGGGTGAGGTTTTTCATACTACCGGGGAAATTGTCGCTGGAAATGAAGGGCAGGCGGGAGTTCTCAGTCGATCAAGACAGCGAAAAAACTGGCAGGCAAAGATTAAATCTGCAGGCAAAGAAATTTCGAAATTGGAAGAAAGCCTCAACCAGGTGGATAAGAAACTTACAGAGTTTTCCGAGCAGGAAAATAGATTTAAGGTAAAACTGGTTGAAGCCAGACAGACAGTCGATAAAATCGATGGAAAATTCCGTCAGATTTCCCTGAGCAGGAATGAAGCTGAACGTCAGATCGAATGGGAATCTGCCCAGCATCATCTCTTGTTGAGCGAAATTTCTGAATCGGAGAAAGATACCCTGCAATTGAAGGGCGACCTGGAAAAGATCCGAACAGATATTGGCCTGTCACAGGAGAGAGCCTCGCAATCTGCCAATGTTCTGCGCGGGTTTGCCTTGGACGAGGAACGGGAACTGCTTGCTCATTGGGAAACCCAGGTTGCGGTTGCCGAGAGAGCGCTGCAGGATGTAAACCAGCGAGTTGATGAAAGAGAGAAAACCTGGACGGATGCCGACAATCGACTCAAAACGAGTTCAAAATTGAGTCAGGATTACCTGGAACAAACTAAGGATCTCACGGATGAATCAAAATTCCTGAAAGATGGAGAGAAAACAATCCAACAGGAAATTGATGAACTAAGGAAACTTATTGATGAGACAGACCTTGAGCTGGGTAAGGATGAAGAAGAACAGAGTGAACTGCAAAATCAAGAAGCTGAGGCCAGGCGGATATTAAACCAATCTGAGCGTACTTATGCCCAGTCAGATATCAATTTCACCAGGAACCGGGAAAAACTGGAATCGATGCAGGAACGCATTAAAGAAGATATTGGACTCGTGGAGCTGGAATACAACAAAGATATATCAGGTCCAACACCGCTGCCCCTGGAAGGCTATGTTCAAAAGCTTCCGGTAGTAAAGGAGATCCCCAAAGATCTGGGCGGTACCATTCGTGAACAAAGGGCGCAGTTAAGACGACTGGGTGCGATTAATCCTGAAGCCCAGCATGAATACCGGGAAGTTAATGAACGCCATGAGTTTCTAACCGAACAGCTTTCGGATCTAAGAAAAGCCGAAGCGGATTTAAAAGAAGTGATTGCTGAACTGGATGTATTGATGGAACGTGAGTTCAGAAAGACCTTCGATGCCGTTGCCATTGAATTTAAGGATATCTTCACTCAGTTATTCGGCGGTGGGAAAGGACAGTTGATCCTGTCAGACCCGGATGATCTAACGGGATCTGGTGTGGATATCAATGTTCGTTTGCCCGGGCGAAGGACTCAAGGACTGTCCCTGTTGTCGGGTGGTGAAAGAAGCCTGATCGCAGCGGCACTGATCTTCTCTTTGTTGAGAATTTCACCCACACCGTTTTGTGTCTTGGATGAGGTGGATGCAATGCTGGATGAGGGCAATGTAGCCAGATTCAGAAAGCTTATTCGCGAATTGAGTTCAGAAACTCAGTTTATTGTTATTACACACAACAGGAATACTGTTCAAGTAGCCGATATTATATACGGGATCATAATGTCCTCGGATTCTTCCAGCCAGGTTCTCAGCCTGAAATTGGATGAAGTTGATGAAGTCATTGATTCCTGAACAGACACGATCCTTGAAATTCCTAGAAAAATGAAAGGTTTATCTGAGATTGAACCGAAAGTTCAATCTCTTTTTTTTAATATCCCAAGAAATTTATTAAATATACCCCAATTCTGTGAAGATTAACAAACGGAGTTGGGTTTATAATTGGAAGCGAAGAGGATAACATCTTCAGTGTCATCTTTGTTTTAATTATTATCTGGAGTGGTCTTATGGTTCCAACAATTTCTGCCCAATTGGACGCTATATTAAATCAATTCGAAAGGAATATACCCCATGTTCAGGCTACTGCGGTTGTCAGTACTGATGGATTAGTGATTGCATCCAGACTCCCAAAAGATACTGAAGAAGACCGGATCGGGGCAATGGGCGCTGCAATCCTTTCAATCAGTTCACGGAGTGGAGATGAATTGGATCGGGGGGAAATGATCAGGGTTCTAATAGAAGGAACGAATGGTTATATCCTTATTCGAAGCATAGGTGAATATGCAATTTTGGTAGCGCTGGTTGAGAAAGAAGTCCGTCTTGGCATGTTATTCTATGAGTGTAAAAAGTGCATTGAAAAACTGAAGGAAATCCTTTAGATATTTATAAGTTTGGAGCATCAAGGAGGCCAGAGTGGCGGATTTAAAAAAAGTTGTTCTTGAAAGGGATCTGAACCCATATCATTCTTTTTTTGCCTCTTTCTTTGCCGGGTTAGGCGAATTGGGAATGCTCAACCAGGGATCAATCAATATCGTTGCCAAGCGGGCAGCTGAATATCTCTATGCCTATCTTGATGCGAAGGAAATTCTCCCAGACATGAATGCCGTCCCTGGAGAATCGAAGGCAGAAGTAATTAGAAACTTGATCTTTTATATAAATAAGATCCTTACTATGGTTGGTGAATATGACCTGCAAGAAGCAGGTGATAACCAGGTTGTACTGTTGATAGCTGGTAATACCTGCCGTATATGTCCAAAAGGTGTAGGTGGAGCAGAGGTGAAAGGGACCTTGTGTCCGATCCCAAGTCTGCTGGAATCATTAATCAATATGATCGCTCAAAAAGATATGCTTGAACTGATTACAGCCGGGATTGAAAAAGAAGGATCTACCTGTAAAGCCTATTTTAAAGTTCTGAATTAAAACCTTTAGCTTGGAGAGTATACCTGCTGTGGATAAACTAATTCATACATTTTCCATTGTTGCTTATGATCCCAAAAAATGTGAGTGGGGAGTTGCAGTTCAATCAAAATTTCTGGCAGCTGCAGCTGTTGTGTCCTGGGCCAGGTCAAATGCCGGAGCTGTCGCCACCCAATCATATGCAAATGTCACTTATGGTTTTCGCGGGTTAGACCTGATGCAGGAAGGGCATACAGCTGAAGACACTATTCAGCTTTTGATAAAGAACGATGAAAATAAGGATCAGAGGCAGGTTGGAGTTGTTGATAAAGCAGGAACTGCCGCGTCTTTTACTGGTAAAAAATGCCATGAATGGGCCGGACACGTAGTGGGTGATGGGTATGCCTGCCAGGGAAATATCCTTGTGCCGGGCACGGTTGAGGCAATGGCTGGCCAATTTGAAAAAGCTCGTATGGGAGAAGGTGAACTGGCAGATTGGTTAGTTGCTGCTCTCGAAGCGGGACAGGAAGCCGGTGGAGACAAAAGAGGCCGCCAGGCAGCTGGCTTACTGGTGGTCAGGGAAGGGGGAGGGTACGGAGGTGATAATGATCGTTACCTTGATCTACGAGTGGACGACCATCCCTTTCCGATTCTGAAATTAAAACAGCTAACCGAGAATCATCATCTATATTTTGGCGAAGTTGATCCAACAGACCTGATGTCTCTCCCAAGTATTGCCAGGGAACTTCAGGATCTTATGAAAAAAACAGGACACTACAAGGATGAGATTTCCGGCTTGGTAACTGACACTACTATCGCAGCATTGAAAGCCATTGTCGGAGAAGAAAATCTTGAAGAGCGTTGGAATGGTGACGTAAATCTGATCGACGCCAAAGTAGTTGAGTATTTGAGGGAAAAATTTTCTTGACATGTTTCCTCAGTAATGTTACTATTCTACCTATGACAATTTTCCACAAACGTACACACCATAAGCCTATGAATACTCTCCTCTGACCGGAGATGGTTTGTGCGTACAAAGAATCCATCATTTTCCATTAAAACCCCCGGTCAACACCGGGGGTTTTTTATTACCAGGATTCTTAAAGGAGGTAAGCAAAAAAGGCAAAAATGACCTAATAATTGGTTTATAATAAATTATGTACCAGATCGATCCATTAACCCTAAGGAGGAATTAGTATGAAGAAGCTATCTGTTCTATTGGTTTTCCTACTTATTACCGGGGTTCTTCTTGGCGCTTGCGCTCCT
>RCNB010002317.1_pt1 | contig 11747 bp, 8 predicted proteins | sample 2041321 | NCBI WGS metagenome assembly RCNB01 (sample SAMN09708232, study PRJNA481090) | Marine sediment metagenome, whole genome shotgun sequencing project.
AATTGCCTTTGATGAGGTAAATACCAAATTGTTTATACAAAAACATTAAAATATATGACTACAGAAACAAACAATAGATATTCTGATAAAGATTTAGAAGAATTCAAAGTTTTAATTCATGAGAAAATAGAAAAAGCAGAGCACGATTTAGAATTAATCAAAAGTGCGTATATGAATGATCATAATAATGGTACTGATGACACCTCACCAACATTTAAAGCATTTGAAGAAGGAAGTGCTACGATGAGTAAGGAAGCAAATTCAGCATTAGCTATTCGACAAGAAAAGTTCATTAGAGATTTAAAAAATGCATTGATTCGTATTGAGAATAAAACCTATGGGGTTTGCCGTGTTACTCAAAAACTAATTGGCAAAGAGCGCTTAAAATTAGTGCCTCATGCAACGTTGAGTATTGAAGCTAAAAACATGCAGAAGTAAATTTCCTTTTGTTCACTGAACGCAGTCGAAGTGAAAGAGGAATCATAATATAAGTTTTAATTTTGAAGAGAATCAAAACCATAAAGCCTTGGACTATTAATTTCAAGGCTTTTTTTATGCTTTGTCTCTTCCTTTTTATGTGTAGAAGTGTTGAAGCTCAAAATGTTTTAGAAAAGAAGCTACTAGCTGATGTGATAGAAACGATTTCAATTAATGGGAATCAAATTTTTACCATTTCGGTTTCAACAGCAAAAACAGATTATATTACAATTAAGTCCATATTAGATGGCGAATATCAAAATCAATTTCAAATTGTTACTGAACAAGAAAATGATAAACTTAAATTAAGTTTAGAACGCATAGGGTTCGTTATTATAGCAGATGATAAGCGAAATGCTCATAAAATTATAGCAGCAACTCTACATATAGAAATTCCAGAATATCTTACACTCAATATTTTTAGTGATGTTGGTTCAGTTGATTTAAACGGTAATTTCAAGTCGCTTTCAATTGAATTATTACAAGGGTATTGTGAGGTTTTAGGTCAAGCTAATACTGCAACTATTAATACTATAGATGGTAACATTTACGTTGTAACCAAAAGCGCAAGTATTGACGCAAGTTCTAGCCATGGTAATGTGGTTTTAGACGAATTTTTAGAATCAAAATCAGTATGGAAATTAGAGTCTATTAATGGTAATATTACAGTTGCAAGGCAATAATAAACGATTATTTTTGTGAAAGACTTTATATTTATTATTTAACCAAAACACATTCCCACTTTTGTGGGAAAAATTATGTCTTTAAAGAAAGCCTCAATTATTATCATTCTTATTTTATTAATAGATCAAATTAGTAAAATATATATTAAAACACACTTCGCATTAAACGAGGATGTTACAGTGTTTTCTTGGTTTAAAATTGCCTTTGTAGAGAATGATGGTATGGCTTGGGGGACAAAACTGAGTGATTTTTTTACGTTTATTTCAGATAAATCAGCTAAGCTTATTTTAACACTTTTCAGAATAATAGCTGTAACTGGTATTGCATTTTGGTTAGTAGACGTCATTAAAAAGAAAAAATCTAAAACTTTAATTTTTGCTATTGCCATAATTTTCGCAGGTGCATTGGGTAATATTATAGATTCTGTGTTTTACGGTATCTTATTTAGTGATAGTCATTTGCAAGTGGCTACATTTTTACCAGAAGACGGTGGATATGCCAGTGTATTTCACGGTAAGGTAGTTGATATGCTGCATTTTCCTATTTGGAGTGGTGTGTTACCAGAGCAGCTTCCATTTTTTGGTGGTAAGTATTTTTCTTTTTTTGATCCAGTATTCAACGTAGCTGATGTTGCTATAAGTACAGGTATTGGTATTTTAATTGTATTTAATAAAAAAGCTTTTAATTAGAACGAAGATTCTTACTTTTTAACTGTTATTTTATTCAATAACAATAAATAGTTACTATCATTAGTAATTAATTCATCAAGCTCTACTTTATTTATGAAATTACGATTATTAGCAGTATTTATTTTTGCCTTTATTTTAAATATACATAGCCAACAAAGAGATAGCTCCATTGATAAATTTTTAATTTCATATGTTAAAGATGGCCAGTTAAAAACAGAAGATGTTTACAATTACACAATTACAGATCAAAGTATTAGTAAAACCTCAGGCGTAAAGCATTTTTATTTTAGACAGGCTTATAATGATATAGAGGTTGTAGGTACAGAAAGTGGTTTGCATTTATTGTCTAATGGAACCATAGTTTCAAGTTCAAATAATTTTGTTTCCAACCTAAAAGATAAAATACAGACCACCACAGCATCTATTTCTGCTAGAGAAGCTATTCTAAAAGTCGCTCAGCAAATGAATTACTCTAATTATGGTGCATTAAACCCATTAAGACAAAATTCATATAAAAAAAGCAAATTTTTATTTAGTAGTGGCGGAATTTCAAGAGAAAATATACCAGTAAAAAAAGTCTATATAACACAAGAATTTGGTAAACCTAAATTAGCATGGGAACTATCTATTTTTGAAATATCAGGAGAAAATTGGTATAACTTTTTTGTGGATGCTAATACTGGTGAGATTATAAAAAAAACGAATTGGATACAAAGTTGCAGTAATCATACTCATGCAGATAAAACCAATATAATAACGTCAGTTAACTACAAGGACAAAAGCAATGTTATAGATGATGTTGATGGCACATGTGCCTACAATGTCTTTGCAGTCCCATTAGAAAATCCTTTTTATGGACCTAGAACTTTAGAAGTTGATCCACATGATATAACCGCTTCACCTTTTGGGTGGCATGATACAGATGGAATTGATGGAGCAGAGTTTACAGTAACGCGTGGAAATAATGCAAATGCGTATGAAGATGGTGACAATTTTGGATATCAACCCGATGGTGGTGCAGATTTACTATTTGATTTCCCATTTAATCCAGAGTTCTCATTCTCTGACCAATCAGAAGATGCAGCAATTACAAACCTTTTTTACTGGACAAATGTAACACATGATGTTTTATATAGATATGGTTTTGATGAAGTCAGTGGAAATTTTCAACAGACAAATTATACAGGTGATGGATTAGGGAATGATTTTGTATTAGCAGAAGCACAAGATGGTTCTGGAAGTTGTAATGCTAATTTTGGAACACCGCCAGATGGACAAAATGGTGTAATGCAGATGTATGTTTGTGGATCTCGCGATGGTGATTTTGATAATCAAGTTATCATTCATGAATATGGTCATGGTATTTCTAACCGACTTACAGGTGGTCCCTCAATTGCAGATTGTCTATTTAATGATGAACAAATGGGTGAAGGCTGGAGTGATTGGTACGGCAGCGTTATAACAATGACATCATCAGATTTGCCTACGGATTTACAACCAGTGGGTAACTGGTTGTTTGGACAAGCTCAAGATGACCCAGGAATTAGAGATTTTCCTTACACAACAGATTTAAATCAAGATCCAAGGACCTACGATTATATTAAAACAACATTTGGTCCACACCCATTGGGGTCTACATGGGGAGCAATGTTATGGGAATTGACCTGGGGTTTAATTGATGAGCATGGATTTGATTCAGATTTATATATCGGAACTGGTGGGAATAATATAGCCTTAGCATTAGTAACAGAGGGTCTTAAACTCCAACCTTGTTCGCCTGGTTTTGTTGATGGAAGAGATGCTATTTTAGCAGCTGATATTGCACTTTATGGTGGCGCAAATCAATGTATTATTTGGGATGCATTTGCCAAAAGGGGATTAGGATTTAGTGCGGATCAAGGCTCTTCTAATAGCAGAACTGATGGTACTGAAGCTTTCGACTCATTGTCTACTATTTTAGAAACTCCGAGTACTCCTTTTTGTGTTTTAGAGGTTCCTCTTGTTTTAGACGGAGGCGCTCCTGCAGGTGGTGTATATAGTGGCCCAGGAGTTATAGATAATAATGATGGTTTAACCTATACGTTTGATCCATCTGGGTCTGGGGTAGGCATACATACAATAACATACACAGCCATTACTCCTTGCTCTGCTGATGGTACTGCAACAAATACTATTGAAGTTACAGATGAACAGCCTGTAATAGAATGCCAAGATATAAGTATAACCTTAGAAGCCGATGGAACTGCAAGTATTGTTCCTGAGCAAATAGTAACTAATTTTTTACCAGCTGATGGCTATACAATAGACCAATCTGGTACATTTAGTCCTGAAGATATTTCTGGTTTTGGTACGTCAGTAACATTGGGAGACGATCAAGTCTCTTCCGATTTACTAATTGGATTTCCTTTTACATTTTACACTAACGAATACAGTGCTTTTAGAGTTTCATCCAACGGTTTTATTACTTTTGATTCTTCTGGAGACAGTGGTTGCTGTAGTGGACAGAATTTACCTAATACAAATACACCAAATAATCTTATTGCATTTGCATGGCAAGATCTTTTTCCACCAGGAAATGGATCAATTAGGTATGCCACAATTGGGACTGCACCAAATAGAGTTCTAGTTGTAGATGTTATTGACTTACCTTTCTGTTGTGGTACCACTGCAGAAATTACAGCGCAGGTAAAACTTTTTGAAGGTACAAATGTTATTGAAATGCATAGCACGGATGTGAATGGTTCTGTTATGACACAAGGTATTGAGAACAGTGATGGTTCTGATGCTCATTTTATTACGGAACGAAATGCTCAAAACTTTAGTATTACAAATGATTATGTCTCATTTACACCTAATACAGGTGCATTTCCTTCAAATTGTGGTTTTGAAACAACAGTGACATTAGATATCGATAGTTTTAATTGTACTGATATAGGAGAAAATACTGTAACGGCTACAGTTACAGATACTAACGGTAATACATCAAGTTGTACTTCGATAGTAACCGTATTACCAAATGAGGGTGTTGAGTTCAATTTATCCGAGCAGATTTATTGTGAGGATGAGGCTTTAGTTACGGGTCTTACAGGAGGAACGCCAATAGGAGGTATTTACAGTGGATTAGGAGTTACAGATGATGGTAATGGAGAGACGTTTTCATTTGATCCTTCGGTTGCAGGATTGGGGATTCATACCATTACTTATGTAGCTGGTGATGATTGTGGCAATACATTATCTGCGAGTGTTGATGTAGAGGTGCAATCAGCGATTCCAGATATCGTATGTCAAGATATAGAAGTTACCTTAGATGGCACAGGAACCATTACAATAGTACCAGAGCAGTTATTATCTGGTAGTAGTGCAAGTATCGGTTCAGTAGAGTTATATGCTCTCGGGTTAAATGCAGGTATAGATTCTAATATAGCGCGCTATGATTACAATATAGACACCGATGCTTTAACACTGGATGTGACCTATTCAGAGGGCACTCAGATCACTCGTAATTTTGCTGTAGATTATAATCCAAATGATAACATTGTTTATCTATTGAGTGGTGACAGTGGGAATAGTCCACGTAATTTATATCAGATGGATATAGAATCACCGAGTAGTTCACTTGTACTAGTTGGGACTATAGTCTCTGCAGGAGGCAGTACAAGGCCTCAGGATATGGCCTTTGCTTCAGATGGGACCTTATACTTTACATTTGACACAGGGGAGATTAACAGTTATAATGTAACAACTCAGAGCATAAGTACATTTGCTACCGTTACGGCTAATGGTGCCGTTGGACTTACTTATGATTATGATAATAATCGTTTATTACATACCACAGGCAGCGGACCAATATCTTTAACAGCTATTGATGTGTCAACGGCTGCGGTAACAAGCTTATTTACCTTTAACACACCAGGCACTAACCCTAGTTGTAGTGCACAAGGAATAGAATATATTGGAGGAGGTAAAGCTATATCGGCATCCACTTTTGACTGTGATATTATCTACACGATAGACTTGAACACAGAGACTACTGTTCTTTTAGCTAATCCAACAGGTAGTTTTTCCAGCATAAAAGATATGTTAGTAATAAATCCAACGCTAACGGATAATTGTAACAACGAGCCATTGACCTTAAGTTTAGATATAGACACGTTTGATTGCACTAACATAGGAGTTAACACGGTTACAGTTACAGCGACGGACAACCAAGGAAACTCTACGTCTTGTTCGGCTAGTGTAACAATCATAGATGCAATTTCACCTGAATTAATATGTGTTGGTGATTTTCAGTTGAGCTTAGATAACAATGGTAGTGCAACTTTAGATGTCAATGATTTGGTAACAAGTATATCTGATAATTGTGATACAGATATTCAGTTAACAGTATCTCAAACAGTTTTTGATTGTAATGATTTAGTTACTAGTACTAATATAAACTTGGTTACAAATGGAAGTTTTGAAAACGGACTAACTGGGTGGGATTCTGTTATTATCAACGGTACAGGAGGATCTAATTGTAATGAACCTTGGCGTGTCGAGATGGATTCTAGCTCTATATGCTGCTGTGTAAATGAGATTGATCCAACAGATGGAAATTTTGCAGCGTATACCTCTTTTGATAGCAATATTATAAATACTGAGTATAACTTAGAGCAGATAATTACGCTCCCTAGTAGTATTAGCTCTACTAGTTTAAGTTTTGACTGGTTAGGCGAGTTCGATCTTACTTTTGGTTCTTCTTCGTTAAATAGATCTTTTAATGTTGATATTTATGATTCAAATAATGTTTTCATTGCTAGGTTGTATAATTACATAATACCTGCTAATATCATTTCAAGTATTAATGAAAATATAAATATCGATATTACGAGTACGCTTCTACCTCATGCAGGAGAAAATATTAAATTTGTATTCAATGCATTTATTCCGGATTCCTCGACAGGTCCATCTAAATCTTTAATTGATAATATTCAACTTTTAGTAGACGGTTCAACTAATTTTGTAGATGTCCTTGTTACTGCAACTGACACTAGTAATAATATTTCAGAATGTACCACTAGAATTGAAATTTTAGACCCACTAAATAGCTGTAATTTGTCGATTGATTCACCTTTAGAAAAGAATAATATTGCCATTTATCCGAATCCAACTAGCGGTTTAGTAACTTTAAAATGGAATAATAACGATTTAAATGCACTCGATATATATGACATTAATGGTCGATTAGTGCTAAGGGAATCTTTGAAGTCGAATGGTTCTTCTGATACAAAAACGATAGACCTTTCACCTTTTGATGATGGAATTTATATCTTAAATCTTAAATCTGATAAAGCAAGCTATTATAAACGATTAGTAATTAAAAGATAGTTCCTTTCTTTAATGAACTAAATAAGAACTGATTTTTATATTTATGAGAGTTGAGAAGTTATTTGATTGTTTTAAAACTAAATAATTTATTAGGAGTCACACAATAATCTAATTTTATATCGTCTTCTGAAACTTCAAAGGTTTCATTTTCAGCATCAAAAAAAGACAAGCCAATTTTTATAGTTTCAGGTTGACAATTTGATAGAAATCTATCGTAAAATCCTTTACCGTAACCAATTCTATTTCCTATTGCATCAAATGCTAAAAGCGGAATAAAAATCACTTCTAACTTAGGCGATTGTATTTCTATACCATCAACAGGTTCAGGAATGTTATAATTGTTTTTTCTGATTTTTATATTATCCGTGAGCAGATAATGCGTCATGGTGTAATCTTCAAAATTGCTTTTAGAGATCACAATATTTTTATCTTTCCCAGCCAAAATATTTAAGATATAATCCGTATTAATTTCCTTTTTTTCTTCAATAGTCAGGAATATATGGTAGAACGATTTATCCCAAATATCTAATTTTAGTAATTGGTTAGCAATGGCTAAACTCAAATCCTCTATTTGCGTTTGAGATAGTTTTTGTCGTAAAGACTTATATTTTTGTCGTAGTTGAGACTTTTTCATTAATCCTCTAGCTTAGTAGAAATATGAAATATGGCATCACCTTGGTAGATAATTGGGGATTGATTCACATTGAAAATAAAACCATTATTTGGTGCCTTAACAAAGTGATTAAAACTACCATAAGGATCTGTAATATGTCCAAGAACATCTCCTTTTTTAACTTCAGAGTTAATAGCTATATCAGCTTTAAACATTCCTGAATGGTTAGCCCGTATCCATTTACTATCCGTAATTGTAATACAGCTCTTTTTTGGTTTTGAAACCTTGAATTTACTATTTAAAACGCCTAAATGGTCTAATACACGTTTGATACCATTTACGCCAGTGTTTGTAATCGTATTGTCTATGTTAAAAGATTTACCCCCTTCAAAAAGCAATATAGGAATGCCCAATTTATAACACGAATTTCGAAAAGACTTATTAATATTCTTTGAATAAAAAATAAAGGGTGCTCCAAAGACCTGTGCTAACTCATCTAGAACAGGTTCGTTTTTTGCGATTCTAATTTGTGACGCATTAAAACGACGAGCACCACCAGTATGAAAATCTAAGATGAGATCTGCATGAGGTACAATTTCAGTTATTAATTTATGAGCCACTCTACTTGCTAGAGAACCCCCTTTTCCTCCAGGAAACACACGGTTTAAATCGCGTCCATCAGGAAATTCTCTGTCCATATGAATAAACCCAAATACATTAATTACAGGAATACAAATAATAGTTCCTTTCTTAGGTTTATTAATGCCCTTAGCAATAATCTGACGTACTATTTCTACTCCATTAACCTCGTCTCCATGTATCCCAGCAGTAATTAAAACCGTTGGGCCTGGTTTTTTAGAACGTTCAATTATAACAGGGACATCAATAGTATTCTGCGTATGCAGTTTAGCAACATTAAAACTCACTTTTGCACTTTCACCAAGCGCTACATTTTCACCTAGTATATGTAATACTTCTTTCTCACTCATTTATTTAATATTCCGTTCTATAAAAGTAATGATTGCTCTTGCTATGTTTTTTTGAGTTGCATCCTCTATTCCTTCTAGGCCAGGCGTTGAGTTTACTTCCATAATTAGTGGGCCTCTAGAAGATTGTAACATGTCGACTCCACATACAGGAAGCTTTAAAGCTCGAGATGCTTTTATAGCCAGTTTTAATTCGTCTTCACTGAGTTTTATTAGGTTGGCAGTTCCTCCTCTGTGTAAATTAGAACGAAATTCACCATCTTTTCCTTGGCGCTTCATAGCACCAATAACTTGTCCGTCTACAATGAGAGCTCTTAAGTCAGCACCTTTTGCTTCTTCAATATATTCCTGCACTAATGCTCTGGCTTGCAATCCACTAAATGCTTCAAGTACAGATTCCGCTGCATTCTTAGATTCTGCTAAAACTACTCCTAAACCTTGGGTGCCTTCTAACAATTTAATGATTACGGGAGGGCCACCTACATGAGCCAAAACCTCTTCAACATCACGAGAATAGTTTGTAAAAACCGTTTTTGGCATTCCAATACCAGCTTTCGATAGGCGCTGAAAACTTCTTAGTTTGTCTCTCGATCTTAAAATGGCATCAGAAGAAACTGTTGTAAAAACATTCATCATTTCGAACTGACGTACCACAGCGCAACCAAAAAACGTAACTGAAGCACCAATTCTTGGAATAATAGCATCGACGTAATCTAAGTAACGATCTTTATAGTAAATCGTTGGTTTTTCTTGCTCAATTATAATATCGCATTTAAGCGGATCAATAACTTCTACATCATGATCTCTGTTTTCACCCTCTTCAATAAGGCGTCTTGTAGAATACAAGTTTTCATTTCTTGAAAGGATGACAATTTTCATGTTGTGTTTTGAGCTTAAGGATGTTTTTGCTAGATGCAATATACTAAAAAAGGAATTCTCATTTTTACAATACTAGCTTTTAAGCTACCTTTGATTTAATGCCAGAAACCACATTAGAAATACAAATAAAAACCCTTCCGCATCAACCAGGTGTTTACCAATATTTTGATAGTGATGAACGCCTAATTTATGTTGGTAAAGCTAAGGATATTAAAAAACGCGTAAGCAGCTATTTTACGAAGCATCACGACTATGGCAAAACACGAGTTTTAGTAAAGAATATAGTCTCTGTTAAACATATTGTGGTCGAGACAGAAAATGATGCGTTATTATTAGAAAATAACCTTATAAAGAAATATCAACCTAAGTATAATGTACTACTAAAGGACGATAAATCTTATCCTTGGATTTGTATTAAGAAAGAACGTTTTCCGAGAGTGTTTCCAACACGACGCGTCATTAAAGATGGCTCAGAATATTTTGGACCATACACGAGTATGAAAACTGTAAAAATCCTTTTAGGTCTAATAAAAGGACTCTATCAATTACGTACTTGTAATTATGATTTATCTGAAGCTAAAATTAATGCAGGAAAGTATAAAGTCTGTTTAGAATATCACTTAGGAAATTGCAAAGGGGCTTGCGAAGGCTATGAAACGGAGGAAGAATATCATTCTAACGTTACAGCAATAAGAGAAATTTTAAAAGGAAATTTCAAGGATTCATTGCACCAGTTTAGAGACCAGATGAAACGACATGCCGAAAACATGGAGTTTGAAGATGCCCAGAAAATAAAAGAGAAGCTAGAAGTTTTAGAGAACTATCAGGCTAAATCTACTATAGTAAACCCTAAGATTAGTAATGTTGACGTGTTCTCTATTGTAAGTGATGAAACTTACGCTTATGTTAATTTTTTGCAATTAAGTTATGGGTCTATCATAAGGTCTCACACACTTGAGTTAAAAAAGAAACTGCAGGAACCGGATGTTCAATTATTAGAATTGGCAATTACAGAAATTAGACAGCGATTTAATTCAAACTCAAAAGAGATCTATGTTCCTTTTAAGGTCAATTTAGGTGATGAACTAAAGATAACAATTCCGAAACTTGGGGATAAAAAAAATATTTTAGATTTATCGAGACGTAATGCGATGTATTACAGAATGGATAAACTAAAGCAAATTAAAATAGTAGATCCAGATCGGCATGCAAACCGCATAATGGCGCAGATGAAAGCCGATTTACGTTTGTCTGAAGAGCCAAGACATATTGAGTGTTTTGATAATTCTAATATACAAGGTACAAACCCAGTAGCCGCTTGTGTCGTGTTTAAAAATGGTAAGCCGAGTAAAAAAGAGTATCGTAATTTTAATATAAAGACCGTTGAAGGACCAGATGATTTTGCGTCAATGGAAGAAGTGGTTTACAGACGTTATAAGCGTTTAGTTGAAGAAGAGCAGCCATTACCGCAACTCATTATTATTGACGGAGGAAAAGGGCAATTGTCGTCAGCGTTAAAAAGCTTAGATATCTTAGAATTGAGAGGGAAAATCGCTATTATTGGTATTGCTAAGCGATTAGAAGAATTGTTTTATCCAGACGATCCAATACCACTTTATTTAGATAAGAAAAGTGAAACTTTAAGAATTATTCAGCAATTACGAAACGAAGCACATCGTTTTGGGATAGAGCATCATAGAAATCGCAGAAGTAAAGGAGCTTTAACGACTGAGTTAGAAAATATACCAGGAGTAGGTGAGCAAACTATAATTGATTTGATGAAAAAATTCAAAACAGTGAAGCGTATTGCCAATGCTAAAATCGACGAGCTCGAGGCTGTAGTCGGAGTATCGAGAGCTAATAAAACGACCGCTCCATGAGGGTCCAACACATAATCGGTAGCACTATGATAAGACTTCATCTTGGACAGAGTCTCTTCATCTGAATATGTATATGCTTTTATCTCTTGGCTGAGTTGTGTGTAATCACCATTATAGAAATGAAGGATACGATCAAAATTACTTGGCGCTCCCACATCCATAGCATTGGAGA